>Ga0181612_167113_pt1 | contig 10412 bp, 4 predicted proteins | sample HoacroProtozoa21_FD_119630 | JGI IMG/M metagenome (GOLD analysis project Ga0181612, IMG submission 119630) | Hoatzin crop microbial communities from Cojedes, Venezuel. Combined Assembly of Gp0051906, Gp0051904, Gp0051908 | reverse complement strand
TGGAGAGTCTTGGGTGTTAGGGACCTAGTTTGGCTGCAGTAACATGTTGGGTTCGCCGTAGAAGTTTTAACAGCTAAGAGAGAACTTCAGTGAACCGCCACTGAAGTCTAAAGCTCAGCTCAAAATTTCTGCACACGTAGAGTCCCTGCTTCCAAAGGACAAAAAGCGCATCTGTCCAGCAGCAAACAGCTGGCTGCTGGCCTTTCACAAACAAGCCAGGTGGCTACTAAAGTTCCTGGGGATCTTTTAGTAAATGGTATCGCTGCTCGTGAGAAACATGCTCTGGCTGCCTCCCCACCTCCTCCCTTCCCCACTGTGGAAAAGGCACGGACTCATTTTGCCGTTAGAGTTAGTGTCTCGCTACACCAATGAGGCACATCACTCTCTTAAGAGAGCTGGGAAAGCAATTCACGCTGCTTCTGTTCCCCCCCCCCGCGATTTGTGGCTAAAGGGTGAAGACAGGGAAACATAAAGAAAGGTCTTTATTCCGCACACCTCCTGCCACTCCTCTGGGTGCTCTGCAGTAAGTGCGTAGGTGAGGGTGAGAAGGGCAGAACTGGCTGGAGGATCGGGAGCAGGACGGATGCAGAAGGCTGAATTGCTGCGCGATGAGATGTCAGGATTGCTTTAAGGGTTAAAGCCTCGATGGACAGGGGAAAAGCCAGTTTCACAGTGTGAGTATCTGCAACAAGAACCAAAATAGCATTATTGAAACAAAAATGAAAGCAGGAACTACACAGCCATACATGTCTTTGTTTAAGTCTCATTACATTGAGGCCAGTTCCATGAGTTAAGTGAGGAAGGACAATTGTTTTTGAGCCTTTGAAGTTGGCAGCATTCAGAGCTCCACAGTTCTTTTTCAGCAAAAGACAGAGACAGGACCGTAGCTGCTTGTCTCACAGAGGATGTATCTCGTGCACTGGCTCACAGGGCAAAGCAGGGACCTTTGTGGGATGCTACTAGGAAGATGTACATTATGTTGAGGGTGAAGTCATCTGAGCATGGGTGATCACTCAGCCTTCCTTATGCAGCATAGTGGCACAGCGTCTCCCTGTGACCCAATGTCTAGGTTTGCCAGGCAGCCAGCTGAAGGATCAGCAATGGCCGATGTGTCGGGCTACCGGGCCAGCAAGTGGCCCTGGGGCTCTTGTAGATGCACCAGGCAGCAAGCCTTAGCCTGAGAGGGGAGCTCACAGTTAACATATTAGAGTTTGACAAGGTTGAACGCTGTGTTCAACCCCAATTTTGGCTGCAGAAGAGCACTTTTACAGTAATGTAGCTCCTTTAGCTTCAATAATATTACTCTAAACTTCTTCCAAGCTAAAGGCAGGAAAGCAGTCTTTATATTATAATTTCTTGTGAGCTGAGGGTCAGCTGGAGATTAGTATCTGCCATTTTCCTTTTTTTTTTACTATACAAGTATCTGCAAAACTCCCCTGTGTTTTGCAGGCTAAATTATACCTTTAGCTACAGCTTTGTAAAGGTAACATGATTCTAATTTAGAAGGTATTTCTTTTGAACAAAAGGGAACAGTTTGGTCTCATTGTCATCACAGTAAGGGAAAGAAGTGATTATTGTGTTACTGAAGTACATAGCACACATGACTGATTACATACATGAAGCAGATATGCAGAGTAAGACCGTGTCAATGTTAATATAATTTCTACACTTCTATTTTTGAACACAACTGTACCTTCCAACCGTGACTCTTGTTTGTTCCTTCAGGCAGAAACTGTAATTACAGTTTGCAACTAATATCCTGAGGCCTCAACCGTTCCTGAATGTTACCACAGTATAAATATCATTAATAACATTTTGCAAAAAGACAAGTCTTGCTCACTCGATTCATGTAGGTACTTAAATTCATTTCCAAGAAACTCAGATAGTCAGACTAAGTCTGGATGGATGTGTGAGGCTTGGAAGGAAGTGGCTTAGCTTTGCTGAACCCATTCACTACCAGTGGCCCTGCTTTGTGACTTGGGGATCTGTAATGATCAACCCTGGCACGTCTCGGTGTTTCCAGACTCACACTACATTACCTTGGGTAAACAACCTTCTGCCTCCCCCTCCTTGGATTTGCTACCATGAATGCATCTTTGTAGCGCCTTCCCCAGCACCTCCTCTGAAAGTTGCGGTCTCCCAGTGCATCGTTACTGCCACTGCCATCAGGGCTCTGTTGCATTAGGCACTATACACACGTGCCAGCAGATAAATCATACTGGCTTTTCTGACCAGGAGTCGCATGGTCCTGAAGCAGACTAGCTTTTCAGGGATGAAGGAACTTTTATGTTGATATTTAGAGCTTGGTCTGTACACGAATTCACATCTTGGAGCAAGACGGGTCCTGTGTGGCACTGGGTGTCTGAAGCAGTCAGATTAGCTTGGAGATAGCCCAGAGCTACAGGTCTGGATGGGAAAAGCAGACAAACTAACGATAGCAGGGGTAATAGTCATCATTCCCCCTCAGACTATGACCAAAAGAGATTGCCATAAAGCCATAAAGACTTTTTTTTTTCATTAAGTCACACTGAAAGTTGGATCCATTTGGCAAAATCTGATGCTAGTCTATCACTACTGACCACCGCCATATCCAACAAAATACATGCTGAAAGCAAGCAGGAGTTGGCTTCTTTTCAAGTTGCTAACATAACTGTTGTTCTAAAAGAAGTTGTGTGGATTTGCGTAGTCTTGAATTCCATTTTCCTGAACTAGTAGAAATCTCTACTAAAATATTTAGCAGTTTCACAGTTATCCTCACATACATAAAATAACTGATTTGGAAATACAAGATCTTTTTCAAGATATGAAAATCTCCACACGCAATTATTCTTCCCCTCAAGGAAATAAATACATCTTGTCTGCAAAACAATTGAAATATCCATTGAACTTGTTTGTTACGCTATTCCTTGCAATTGCTTGTTTCTTTGTACAATCCTGTGTACACTGAAAATAGATAAAATGTAGAGCAAATTAGGTGGAAAGGACGACAAAAATGAGAAAATACATTTAATTATTTCACTTTACCTTAGGAGAAGACACGTTTAAACTAACACATTCTTCACAAAAGCAAAGCAAATATTATAAGTAATATTTGAAAACTTTCACAGCATGGCTATGTCATATGCCAAGAATACTAACATCTACAAAAATAAACTTCAGTGGTGGATCCTGATTTTTCACTGTTGCACTGTGTGCTGTTTAGAAAGCTGAAGGAAGCTTTTTTAGGAAAGCTGAAGGAAGAAGCATCTGTATAAACTAAAGCCCCTCCTGACTTGAATTAGCATCGAAGAATGTCTTAAAGAGTTCGTAATTATACATAATCCAGGCAGACCAGCCCATCAGCCTAAGTGGAAGAGAAGCAGACAGAAGTAGTATGAGACTGGAAAGAGGAGCCACGGCTCATGGGGACACCAGCCATGATTACCCCTGCAGCAGCCACTTGATAACCCAAAATACCACGTTTTTCCTCCCCTTGCCTGTGCTTGGTCTCCCTCTCTGACAGCTTGGGATGATGTTGGGTGGGCAGCTTGGGTTGCTACTGTCTCCTTTTGTCTTGCTCTCCATGTCACAAAGAGAGAAACCCAGCCCTGCTTAGACTGCTATGTTAGAAACTAGTACCTAAGCTTGACTGTGAGGGTAAACAATTGTTTAAAGACCAGCTGGGCACACATAGCAGCAGATCTTGGCTCTCTGGGTTAAAAAAGGGGCAGAATACTACTTCTAGTGATGCATTTGGAACAGCTCCCAGCCACACCAATGTTAGATGTTGGGAGTATGTGTATAGGTCTTCTGTCTGCTGCTCTTTCAAGGTTTGTGGTAGAAGGTGATGAAATGAAAATTACAAGCTTTTTTTTTTTCAAAGACTAGGTAGGGAGAAAAATGCTGGGCTTTCATTTCCATCGCTTTCTCTCCAACAGCAAAAGGTGTCTGCAGAGGTGTTTAATGTCAGTCTGCAGTGTGCCTGTCTGTGTTTGCCATCAGGATGCCTGAACGCTGACCCTGCTCTGAGCAGACGGTTGGACCAGAGGACCTCTGAGGGTCCCCTCCACCCTCAGTTATTGTGTGAGTCTGTGATGAGGTGTGGCATCATGCCTAACAAGCAGCCTCAGGTGAAAACAGGCACAGCTCGTGCCCATATTGGGTGGAACAGAAACCAGTTTCAAGAAAGTAAGCCTGCAGGGTAATAATGTGCAAGGCTTCCTGGTGCAGGCTGCAGGTGGGAAGGAGGCTGAGGACTGCAAGAGCTAGGTCATGCCAGAAGGAATGAAGCAGACCCCAGAAAAAAGCTTAAGCACCTGGGCTAAAACACAATGCCAGGCACACCCTGAACTGATCTTGCCATCAGGCAGGTTGTAACGTAAGAGTACTGCAGAGACACACCAGCCCAGCACAGAGCCTCACCTGTATTTAAAGAACAGAAATTCAGTCTGGCCTTATACCGAAGGGGCTTAGCCAAGAAGGTCCTGGTAGGGGCTAACAACACCAGATAATTAAAACTAAGTTTGCAACCAGCCAAATCAAAGTGATGCAAGTGACTGCTTCCAAAGCAGATGAACTGTAGCTGTCCCAAATAGCCTGGGAGATCCTGAGCAAAACAGGCATGTGGAGGTCAGAGGAAGCCAGTGACTTGATTTGTCCTAATCACGCTAGCCTCACGTCTGAATCCTAATTAAGGGTGGTGTTTTTTTTCTGAGGCAGGCTAAGCACACCCAGCAGCAGTTCAGATACTGTTGGATTCTTGTGCAAAGGCATGACAGCAACAAGCCCTCCTCCAGAGTGGTCTTCCTGGGACACAAGCAGCAGAATGGGGGAAGAACCTGCCTAGCAGTTCTCAGCAAGAAGAACTGTGATCCTAAATTGTGTGCAGTGGACACCCACCACCCCCTCCAACAGGGTGGAGCAGGGGCACAAACAAGTAAATGTGCTATTTTTCTCAAAAGGCTTCAATCTCAGTGAGCTGCAATCAATGGAAAGATTTCCTGCCATTTTTGCTGGTCTCTGGATTGAAGCCTATATGTGGAGGCTAGCGTATTTGGTGCAGTGGCTTTAACCTGCCTCAGAGTCTGTCACACCACCAGATCCTTTTTCCATTCCTGTTGGTTAGAGTCAGTTTTGCAGTGTTCGCCTGTTTGGCTCTGGACACTGAGCCTAAACAAAGGATGATTATGAAAATTATAAATTTGTGTTGTCCCTTAACAGCTGTGTTTAAAATAACTGTCTATAATTGTCAGATTGTTTTAAGCTTGCCACCATAATTTACCGTGTATCCCTAAAGCAGCAGCAGATGAATCTAAACAGTGCATGGCTTGTGGTCCGTCCACAGCATGCCCACAACATCGTCCTGCTCTCAGACATTCCCGCGACAGCCAGCCGGTGAGTCACGCAACCACAGCTCTTCGTTGCCGGCAAAGGGAGCCCACCTGAGCGGCAGCCTTTCACTCTTTCCTTCGTCCAGGCACTCACTCACTTCTCCCCATGGGGCTCCAGTCTCCGGCATAGGCGGTGTCTGTGGCGTACGCGTGCTGATGGTCTCTTCAGAAGCCTTTTGCACACAAAAGCAGGCACTCCCGCTACATATCCACAGGCTGATTTATTAGAATACACAGATTTCCAGGGCACTATAATATTGCATGCAGCAGGTAGGAACAGCATGTGCAGAGTCTTTTAGCGACACACATCTGTATTCCTATCTGGAAATAACCTGAAGATGTGCCTCAGTGCTAAATAGTTTGCCTGTGAGTTAGATTCTTGTTTGAATCACGTATAGTTGGGGTATAAAGAGTAGAGCCATTATGTGTCCAGACTAGGGTCATCCAGGAAAGCAAGCATTTGTAGCAAGAAGTTTCAGCTTACACAGCCCTTTTTTCTTTTTCTCATTTCACTTGTGTTGACTTTTAGCCAGCAGCACACAGAAAATCCAGAAAATTCTCTAGATTCAAAATCCACACGTAGATGAATTTGGTAGCTTTTTTCACATTAAAATTTAAAATTTTGAGAATAAAAAAATGCAGATTTCTATCCTTTTCTTTCAAAACAAGCATAGCATTTTCAAGGACCACAGTTCTGACCTATGAAAGTATGTACAATCTTGAACTGAAAATATTTAATCTGAAGACAAAAAGAATGATCTACCTCTGTACAGAAGCTTCTCATTGTTCCTATTCAAAGCACATCATGGCCATCTCTGACCTAAGATCAAGTAATTCCCATACTCCTTCTAAGCTGAATTTATCTGTGTTGCCCCTGATTTTCTGTGGGGCTGCAGCAAGGGCTGACAAGGATTGGGATTCTTCTCCAGGATGGTAAATTTGATGATTTCCAGCAAGGTCCCTTGCAGGAGTTTTTCAAGCACAGTTGATTTAAAGGCAATTACAATTATGAAAATTAGAAATTTTGACTGCCAACTATTTAAATTGAGAGAAACCCTCTCCAGTTGAGAGAACCTGAACGAAGACCATATGTAAGTCCTTAGCATTGACTGGCAAAACCACCAGTGGGTTTTTTGAGTGTTTGCCAGGTTTGCTTAAGATACACTACATAATGTTCTCAGGGTCTGCGGGAATCTCTTGTGATTCTTCACAGTTCAGTTCATCAAATAGTGACATTTTCAGCTTCAGTGTTTCATTATTTAAAGCAGCTTTTGCAACAATCGTACAGTTCTTCAGTCTTCTCTTGTCCTCTACGTTATCGTGTATCTTTTGAAGACTAGAATAGGTTTCTACTAAATTATTTAGCTTTGCTCAGAGATAGGGCTGATAAATTGAACTTTCACTCCTACTACCTGTTGTTATGTTTTATTAGTTATTTTTAAATGAGGTGGTTTCTTTCCTTTTGAAAGAACTGAAGATTTGTTTTTATTGCAGAAAGGATCTAGGTGATTTGACAACACAATTAGGTAGAACAAAGTCTTTCTACAAAACTATACAAATAATTAGTTACTCCGAACAAAAGACTCACAACAGCAGTTTAAATATTTCCTCATAATTTGATGTAGGATTTGTAAAAAAAATCCATATTCATAATTCATGTATTAAAAGTGTTTGTTTGGAATCTGCATCTAAATCTCATGTCTCTTCCTCTCTGTGATCTCCAAATTTTCAGGGAGGCAGCACCTAAGGATTAAGTTCTGCCCTGTTCTGGAGAAACTGGGGAGTTTTGCTTAACTTATGCATGTTTTAGACTTCTATTAAGAGCTCTGATCAGCACATTAGGGAAGTGGGGTTTTTTTTCCCTTTCTTTTAAAACTTGTTTGTACAGATGAGCTGAGGCTGAATTTGCATTTAAACTAAACCTCTTCAGCAACTAATTTTCTTGAATGTAACTCTTTCCAAATATTTCCACAGCAAATTTTCTTAACTGCCCATAATTTTGTCACTAGGCAGGTGGCTTTTTATTCACATTAGGAATAAAAATCAAACAAGAGTTTTGACTGAATTCTCTAATGAAGCTCTTTGTGAATGAGAATATGGGTATCGTATTGTTGAAAGAGCTACTAGGGATTCTCAGTTCCTCAAAGCAGGGAGCTTTTTTCTTTATTCTTTGGTAAGAGTGTCTGCTGTAAAGAAATGTATGATGGTTTGTCGTATGTATTGAAAAAGAGTTAATGTGAACATCTAGTTAAGTACAACATATATGTTGAATACTCCATCAGCTAGTTTTCACATTTAAAAGAAACATGCTTAAGGCATCTTTTTCCTCTCTCATTGTGCAATAATCTTCAGTATGTTAGCCTTTATCCTGTGTCATGAAAGCTTATCTTGTCAGCAGAGGAGGCTTCAAGTTCTCTCTCACTGGTAAAGTAGTTTAGGTCCATGCTAAACTGGAAAATTTCACCTTTCCCCAGGGGTAAATAAAATCCCTATAAGCAAGAGTTCAAGTCGAGCAAGTTCTTCACTAGTTACTCTTTCCATGAGTCACGCGCTTCTCTTCTGCAGAATCTGTCCAGCTCCTTGTCTCAGCGATAGCAGATCAGCATAACCCAAATTATCCTGTATAGCCGAAAAGCATACTAACTTCTAATATTAACAAGAATAAAAGCCCTCTGCAGTTACAAACCAAACTTTTTGCCTCCTCTCCTTCTGCGGTTTTCTTTGCTTTCCCATTCCTCTTGCTGTTTTCCTAGGTCAGGCTCTCTAATCAAAACAACATGCTTACCTTTTAGGTTTCTCATATGGCTTATTTCTAAAGCAGCCACCAGTCTTCCTAATGTTTTTCAGTCAGGGAAATGCTCTTCTTTTCTTACACTATCTGGTTGCACCTGCTTTAGGAAATAATGTTGTTGGCGTGTGATCATTCTTCACAGCATGCCAGTGCATAAGGCTTAGACTGAAATCAGCAGCAGTATGCGGGTGGACACCGAGCCTGGGTTCAAGGGCTAGCACGGCCTGTTACAGTCCACTTCTAATTTGTAATAAGATTCTTATCTTGGGAAAAGCTAATGCTCTTTGAGTATGCTGGCTGATCCTGCAATCAATTCATCTTGCACAGAGTCTTAACTATTCTATGCAACCATTGTTTCCACAGGGTACTTCCAGTAAGAACAAAAAGTAAGAAAATCGTTTTACTTTCGTGACTTCAAAAAAAACCAGAAATAGTGTCTCAGAGGATAACCTGTTGTGTCCAAACAGGGAAATATAGCACAGTGATTAACACCTTCCAAAGCTAGGTGTTATAGCACATGGGAAACCTTTGTTCAAAAGTAAGAAAATAACACATTCAAAAGAACAATAAATGCTTAAACCGAGAATGTAGGTGAGAAGCCATGAGTGACTTTTCGTCACCGATAGTGCTGACTCCATATATTACCAGCCCATCTGAAATAGTGTCTATAGCAAGCAGAGCAGTCCCGAGGGGGAGCTTTGGTTTTTATTGGGTATTATGGTGATATGTGCACAAAGGTCTGTGTATTGTCCAAGAGGATCTTGTCATAGACATTAATCCCACTGAAGTGCTTGGAATGTTTTCACGGTTTCATTTTCCAGGATATCTCCGGAAGTGTAGCTGGTGATGTCTAGGCATTGTGGAAGATGAAATATATTCTCTTGACCTTCAGTAGTAGGTTAAGCCACTAGGTAGCCTGCTGAATCCAAAAGGAGTTACACTAATATTTTGGCTGCCTAAACCTGTAATTTAAAGATGTTTAGAGTCATAGGTTTATAAGTATACTGGAGTAACACAAACTATAGCACAAAAGACTTTCAACTGCAGGCAATGTTTATCTATATTTGTTTTACTAGGTCTCTTTTTTCTACCTACAGGTTTTATGGTATACAAGGATAAACATCGTTAGGATTTATATGTAATAAATGCTAATGTACTTAGAGGAAAAATTCAAGCCCCATAACAGGTTTTGCTTTGTTTTAAAATTACAATGGTGTGAAAAATGAGCACATGTTTGAAGTTCCCTTTTATCGCTTCAGAGTGTTGTCTGGCTTTTCCAAATCATATACATAAATATGACTGTATTATCTGGATATAGGAAAGCACTTGTTTAAACACGCGCATGCCCACAGTACCGTAATTTACAGAAACTCAGAGCTGGCACCGTGTTCTGACGTACATAGAAATTTAGGGTTGCACCGCATGCACTGAACAATTGCTCTAATGTTTGAAATACAATGGCCACACTGTTTTGTTTCCAAGATATTTAGGAAAAATCAGTACAGATTTTTTGGTACGATACTACCCCTCTAGGTACTGTAGAAAAGCATTCAGTGTACTATTTCTGAATATAGCTGTTACTTACAATACTGTAAAAAAAAATCCTCAAATTAAAGCTTAGGCACAACTTACCCACTGCCACTTGAGGCCAAAAGTCTGAAATTCAGTGGAAACACTGGTAGTCTGTGGATTCAGAAGCTGCAGGTGGACCACTAAAACACAAACAAACAAATAAACAGGCTTTCTAAAAAAAAATCTCCAAGTTACATATATCAGTTTCATTGTTATAAACCACCAAGTCAACCAAGCACTTCATTTTATGAGGTATCACAGCGTCAGAGGAAAAGGAGTTGGGGAACTGTATCAAAAAGTAACAGTGCAAGGTAGGGGAGAAAAAAACTCACATTTGTCCCTGTTAGAAGACAATTCCCTGTACTGGGTGCAGTTGCAACATATGCTGTATAACTGAGCATATGCTGGTGCTCCTCAGCTCAAAGAAGTTCGTTCAGAAAACCCCAAAGTTTTTCCCAGCTTAGTCTCACGGGTTTTCCTTCCGGATCACAGTCTGGCCACCTCTGCATACGGCCACTCCTCAGTGAGCGGTTGTACGGCAGAAAGATTTTGGTGACATGTTCATGCGAAGCCTGTTTCTTGATAGCAAGTTGTCCCTCTGCTTTCCTGGTGTGCAAAACTGACCCTGTTATCCAGACTAGAGGAAAGCGCCTGTGCGGAGCTACTGCACTGAGCTCAAG
>Ga0181612_151554_pt1 | contig 10412 bp, 20 predicted proteins | sample HoacroProtozoa21_FD_119630 | JGI IMG/M metagenome (GOLD analysis project Ga0181612, IMG submission 119630) | Hoatzin crop microbial communities from Cojedes, Venezuel. Combined Assembly of Gp0051906, Gp0051904, Gp0051908 | reverse complement strand
TTTTTGAGGGTCTCGATAATTTTTTTCATTCTGTCTTAAATCTTAGTGGCGGTACCGCCTGCTGCCGTGATGGCTTCTTCAGCGCTCTTGGAGAAGGCGTTGGCTTCTACTGCGAGCTTGGCTTTGAGTTCGCCGTTGCCGAGAATCTTCACTCTTTGCTTGGCGGAGATGAAGCCGGCTTCGATGAGTTCCTGACGTCCGATTTTGTCGAGTTTCTTGGCGTCGGCAAGGGCTTGGAGCACTCCGAGGTTGATGGCTTTGTATTCTACGCGATTGATGTTTTTGAAGCCGAATTTGGGCAAACGGCGCTGCAAAGGCATCTGACCGCCTTCGAATCCTACTTTCTTGTGATAGCCGCTGCGGGCTTTGGCGCCCTTGTGGCCGCGGGTGGACGTGCCGCCCATGCCGGAGCCGGGACCGCGTCCGATGCGGCGGTCGTGGTGGGTGCTGCCTGCTGCGGGCTGTAAGGTATGGAGTTTCATATTCTTAGTTGATGCTTGTTTGTTGAAATTTTATTTTTCAATCTTTTCCACCAAATGGCGCACTTTGCGAATCATTCCTTCGATGCAGGGATTGTCTTCTACTTCGACGGTTTGTCCGATGCGGCGCAGACCCAGGGAGTCGAGCGTGCGCTTTTGGTCTTTCGGAGCGCCGATGCGGCTCTTCACTTGTTTAATCTTAATCTTTGCCATAGTGCTTTATCCTCTGAAAACTTTTTCGAGTGAAACACCGCGCTGTGCTGCTACGGTTTGTGCGTCGCGAATCTGGCTGAGGGCTTCGATGGTGGCCTTCACCAGGTTGTGGGGGTTGGACGAGCCTTTCGACTTGGCCAATACGTCGCGCACGCCGGCGCTTTCGAGCACGGCACGCATTGCGCCGCCGGCCACCACGCCGGTACCTTCGCTTGCGGGGCGAAGCATTACTTCGGCGCCACCGTAGTGGGCTACGATTTCGTGGGGCACAGTGCCTTTGAGAACGGATACCTTGCGAAGGTTTTTCTTGGCGGCTTCTACGCCTTTGGCGATGGCCGTGGTCACTTCGCCGGCCTTTCCGAGGCCGTAGCCGATGACGCCTTTGCCGTCGCCAACTACTACGATGGCTGCAAAGGTGAAGGTGCGACCACCCTTGGTCACTTTCGTCGTACGATTGATAGCAACCAGTCTATCTTTCAGTTCTTCTGCGTTTACGTTTATTCTGTTTGCCATAATCTTGATTAGAATTTAAGTCCGCCTTTACGTGCTCCGTCGGCCACTTCTTTCACTCTGCCGTGATAGAGATAGCCGTTGCGGTCGAATACAACGGTGGTGATGCCTGCTGCGATGGCTTTTTCGGCGATGGCTTCGCCTACTTTGGCTGCTTGTTCCATTTTGGGCATTGCGGCCATGCCGAGGGAGGAGGCGCTTGCGAGGGTCTTGCCGGCTTCGTCGTCGATCACTTGAACGTAGATTTGCTTGTTGCTGCGGAATACGCTCATGCGGGGACGGGCGGCCGTGCCGGATATCTTGTTGCGTACGCGATATTTGATTTTCAGGCGACGCTGTTCTTTTGCTTTTGTCATATTGTCCTTTCTATCTTAGAAGTATGGGTTTACTTGGCACCGGCAGCCTTGCCGCTCTTGCGACGAATCTGCTCACCAATGTAGAGAATACCTTTGCCCTTGTAGGGTTCGGGCTTGCGGAACGAACGAATCTTGGAGCATACCATGCCAAGGAGTTGCTTGTCGCAGCTTTCGAGGCAGATGTAGGGGTTCTTGTTGCGTTCGGTCTTGGTTTCTACCTTGATTTCTTTCGGCAGTTGGATGAAGATGGGGTGCGTGTAGCCGAGCGTGAATTCGATGAGGTTTCCTTGGTTGGAAACGCGGTAGCCCACGCCGACGAGCTCCATTTCTTTCTTGAAGCCTTCGCTTACTCCGACTACCATGTTGTTCACCAGTGCGCGATACAGGCCGTGGAAGGCTTGCTTTTGCTTTTGCTCGGTGGCATCTTCTTCGTTGATAGAGAAGGTGAGTTGGCCGTTTTCCAACGTCATCTTGATGGCAGGATTCACTGTCTGAGTGAGTTCACCCTTCGGACCTTTCACGGTCACTACATTGTCCTTGATGTCAACGGTGACACCGGCGGGAATGTTAATCGGCAATTTTCCAATTCTAGACATTTCTGTGTTCCTCCTTTTTTAATAGACGTAGCAGAGCACTTCGCCGCCAATCTTCTCGGCGGTGGCTTCTTTGTCGGTCATTACTCCTTTGGACGTGGACACGATGGCGATGCCAAGTCCGTTGATTACTCGGGGCATATCGCGATAGCCGGTGTACTTACGCATACCGGGGCGCGACACGCGGGTCAGGCTCTTGATGGCGTTGACCTTGCCTTGAGCGTCGTACTTCAAGGCGATTTTGATTGTTCCCTGAGGGCCATCGTCTTCAAACTTGTAGTTGAGGATGTATCCTTTGTCGAAAAGGATTTTGGTGATGTCCTTCTTCAGGTTCGACGCGGGTACTTCTACCACCTTGTGCTTTGCCATGATGGCGTTGCGAAGCCGCGTCAAATAGTCAGCAATAGGATCTGTCATATTTGTTTTTGCGTTTAATTGATCGGGACTGTCCCGACAATATTAAATGAATGTGTGAGATGTCTTGTCTCTCGATTTGTGGGTTTACCAGCTGGCTTTCTTCACGCCGGGGATGAGTCCGGCCGATGCCATTTCGCGGAATTGAATACGCGAAAGTCCGAACTGGCGGATGTAGCCTTTCGGACGACCCGTGATTTTGCAGCGATTGTGCAGGCGGATGGGGTTGGCGTTGCGAGGAATCTTCTGCAGTTTGCGGGCTGCTTCGTAGGCCTCAACGGGGTCATCCGACTTGTTCACAATTTCTTTCAGGGCGGCACGTTTGGCGGCGTATTTGGCCACCAGCTTCGCACGCTTCACTTCGCGTGCTTTCATTGATTCTTTTGCCATATCGAATTATTTTGCGCTTTTAAAGGGAAGTCCGAATTCCTTGAGCAGGGCGAAGCCTTCCTCGTCGGTCTTGGCGGTGGTCACGAACGTGATGTTCATGCCGGTCAGACGGTCGATGGTGTCGATGTTGATTTCGGGGAAGATGATTTGCTCTTGGATGCCGAGGGTGTAGTTGCCGCGGCCGTCGAATTTGGATTCGATGCCTTTGAAGTCGCGGATACGGGGCAGGGCCACGCGCACGAGCTTCTCCAAGAATTCATACATGCGTTCGCGACGCAGGGTGACGCGGGCACCGATGGGCATTTTCTTGCGGAGCTTGAAGCTGGCAACGTCTTTCTTCGACACGGTGGGAACGGCTTTCTGGCCGGTGATGGTGGTGAGCTCGGTCACGGCTACATCGACAATCTTCTTGTCGGCCGTGGCAATGCCGAGACCTTCGTTGAGCACGATTTTCTCCAAACGGGGAATCTGCATCGACGAGGTGTAGCCGAACTGCTTCTTGAGTGCCGGCGCAATGCGTTCGGCGTAGTCTTTCTTAAGATTTGCTGTATTTGCCATGGTTACTTGATCTCCTCTCCTGATTTTTTAGCATAGCGCACGAGCTGGTCGCCGTCTTTGCGGCGTCCTACGCGGGTGGGCTTGCCCGTTTTGGGGTCTACGGGGTTCAAATTCGAAATGTGCACGGGTGCTTCTACCTTGGTGATGCCGCCTTGGGGATTTTGTGCACTCGGCTTCTGGCTTTTCGACACGATGTTCACGCCTTCTACGATGGCGCGCTGCTTGTCCACAAGCACCTTCACCACCTTGCCGGTCTTGCCTTTGTCTTCGCCGGCATTCACGTAGACGGTGTCGCCTTTTTTGATATGTAATTTACTCATAATGCGAATTTGTGTTGTGTGTTTAGAGTACTTCGGGAGCAAGCGATACGACCTTCATGTTGACGGCGCGCAGTTCGCGGGCTACGGGGCCGAAGATGCGGCTGCCGCGAAGTTCGCCGGCGTTGTTCAGAAGCACGCAGGCGTTGTCGTCGAAGCGAATGTACGAACCGTCGGCACGACGAATTTCTTTCTTCGTGCGTACAATCAAGGCTTTCGACACGGCACCCTTCTTCAGGTCGCTCGAAGGCACGATGTTGTGCAGGGCTACGACAATCACATCGCCTACGGAGGCGTAGCGACGGCGGGTTCCGCCAAGCACGCGAATGCAAACGGCTTCGCGAGCGCCGCTGTTGTCGGCCACGTTGAGTTTGGTTTCTACTTGTATCATATTACTTGGCCCTTTCTACAACTTTTACTACTCTCCAGCGCTTGAGTTTGCTCAGCGGACGAGTTTCCATGATGAGAACGGTGTCGCCTACGTGGCAGTCGTTCTTCTCGTCGTGGGCATAATACTTCTTGGTCTTGGAGACAAACTTACCGTAAATGGGGTGTTTCTCTTTGAATTGGGAAGCTACAACGATGGTTTTGTCCATCTTGTTGCTTACCACGACACCCTGTCGCGTTTTTCTAAGATTTCTTTCCATCCGTGCGTATTATTTATTGTTGTTTTCCAATTCGTTCAGCACGGTTTTCAGTCGTGCGATTGTACGACGTGCCTGCTTAATCTGAGCGGGGTTCTCCAGCGGCGATACGCTGTGGTTCAGGAGCAGCTGCTCGTAGTTGGCTTGTTCGGCCTCGAGGCGTTCCTTGAGCTCATTCTGAGGAATGTTTCTAACTTCTGCTATTTTCATTTCTTTCTTCCTCCTATTGATTAAGCGTTTTTGTCATAGTCGTGGCGAACGACGAACTTCGTGGTCACCGGCAGTTTCTGTGCGGCGAGGCGAAGGGCTTCTTTGGCCACTTCGAAGGGCACGCCTTCGATTTCGAAGATGATGCGTCCGGGAGTGATGGGGAATACGTATCCTACGGGGTCACCCTTACCTTTACCCATACGTACGTCGGCGGGTTTCTTGGTGATGGGTTTGTCGGGGAAGATGCGAATCCAACTTTGTCCCTCACGCTGCATATAGCGGGTCATGGCCACACGGGCGGCTTCGATTTGGCGACCGGTAATCCAGTGCGTATCGAGGCTCTTGATGCCGAAGCTGCCGAAGGCCAGCTGATTGCCGCGCTGGGCGTTGCCTTTGCAACGGCCTTTCTGCGGTCTGCGATATTTGGTTCTTTTGGGTTGAAGCATAGTTGTTTCTTTTTTGAATTGTCCTTTCTACAAGCGGCTTGGCATTAGTCGCGACGTTCACGGCGCTCGCCTCCGCGACGGTCGCCTCCACGGCGGTCGCCACGTCCGCCTCTGCGCTCGCGACGGTCGCCGCGGCCGAAGCCTCCGCGAGCGTCTTTCTCTTGCGTCAGAGGAGCGGTCAGGTCGCGCTTCTCATATACTTCTCCGCGGCAAATCCACACTTTCACGCCAATCTGGCCCACTTTCGTCAGGGCGCTGGTTTGGCAGTAGTCGATGTCGGCACGGAAGGTGTGAAGCGGCGTACGGCCTTCTTTGTACATTTCTTTGCGGGCCATTTCGGCGCCGTTCAGACGACCGGAGACTTGAATCTTGATGCCCTCGGCACCAGCGCGCATGGCGTTGCCTACGGCCATCTTGACGGCGCGGCGGTAGGCCACTTTGCCTTCAATTTGGCGGGCTACTTGTGCGGCCACGATGGTGGCGTCCAAGTCGGGCTTCTTCACTTCAAATACGTTGAGCTGAACTTCCTTGTCGGTGAGCTTCTTGAGCTCTTCCTTCAGGTTGTCCACGTCGGCGCCGGCCTTGCCAATCACGAGGCCCGGACGAGCGGTGCACACGGTGATGGTGAGGAGCTTCGGCGTGCGCTCAATTACGATGCGCGAAATCGAAGCGTTGGCCAAACGGGTGTTCAGGTAGGTGCGAATCTTGTTGTCTTCGAGCAGGTTGTCGCCGAAGTTCTTGCCGCCGAACCAGTTAGAATCCCAACCACGAATAATTCCCAAGCGGTTGCTTATCGGATTTACTTTTTGTCCCATACTGCTGTGTTTTAGTCTTGATTAGGTTTGGTATCCACGCAGAGTGTCACGTGGTTCGAGCGTTTGCGAATGCGGTAGCCGCGGCCTTGGGGTGCGGGGCGCATGCGCTTGAGTGTAATGCCTTCGTCTACGAAGATTTTGGTGATGTAGAGTTCGCCTTCCTCGGCCTTGCGGTCGTTCTTCTGCTCCCAGTTGGCGATGGCCGACAAGAGCAGTTTTTCGACGTCTTGGCTGGCAGCTTTCTTGCTGTAGCGCAGGGTGCCGAGCGCGCGATTCACTTCCATGCCGCGCACGAGGTCAACCACGTAGCGCATCTTCCTCGGAGAGGAGGGAACGTTTCGCAACGTTGCGAAGTATTGGGTTTTGAGGGCCTCCTTTCTGCGGTCGGCCGCTAATCTTTTTCTTGCTCCCATATTAGGTTGTATGCTTTTTTGTGTTCGAGAGTGTGTTCAGTGCGGGCTTATTTCTTATTGCCGGCATGTCCACCGAACTTGCGCGTGGGGGCAAACTCGCCGAGCTTGTGGCCCACCATGTTTTCGGTGATGTATACGGGAATAAACTTGTTGCCATTATGCACTGCAATCGTATGTCCCACGAAGTCGGGGGAAATCATAGAGGCGCGTGCCCATGTCTTGACCACGTTCTTCTTGCCGCTTTCGTTCATGGCGAGCACCTTCTTTTCGAGGCTCACGGCAATATAGGGTCCTTTTTTCAATGAACGGCTCATATTCTATCTTTTTATTTTTTCCGTCTTTCGATGATGTATTTGCTCGTGGGCTTCTTCGGAGCACGGGTCTTGAGACCTTTTGCATAGAGACCCTTGCGGCTGCGCGGGTGGCCACCACTCTGACGGCCTTCGCCACCACCCATGGGGTGGTCCACAGGGTTCATCACGACGCCGCGGTTGTGCGGGCGACGGCCCATCCAGCGACTGCGGCCGGCTTTGCCGCTGCTTTCCAGCGAGTGTTCGCTGTTGCCCACGCTGCCCACCGTGGCCTTGCAGGCCGACAGGATTTTGCGCGTTTCGCCGCTGGGCAGCTTAATCACGCAATAGGCACCCTCGCGCGACGTGAGCTGCGCAAAGTTGCCGGCAGAGCGAACGAGCAGGGCGCCTTGGCCCGGACGGAGCTCGATGTTGTGAATCACGGTACCAACGGGGATGTTCTGAAGCGGAAGGGCGTTGCCCACTTCGGGAGCGGCTTCCGGACCCGACATCAGCGTGTCGCCAATCTTCAGGCCGTTGGGTGCAATAATGTAGCGTTTCTCGCCATCGGCGTAGTAAAGCAGGGCGATGCGAGCCGAACGGTTCGGGTCGTATTCGATGCTCTTTACGACAGCGGGCACACCGTCTTTCTCTCGTTTGAAGTCGATGAAGCGGAATTTACGCTTGTGGCCGCCGCCGAGATAACGCATCGTCATCTTTCCGACGTTGTTGCGACCACCCGTAGAGCGCTTGCCGCACACGAGAGATTTCTCCGGTACGGATGCAGTAATCTCTTCGAACGTACCGATAATCTTGTGTCTTTGCCCCGGTGTGGTGGGCTTAAATTTACGTACTGCCATTTTTATTTATTAGATATTGCTGTAGAAGTCAATCGTTTCGTTCTCTTTCAGGGTCACGATGGCCTTCTTGAAGGCGTTGGTGCGTCCCGTCAGGAGTCCGGCACGGGTATAACGGCGCTTGTTCTTGCCGGCGTAGCGAATGGTGCTGATGCCCACTACGTTGACGTTGTAGCGCTCTTCAATCTCTTTCTTGATTTGAAGTTTGTTGGCCTCGGGGCGAACAATGAAACCGAATTTGTTTTGCTTCTCCGTGATGGAGGTCATTTTTTCGGTCACGATGGGTTTGATGATGTATGCCATGGTGTGTGTCTGCCTTTCGAATTAGTTTTTCAACGTTTTTTCAATTTCTTCGACGGCCTTTTCGGATACGACCAGCACGCCGGCTTCCATCACGCCGTAGGTGTTCACGTCTTTGGCGATGGCCACTTTGGCGCGTTCCACGTTGCGAGCGGAGAGGTATACGTTCACGTTGCTTTCGGGCAATACGAGGAGCACTCGCTTGCCTTCGGCGCCCAGAGCCTTCATCAGCTCGACGAAGCTCTTGGTCTTAGGCGTGTCGAACGTGAAGTCTTCCACTACGACGATGGCGTCTTCCTTCACTTTGTAGGAGAGCGCGCTGCGACGGGCGAGGGCCTTCACTTTCTGGTTCAACTTGATGCTGTAGTCGCGCGGTTGGGGGCCAAACATGCGACCGCCGCCACGCAGCACGCCGCTCTTGCGGTCGCCGCGACGGGCACCGCCGCTGCCTTTCTGGCGAATCAGCTTGCGCGTGGAGTAGCTCATTTCGCTACGTTCCTTGCTCTTGGCCGTGCCCTGACGTTGGGCGGCCATGTAGCGCTTCACATCGAGATAGATGGCGTGGTCGTTGGGCTCAATGCCAAACACCTCGTCAGCAAGCGTCACCTTGCGACCGGTGTCTTTGCCCTGTATATTCAAAACACTAATTTCCATTATTTCTCAACTATTACGATTGAACCTTTGCATCCGGGAACGCTGCCCTTCAGGAGGAGCAGGTTGTGTTCGGGGATGATTTTAATCACTCTCAGGTTTTGGTTCTTCACGCGTTCGTTGCCCATCTGTCCGCCCATGCGCAGGCCCTTGAAGACCTTGGCGGGATAGGAACATGCGCCGATAGAACCCGGCTTGCGAGCGCGGTCGTCCTGACCGTGCGTCACTTGTCCGACGCCTCCAAAACCGTGGCGTTTCACGACGCCTTGGAAGCCTTTACCTTTGCTGGTGCCGGCAACGTCCACAAACTGAACGCCTTCGAACACGTCGCTCACCGTGAGCGTGTCGCCCAAGTTGAGTTCTTTGTCGAAGCCCGAGAATTCGGCCAAATGGCGCTTCGGCGAAACGCCGGCTTTCTTGAAGTGTCCCAGCAGCGGGGCGGAGGTGTTCTTCTCCTTGGCATCCTCAAAGCCGATTTGAACAGCCTCGTAGCCGTCCTTTTCCTTGCTCTTGAGCTGCGTCACCACGCAAGGGCCTACTTCGATGACGGTGCATGCGACGTTCTTGCCGTCGGCACCAAACACGGAAGTCATTCCGATTTTTTTACCTAATAATCCTGGCATAGCCTGTCTAAAATTATTATAATTTGTGTATGTTCGCCGCACATGTCGCCCTTCGCACTCCGATGGCGGAAGGGTCATGATGTTGTGCCGTTTCAGGCGCAACGCGGGGTTGCCGGCGAGGACAGCGCCCCTGTCACAAATAAGCAGGTCTCCCGAGGCTCCTACAAGAGGATGTTCGTGCGTGTCCTACTTAAACGCGGGTGCAAAAGTACAATACGCGCGTGAACCGACAAAGGGGAATTGTGTGTTTTTACAGTTTTTTAACACTTTTGGGCAAAATTTCTTCGAAAATTCTGTTTTTTGCGATTCTGAAGTTGTAACTTTGCTCACTCCACTTTTCAAAATGAGGGGCGTTTTTTCGACCCTTGGGACTATTTTTCCACGTAAGCGGGATTTTTTTCGGTGGGAATGGGGGCGTGGGTCGATTTGAGCCAGTTTTTGAGGGTGCGGCGCAGGGTTTTGGCCTTTTTGCGACTTTCTTTCGACAAATATGCGGGGGCGAGCACGTTGCGGGTCTCGGCGGGGTCGTTCTGCAGGTCGAACACTTCGTCGGCGCCGGTCTCGTAGTGGTGGATGAGTTTCCAGCCGCCTTGCACGACGCTCGAATAGGGCGTGGCGCGCCAAGGCCCCTCCCCTGCCCCTTTGTAGGCTTCGAGGTAGGCGGGAAAATGCCAGAACAGCGGGCGCTCTTTGGCCGCCGCGGGGTCTGAAAGCAGAGAAAAAATGTCGCGGCCGTCGAGTTGTTGCTGCGGCTGCGCACCCGCCAAGGCTGCGAAGGTGGCGAAGAAGTCCACGCCGCTCACGGGCACGTCGCTCACGTCGCCCTGCGGCAGCCGCTGCGGCCAACTCATCACGAGCGGCACGCGCACGCCGCCCTCATACGGCTCGCCTTTGCCGCCGCGCAGCGGGGCGTTGTCGGTCGTGGGCTCCATGCCGCCGTTGTCGGAATAGAATACGATGAGCGTCTGCTCCGAAAGCCCCAGTTCGTCGAGGGTGCGCACGATTTCGCCCACGCTGTTGTCCACGCTCGCAATCATCGCGGCGTACTTCGCATTTTTGTGCAGGCGGCCGGCCGGTTTGGCACGAAATTTGCTCACGAGGCTGTCGGGCGCTTGCAGCGGCACGTGCACGGCGTAGTGCGCGAGGTAGAGAAAGAACGGCCGGCTGTCCGCGGCAGCATGATTGCGAATAAAATCGAGGGCGGCGCGGTGGAGGCTGTCGGTGAGGTAGGTGCCGTTGTGCCAATAGGTTTTTGGCGAGCCGGCGCGCGAGCCTGCCACGTTCAGGCAGAAGCCGCGGTCGAGCGGGCCCGTCCCTTCGCCGTCTTGTCCGA
>Ga0181612_141021_pt1 | contig 10412 bp, 6 predicted proteins | sample HoacroProtozoa21_FD_119630 | JGI IMG/M metagenome (GOLD analysis project Ga0181612, IMG submission 119630) | Hoatzin crop microbial communities from Cojedes, Venezuel. Combined Assembly of Gp0051906, Gp0051904, Gp0051908 | reverse complement strand
TGAAAACCAACTTTTAAAGTGCCCTAAATGACCAAAACTGGGGCATTGTTTCATTTTTATTTGAAAATCCCCTTTTGATTTTTTTTTTCCCCCCCTTACCCCCCCCCCCCCCCCCCCTTCTTCTGGCATGGGAACGATTTCTGAAATAATACATGTTTTCACAGAACAAAAAGACTCTTTCTCGCTCAGCTCTTGAACCTGTTTGCTAGCTGAGGATCTGCCCCGTACAGCTCTATGAGCCCCTTGAAGTGTTAACCTGATACTCTGTTGAAGTGCGGGTTAGCGATATCGCTTTCAAAGGAAGCGGAGATGTCGGGTCACATTCTGATGTCCATACTCATGCTGAAGTCGCACCTTGTGCTGCCTAGAAGTCACTCTGATTTCATAGAAACTATTCATGGATGAAAGTCTTCATCAGCAGAAACAGATACTGAAATTTTTAAAAATCCTTACATGCAAATGGCACTCACCATAAGTATGGACAAGATACGGGAGAATTCACTGATATTATCCTGCTTTATTTTAAGGATCAAAAGCTGCAAGGAAATGTAGTCTTTCTCTCCAACCCCTGCTCAGCCATGCGTGCTTTTTTTTTGTTGGTGGTGTTATTTTGGTGAGGAACATATCTTGCATTTGAAAGGTTTAGTTTATGTGGAGTTTAACATTATATTGACTTTCAAATCCTATTGCAAATAGAAGCTTCTTGTCTTTTGGCTTCAGTGGCAAATGTATGTATTCAGACACCTTAGAGAATGTTTTCAAAAAACTTCGGAGTCTCAGTGGATCTGTTTCAGCTCCACTTTTACTGAGACTGGTTCTTTAGGGAGCAGTCCTCTTCTGAAAAGAGGACAGTGGGCAAAGTGGAGGCTTTACAGGCTACTGATTCTCAAAACCTTGCTAAAATCCAGCAGGCTTGTCATTTAGGAAATGCTGGTGTAATTGAACTTGCTTGAGAAATTTTACGACAACTTTTTGGATATTGAGCCTTTTATGCATCGATGTATTTTAGGTTCTTAAAATCAGCTGGACTATGATTTGTTAAAATCATGCACAAAGCCTACGTTTATAGTATGACAGTTCACTGTATGCTATGAATGTAATACTTTTTTGGACGTATAGCTGGAAAAATTGAATATACTGTTGTATGTCAGCTGTTTATAATCAAAGAAATCTGTTTAGAAGAGTTCTGGGACCTTTGTAAACTATGCATGTAAATTACTTTTGGAACTGCTTTATTGCATTCAGTTGTGATTGCCATTGCTTTGAGTAACTATTCAAATCCATTGTTATGAATTAATTGCAACCATAATACAGCCTTTTGATACATTTAACTTCACTTAGATCAGCTAATCAAGCATGCGTGCATGTCACGCTGTCACAGAACATGGAATAATCAATTTTTAATGTTCTGTTGATTTCTCTAGTGAGTATTTTTTTTCTAAAAATAGAATGCAAACTGTTTAAAAACTGAAGAGATTTGGTTGGACATCAAACTTTTAAAGTTCTGTTTATTTCTCTAGTGAGTATTTTTTTTCTAAAAGTAGAATGCAAACTGTTTAAAAACTGAAGAGATTTGACTGGACATCTAATATATTTGTGTCCTTCTTGCAGCAAAAACAACTAGTGAAATATCTGAGATAAACTGGCAAGGAAGTGAACTTCTGGTCCATGCACTTCAGCTCCCTTAGGAGTGTGCTGTTCATTTGTTAATAGACACAACGCATCATTTGTGTGGGAGATGCCAATGCCTGCTGTGTTTCTCTGTTTTTCTTTCATTTGCATGCATACATGCAGTACTTGAGCCCTACGAAATTAACTCCTGTGATCCATGGGAAAATTTGCTGCATTTGCATACATAAATATGCAGGGTTTCACACAGGAAAAATTCATGTTAAAGTATGCGTACATCTATAGGTACTCAGTTAATATAAAGATGTGCATTAAAAATAAAAAAGCCAGGGTGAATGTAACATGCATTTCTTACACATCTGATGCTTGTGCCTGATGTGTGCTCTCTGTGGCTAAGCAGGGATGGAAAGATCATATGAAAACATTCTCAGACAGCTGACATTGCTGCTGCTACTTTTGTCTAGAACTCTACCACATTTATTTTTGGGGGGCTGTTTTTCTAACTGGGCAGCCATCAGTCCCATGTGGGTTATGCACTGAACTGAACAGGACGCACTTCTTGCCTGTTTGTCAGCCAGAAACAGAAAAGCTGTCCTTTCAAGTGTTAGGACTCAAACCTGAAGAATTTATGGAAAAAATCAACCAGTAGCCGTGGTCTGTTAATAACAACTAGAAAAAGCAACCAAAAGGGAAGAGGCTTGCAGGGTGAACTGCTAGGAAAAAGGCAAATGGGTATCAGCTAGCCGTATGAAGGAATTTGAAGCTGGAAAAGGGAGAAAAACACTGACTACGAGAAAGTCAGGTTCTGGAGCTGCCCTCTAACAGGAATTTGAACAGCAGGAACCGAGTAGCTCGTGAGCCAATTGATGGAGGAATTCTGAGATATGGTTGCTGAAATCATAGAAATGTAGGTGGTCCTTCCCTCTGGCGTACGTTATATCAGATTCAGGGACACCGTACCCTGGGTATCACCTATGCTTCCCCAAAAGGTTCAAGTGGAGGGACAACCAAGATGAGCCTTTCTGTTGGTAACCCGAAATGCAATTAGCATTTCTGAAAGTAACAAAGATGGTAACAAAATGTTTAAATGAATAATTTTTCCTCCTCTTAAATGTGTGCATCCTTCTTATAGGAGGCTTACCGTCCCCTCACAGAACTGCAGGACTAACTCCAGCCACCACAGCAGAAAGCTAAAAGTCTGTTCCCATCCTCTGAGCACCTTGCTCTGTCCTCACCTCCCTCAGCCCTCAGTTCTTTGTAAAATGGCAATTGTTGCTTTCTTTTCCAGTGCAAAGTATACCAAATCCAGAGCCATATTCCTGCTATTAATCCCATTGTATTGCTATTAATCCCAGTGTTGAGGATGACATAAACTAGTAACAAATGACTACAGAGTAGCTCCAGGTCTATCGTATTAATATCTTTAAAAACCAAGTGAAGTGTGAGGCAAATGAATATAAACTTAGTTGTCTGAGTGTAAGTCCCCCAATTTAAATTTTTATATTAGAGCAATATTTTCTAGGCATCAAAACTCATTTTCTGAATACCTTAATACCAAAATTTTCCAGTGCATGTAAAATTTTTTTATTCTAGATCACTTCATGGTGAGTTTTCCTAGATAACCTTTCTTTGTTTATATTCTTTCTGTTCTCCAATTTTACTATCAGGTTATGAAACTGTGATATTAGGTGTGTATCCTAAATATTATGTTTTGTCATCTAAGCAACAGGTTCGGATGATGTATATAAACAAGTTCGACACTTTAAGCTTTAGAAAGGAACAAGAAAAAAGAACAATATACGAAAGCAAAATATATTTCCCTTCAGCAGTCTCCCAGTGAATGCTGGTGTACCACCCAGGCTTAAAGAACTTCCTTGCTTATGCAAGCGAAGATGACACAGAATCATACAATGGTTCAATTTTATGCCTCATTTCAGACATCGTGAAACATACTTGGTTTCACCTCATCTTCATCAAGGTCGCAAAAAAGACAGAGCCTAGATTACTATATATTGCAGCGAAAGAGGAAGAAGGGAGACTTCATAAATCATTTTTTTCTGATTTCTTTGCTTCTTTGCCTGCTGTTGTGCACCTTTTTTTCCTCTTTTTTCTCTTTTTTTTTTTTTTGATTATTCTTTCCTTGTGTTCATTCCTGTCATTGCTGCAGAGGGCATAGCACAGTTGTTAAACCCCTGGTAAAAATCAGCTTGGCCTTGCAAAACTGCCCATGTTTTTTTCTTCTACAGATTACTGTTCTCAGGAGAATTTCCACACTGCCTGACCAATACCTTGGCACCATCCCTTTTTACTTTGTTTTACAGAACGATTGAAGACCCCAAACAGTAACTGTTGAATGTTGTTTACTTTATTCTCCCGTATAGAAGAAAATATTAGCACCCTGCTTTATGGGCTTTCTTTACTGTTCTTCCTCTGAATGTGTTTATAGCCAGCAGCCAAGGAGATGAAAACCAGTTTGCACCACTCTGGTGCTGTTGAACTCATGGGGAAACATCTGCTGGCTATGATAGAGACTGCATTTTCACTCTGTAGGTATTAGATGTGAGAAAGCCAGGACTCCATTTTCTTCCCCCATTGTCCTTCCTTCTGGAAGATTCAGGTACAGTAGGCTCTGGGATGAAGCTACTCTGTCACCATAGTGGATCCAAATTACTGATCCACAGGGTTATGGTGCCCTGTCTCAGAGGGTGGCTGGCACGATTATAGCAGCTGCTGTAGACATTTGTGAACTTTTGTGCAGTAGTCAGTCGCACGTTAAAATAAAGTTGGTAACACGGAAGAGGACAGCAGAGAGAAAAAGAAAACCTTTCTGTGTCTTGCTCATTGCTGTGGGATGCTGGCATTGTCTGACCACCAGAAGCAAGCTTTCTCCCTGCTAAGCCATTTCCATCAGTGCTTCAGATGTGTTAACGTCGGCTAAGCAGAAGGGGTCGGGGACCAGTGAGAGCTCGTATCTCAGTGGGCAGGGAGCCACGTGCTGGGACAGGCAGAGATTGCAAACAGCTCTCACGGCGTCGCTTGTAGCCCCTCAACTGCCACGGGGCCTGCGTAGGAGATTCAATGTACCTGAAAGAGTAATAAAATCTTGGTACCAAGTGCTGTCTGCGTAAACTACTTTGAATAATCAAAAAGGCGGTGGTCCAAAGAGTAGAGTCGTTGTTAAAATTGGCTTCTTACTTACTGGATATAAAACTTGAGAATTTTGGGTTGTCTTCCTGTTGTTTCGTTCAGTTTGGTGTTTGTCTCCCCCTTCCTTTTCTCTCTCCTAGCCCTGCTCATTGGTGTTTTTCTTCTTCTGCTGAACATTGGCTCCCTTTGCTCTGCCGATGTTGGGACAGTTTTTATCTCTTGGACTGTCCCCTTTCCCACCCAGCAGCCACGCTCCATGTGCTGGATTATTGTCTGCTTCGGGAGCTGCTGTGTCCGACTGAAATCTTGTTGTCCATGGAAACCTCAGTCATATGCACTGCAAGTGTAACCTTGGAGGCCAAAGGCACTGGCACACAGAAGAATGAAATACTAACCTAGATGGAGTCTTGAGCTTTGTTACTGAAAGGAGGCACAGCTAACTCAGTGTTACCTGTACCTGCAGTTTTTCCCAGTAAAATGTTCTGTGGTAGTGCCTTTGTGGCTATGGAATTTTGACACCTTTGGAGAAATTTAAACTTTAAGCTAGTTACATGACAGCAAGCTGTTGAACTGAACTTTGCTTTTGTTTACGCAAAATCCAGAGGAATGAGAGACAAGGACTTGTATCTAATATCAAAAACGTAACCTAACCTTGATGATTTACATAAATGCTACAATATGTGATCTAAATGAAAGTTAGTATTTCATGTGTTAAGTGCAACCTCTTGCCTCTGTCATGTGGAGATTTGAAGCAAGTCTTGCAAAAATTCCTCAGCTAAGCAAGCTCACTCTTAAGCTAACAGCTAATACAATACAGAGATCAAAAGGCTTGGTTCAGTTTTTTTTGGAACCTGCACATTGAGATAAGATCTACATGAGACCAAGCTGAATATTTTTCATGTTACATCTGTGGTTTACCAGAAGTGACAGTATCACGTAATTAGTGATGTAACATTTCAAACATTTAGTAGTTGCATGTGGATCTAATCTCTATGCCTAGTGGAGCTGTTATATATTTGTATAGACTGTAACTTCTTTTCTGTAATGTCTTTATAGCTCACAGTTGATTGGAATGATGTCTATTATAATAATTTTACGCCTAAGGGTAAATCTTATTGGACATAAATGAAGTAATATCTAGAATTCTGGTTGATTTTGCAGCCATAAAAAAGCTAAGATTTGTCACCTGCTGAATCACATACCTAACTCAAATAGTCCATTTCTTAATCTCTTAAACTTTAAATAGCAGTATGTGGTCATTTGTTGATAATGATAGTTACAAGATATAGTAACTATCTTTATGATATAATACTGTATGATAATTAACTAGCAAATTCTGAAGGCTCATGAATAGTCAAATTGAAAAGAAATTCATTACATTTAATGTTGTTTTTCCTTATTTTAGTGCCATGCTGTATATACCCTGTAGCGCTTTCTGAAGTGCCTGGCTTTGTGTTAGATCAGAAATTTTGTGCACACTTTTCTGGGCAATTTCTGAGTGTCACTGCGTGGCCAGAATGGGTCATGAGAGATTCCTCTGTCTTGTGGTACAGGAGGGAGGCACCTTCTGTGTGCCCTGGACAGCTTCCCATGCTTCAGCACTCAGTGGGGCACTCTGCAAATAACAAAAGCAGTATTCCTTTACATAGGTTCTTCTACAAAATATTTCCTTCCTAAATGGAAAGAATATTTCTTTTCTAAACTGTGTCTGGACCTCCTGATAGTGACAGAGGGCATGATGAGAGTGCCCTCATCTCTGGCACTGCAAAGCGCAGGTGCACTGACTCTTAATTCAGTGTCTGCAGCAAACCCGTGATTGGGGTTTGATCTTTTTATTTGTTCAGATGTTTCTTAGATCTTCTTTATCCATGACCGTATTTAGTGGTTGCATGCCTTGCATATTCTCTCTTTGGCAATTTCCAATATTTTTCTTGGTTCCAGTTAGGATAAGATTTTGTTGGTTGTAATACTAGTTTTGCATCTTATTGCCGTTAAGAAGCAGTGGTGGGCAACTTTCAGTTGTCTGTTTGAATAAGTGGAAGTGATGCATCTTGTTTGGAAAGTGCTTTTGATCTATTGATTGAAAGCTCTGTATCAGAGGTAAGTAATAGCAATGTTTACTGTTAGCTGTCATCAGCCTGCCAAACTAACGGATGTTTGCCAAGCAGCAGCTGCTGGCTTGGTGCTTTATATGCATCTGTTAGTGTGCTTCCGTCCACTAGCAGCATCAGGAACACAGCCCTCGTGTTCCGATTCACTGTTTGCATTTCTCTCTGCATGTATGTGCGCATGAAATCAAAGAAAGGAGCACACTGAATTGTCCTGCAATTTCTCATTACAATAAACATTTAAAATATTGGAAAAGTGGCATCAATAGGGTTGGCTGTTTGAAGCTGACTGTGACATGAAAAGTGAAAAACTCTCAAGGCTGGATTTCTGCTGCTTCTCAAGAGCAGGCCATGCTGTGTCAGTTCTATCAACCATAGTTAGGGGGTACATTTGTTTGACTTTTTTTAGGTGTCTGTTAGAAGTGCTGGCAGGTTCCCTGCCCTTATTTTGCTGTATTTTTTTCTCCAGGTGGTGTGGTATACCATGTGCAATCGATTCTCAGTCATTCTGGGAACAACAGAAGAAATTTTAAGATTTGATTCATAGTATAAGTTGTCATATATGTGCATAACAAAAGATGACTGAGGACTTCATTGTTCAAAGACCAGACATTCTCTAATGACTAATGACTTCTTGTTGCAGATGAGCATTGTCCAAGTGACTGTAATATTCACTATTGTAGCACTTTCTTTTCTAATGAATATTATGAATTCTGACATTCAGTGGGACTGCTTGTGATAATAAACACCATGACTCTGTATAATAGATGTTTGCATGCTCTGGCCCTTACAGTTTCTTGTATCAGCTGATGAGAGTATTTTATATCTGCAAGTGTCAGAGAAATTTAACCATATTCTGTGACTAATGCTTAATAATAAGTCTAGATATAATCAGTAAAATATCGGCAGGATTGTGTGCAAGTGAGTTTGGCTTAAATAACCCTTTTATTTTTAATTTATTGTAGTAACGTGGATACAGCCCAGAGCATGCCAAATCCAAGTTCTGATCCACTGAGATGTACGTGATAAAAATTAAAGGATTTTTTTGTAGTTCAGGAGTTCAGAAGAACTTTTTTTAAGAGCACTTAACCTATGGAATGATCTCTTCAGAGCAGTCTTGGAAATCACTGTGCTTAGAGGCTTTTAAAATTGAATGCTCTAAAATGTTCATGGATAATCTACATTGAACATGGGCTGAGAGACAGACAAAAGAGTCTGATTTATTTAATTTTTTCGTCGAATTGCTGCCAGTTTCTGTCTGTGCCTGTGTGAAGGTACCTGGACTCACTGAATCCTTCACTGCTTGAGAAATTTCAGCTAGTACAAAAGGCAGCAAGTTCTAGTCTAGGGGCGGGGGGGGGAAGGCTTAAGTAAATACCTTGAGTCCTTCTGCAACCTGTGATTCTGGGCTAACACGCTCAGTGAAAAGAGTAAGAGCAGATAGAGCCTTAGACTGATACAGCAGCAAGCAAGCATCAGTGTGTCAGCTGAGGGAGATCTGTTTGGGCCGTGATGTACAGCAGTCGTATTTCCATGCTCTCCAATTAAGCAAGGTAACAGCCTGTTGGTTCTTACTGTGGCTTCCAGCTCTGTTTTCAGTTATCTGGGGCATTGTGATCTTCTCTCTGTGTAAGTAATCTAACAATAAAATATTCTAGTTTGAGCAGTAGTGTCGAGCTGAAGACGGAGGCTGAGTTTCAGTCTGCTTTTGCACCTCTGGGACAGGGCAGCGGTGCGAGTGCTCAGTCAAGGGCACTGACAGTGACATTTTTCATTCCCTCAGAAGTGCCAAAGATGGAGTGTTACTAGGCTTGTCACATTCTCTAGCATGCTGAGTTACACGCGAAGAGCAGATATTTCTAAAGTACTGCATTCATGCTTCATTTGGATGAGCAGGCATTTCTAATTTGGCACCAGCCTAATGAAAAGATGCATTCCATTCCAGATTCCAGCAGCTGCAGACTTCATTGACTCCAAAGATAATGCCTTTAGTTTTGGCTGTGGCACTCAAGTGATACTTCAGCTAACTGCTTCTAAATCTACTGGTTGTTAGAGGAAAAATAGTGAAATAAAATAGTTACACTTTAAATCCACCCTTATGTTAGTTTTTGTTTGATTTACTGGTAAATTACAGATAAATTTTGGTAGATTAAATAAGAATTTATGGCACATTTTATATGCAAAAAAACCCCAACCCCAACAAACCCAAAGCATATCTGACAGAAGACGTAATGCAGAGGACTGTGATTTAATATATAAAAGCTAAGCGGTTTTGCTAGTAGTGGGAGTGAGTCGCGTGCTTTCATTTCTGCATTTCTTTGGATTCTGAAGGGGAGAATGAAGGGTAGCAGCTGAGGTGGAAATTTAATTTTATTATATATCAGGAGGTAACTACAGTGGTAGGAGTAGCCTTGTATGTTTGAGAATAAAGGTAAAATTTGTACATTGAATTAGATTCAAAGTCAGAAAAAATATTTCATGTATACATCTCACTCTGGCATTCTTTCTCTTATCATGTTCTTTATAAATAATTTACTGCTTCCAAACTGATAGAAGAAGCCTTTTCCTAAGATAAATGTTCTTTTCTTAATTTAAATACAGAGCAGAGGAGTTCTCACTTGTGACAGTTTGGTAGAAGCATTTACCTGCTGCTTCTTTTGCTTGCTCTCTTTGTTTTGTCCTAAAAATCAGTGTTGAGCTTATATGAGTAGATTAAATTGAGGGATAAGTCCATTAGACTTCTGCTCATACCTGAAATTTAATCAATTGACACCTAATTTTTAAAGATATGAACATGGCAATAGGACAGAATGTCCTTGCCCTCCCAATTTCAATTTACTGTACCAGCAAGACCTCTAACACTCACGAGAAAGGCATGCCTTCTTATTAGGAAAAAAGGCAGAGACTAAAAAAAGAGGAATAGTGGTTTTAACATGACATCATTAACTTTTAAAATCAACATTTACAGGTCTGGCTTTCCTGCGCATTTAATTTGAACTTTGAAAGTCCTGTATTTTTGAAAAAAATTGTGGTTTTCTATGTTTTTGCACTTTTCTACTGACAGAAGTTTTCAAGCTTTTGAATAATATTGTCCAAGAACAATATTAAAAAAGTTTATCGATTATAAAAGTGAGTTCAATACACTGATAGAGAGGCATGTTAGGCAGAGCCCTTTCCTCAGCTCAGAGGATGGTCATCAGTGGCGCTGAGTCTAGTTGAAGGCCTGTAACTATTAGTGTCCCTCAGGGGTCAGTACTCAGCCCAGTCTTATTCAGCTTCTTCATCAATGACCTGGATGAAGAGTTAGGGTGTACCCTCAGCAAGTTTGCTGATGACAGAAAACTGGGAGGACTGAGGATACACCAGAAGGCTGTGCTGCCATTCAGCATGACCTGGACAGGCTGGAGAGTTGGGCAGAGAGGAACCTGATGAGGTTCAACAAAGGCAAATGCAGGGTCCTGCACCTGGGGAGGAACAACCTCATGCACCAGTACAGGCTTGGGGTGGACCTGCTGGAGAGCAGCTCTG
>Ga0181612_126736_pt1 | contig 10412 bp, 3 predicted proteins | sample HoacroProtozoa21_FD_119630 | JGI IMG/M metagenome (GOLD analysis project Ga0181612, IMG submission 119630) | Hoatzin crop microbial communities from Cojedes, Venezuel. Combined Assembly of Gp0051906, Gp0051904, Gp0051908 | reverse complement strand
TGGACCTACTGCTGCATCGAGTCACCTATCAGTCACCACCACTGACAAGCAGTTTTGTGCAAATATATGTGCAAAGCCTAACTTCTGAACCGAAGCTCAAAGCTCACTGAAGAGCAGAGCCCTGTCCAGGTTTCAGCTGGGACAGAGTTAATTTTCCTCCCAGTAGCAGCTGTGTTTTGGATTTAGTATGAGAAGAGGAAAATCAACTCTACCCCAGCCGAAACCAGGACAAGCCCCTTGCCATCTGGTTGTGTATAATCAATAGGCCTGTTTTCAGGGACTGGGTAACGCTAAAGATGAGCAGGACAAGCAGCCCATAGGCAGCACTAGGACAACTATGAAGACATAAACATGTTTGGAAATGCTTAACGGAAATTCAGCAGAACTCCCACGGAGTTTTCACCTGTCTCACTACTGCTCATTCAAGCTCCCTAAAAATTTTGCCCACGAGTTTTCCCACACTTAGACTTTTTTTTAAACCTACTAAGTCTTTAAGGCAATTAGCCTATGCACATGTTACTACACTACACATGACTGAGACTGCTTGTTTCGCTCTAAGGAAAAGTGACACGGCACTGCCCACGGCCCTACAACTAAATTCTCTCCTTTCCCAGAAGTAGCATCCGGGCATCGGGGATGCTGGGGACACCTGGCCTTGCAGTGTTTAGCAGAGTGCCAAATGGTTTAGGACACTAACCAAAAATCACACCAGGGTACAGGCTAACAATTGAACACTAGGTATAGTAACTAGAAAGTGTCAGAGATTATGCTCCTGCCCTATTATCTGGTGAAGGCAGACAGGAGGTCTGCTAAGGCTATGTCTGCACCACCCAACAGATGTTAGTAGTTGACGCAAAGATCCTTTGGGAAAGAAGGAGTAGAGAGACCCCAAACCACTGGAACTAACATCTGACTCCACAAGAATGGCCCTCCTCTCCACTACCAGACAGCACTTGTCTGGATCAGCAAATTATCCTGTGACTAGTGGTTCAAAGCCCTAGAGTGCTATCCTACTGGAGACTTTAAAAAAGCTATAACAATTACTCTTCCATTCTAGGAGATCGCCAAAATAATTGTGGTGATCATATCAAAGAAAACTTCTTGTGTCATCAAAAGATAGCTTTGCCTTGGCAGTCACAGGCTAAGCCAGCCTCTTATTGATGCATGCTGTGGTGCAGATCCTAACTGTAGGATATCCTGAGTCATTTCAGTGACACAGATGGTCCGTTTTCCCAATTTCACCAGTAAATAAGCCAAATAAACTTGACTAAAGTGGTAAGAAAAGCAAAATCCACAATACTTCTGAGGTTATGTGCATTTAACCACGTTTCTGCATTAAATCATCAATTCAGATCGAAAATAACCAATAAATGATGCTTTTAGTTAGCAGGTTAGCAATACCACCACTTTTGTGTCACTTCCATTCTCCACCAAGAAAAAGTCAGAACTAAAGAGAAAAGAAATGGTTAAGCTCTTCTTTATGGAAGAAGCATGAGAAACTTCAAGCTGCCCATGGGAAATAGCCGCAACCTCAGAAGTGCAGAGAATTGGCTACTACAGCTAACACCAGTGTAGCTACAGAAATGATTGCACACCACCAGCCCCAGAAGTTCTTAAGGTGCCCAAGTGAGGGAGGACATGAACTAAGTAGTTTTGTTACGCACCACATTTCCACCTGATGCTTGTTTATCTGCCTGGGAAGGAAAAAATACATTTACATTTGTCTATAAAGAACTAGCATCCTTTCTCAACCTCATGGACTTGGAATTTTGCAGACTGAATGGAAGCACCACACATACTTGCAGAATACAGAGCCTCTACTATAAGACAGTGTTGAAATTAACAGCCTGATGAAAGCTAAGGCAAGTATTCCATGTTAAAAACAAAATCCTTTTCCTGCAAGAGAAGCAAAGCAACAGCAACAATAGTTATATATTTCAGAAGCGCAGCCATACAGCTGGGAAGTTGTGGTATCTTGGCACACTACATTGGATGGACAGGTGAAACTGCCTAAACATCAACATTCACATATCTTGACCACAACAGCTTTCAGCAGCCCTCCTCCTGTTTCAGCAAGGCATCTGATGCAAAAGCAAACAGTTGCTTGTTTTTAACTGATACAGAAATTATTCAGAAGAGCTGTTTCAACATCTCCCTGTCTCTTCCTCTGGATAATTACATTGCCCAGATTTGTGCTGGGCTTTTTGGGAAGCAGGAAAGGACAAGCATGCTGGAAGAAAGCCACACAAAGTAACGGAACAGCACAGTGTAGAGCCACAACATAAACCTGGGAGCTATTGAGCTACCTAGGACAGAGTTCAGAGCATGTCTGTGCTCAGTAATAGCTGCTCTGTATGGTCCCAGGTAAACCTTACCAAACCTGATGCCATTATAGCGTTAGGACACCTACAGTAGTACTTCCAACCAGAGAACTAGGAGTTGTAGAATATACCTGCTTACCTGTTTAAATTGCTTGTAGATTACTTTGCCGACTTCATCAGAAGGCTGTACTTTTCCAGCAAGCAGAGAAGAAAGCATGTTACCGAGGGTAACCATGCCCAAAATCACCCTGGGGAAAGAGAAAGAGAAGACAGGGCTAAATAACACAAAAGGCTCAGGTGTTCCTGTAGACAAAAGCATCCGCTCTCAGCCAGCCTGGAGAAGTGAGTTCAACTGCTTCACGGTATAAAGCAACATTATTGATGGTATACTTGGATTCTGTGTCTCTGCAGGAGACAGAGTCCTGTTCTCAGAAGTTCTGGAGGCTCACACAGAAGTCAGCAGGTGCTGTGGTGCCTGGCCCTTCTGAGCATTAGGCTCTTTGTGTCTCTAGTCCTTGCAACTGGAAAGCTTCTTGCGATCTGAGAAAGCTTTTGAAAAGCACAACTTAATCATTTTACACCCTCATCTGTCCTTTTGAAAGACGTGACAGGGCCAGAGACATGCTCCGTTTTGCTTGTTGTGCTTATTCCCCTTCTCCCTGCAACGATGTTGCAAGGACCTGCAACAATTAATCCCTTGAGGTAGCACTATAACTGAGGAGTAACTGAGCAACTATTCCTCAGCCTGTCCTACAGGAGACCCATAGGGTAATAAGGCACACCAGCTTGCTGGGGATGCCCTAGTTTATAAGGGTCACTACAACATTGCACTATAATGCAGTGTTCTGAAGAAAGTGAGCAAAAGCTGTAGTGGAGATGGGTAGGTTTGGAATTGTTTGTTTTAAATATGATTTTTTGCTTTGTTAAGTTAAACAGCTATTATGAAAAACAGTAAAAATACCCTGCAGAGACACACTGAGTAAACATATCATAATAACAATTAGAAGCTTATCACGTGAAGGGCAGGACAGTCCTGGCATGACAACATATGAAGTCCAGCATCGGTGTGTTTAAGGTAACATTTCTGAGCTGTGTTACTATAACTGAAGAAAGATGAGTGAGAGGATATTATACTTCTAATAAGCATTTAAAGGACATCTCCTGGGACCCGGTGAGGGAAGTGATACGCATGGATGAATAGTGATATACGTGGACATACCCAGATTCATCAACAACTGGTACCTGGTCGAATCCCTTCTCCCGGAGAATTTCAACAGTCTTCGCACAGGTAACAGTTGGAAGCACAGTCAGGGGAGCAGAGAGACTTAGTTCCTGAACACTGATGTTCCACCACCTGGGGAGGAAATAAAACCCAAACCCATGCAAGTGTTATGGAGAGAACAGAACCAGTTGTTCATGTACAGTGGCCTTCAACACTACAGGAATGACAAAAGGCTGCAAGGAAGTCAGGATTCAGCCACAGTCAGTACAGCTTCCAGGCTTTCAAGTTTTCTCCCCAATATCAGAAAGTCACTGAAGTATGAGAAGGGTTTAAGACTAAAACTCTTTTCCTCATTTCATCTACTTTCTGGGATTACAGATAGTTAGTGGAGAGTACTAATCTCCCTAGTTTTATTATTTAAATTTTGTTCTCCTACTCATAGAACTAGTCATATTTACAGTCATTATAGGTAGCAATTTAGGAAAGTTCCCCCTCCACCTATGCAGACTTGCAGTGTTTTGCATTCAAGGACTCTGATCTCAGAAGGGTTCTCCGTATACTACTTTTTCATTTCAGATACAACACTTTTCATTAAAAAAAAAAAAAAAAAAAATCATTAAGTACTACATTTTCTTCTGCTGCCATGCAACTCAAAGAAAGAAATCAACTAATTTAAGCAGATTTGATTAATAGCTGCAATTATACATCAACACCATAGCATGAAAGATTAGCTAATTCAAAGGAAGTAGTGTAAATTGAAATAATCGTTAAATTAGCAACTGCTATAAAGTAAATTCAATAGACTCATGAAAATCCAAATGGACCCCACATGCTTACCAAGGTTTTTTGACAAGGTCGCCTTCTTTCATGAACCCTTTCTGAATCATCCATTTGTCACTCAAGAACTTGGACCTGGAAAGCATCAGAAAGTGAAAAGCTCATTAGCAGGCTGAACATCTGACAGCAAACCTAAAAGCACACAGAGGCAACCATTTACAGCTCACTACTACGAACAGCTAAAGCGTAATTGAAAATATACTGCCATTTGCCTTCCAAGCTTACCAGCCAGGGACACTGAAGAGAAATACTCATAGGCAGAAAAAGGAATCCCACAGAAAACAAAGCTTCAACTACATCAGTCCCTTGCAATACAATAGAGAGACAGCCTGGAATGGAGAAGTGCCAGTCTGTACTCGGGCAAGGTCTGTCGGCAGTTTCTAGTCATCTAGTGTTGTGATGCAACAGAAGTCAGGAAACACAGCTAAAAACATCATGTTTTGGGATACTTTTCAATGCAATAGGAGAGAAACTTCTCAGCACAGCTCAAAGCCCTCACACTTCCACATGTAAAATCACTCCAGTGCTGGCTGATGCTACAATAGGGCTGTGTTTGCTGAGGACACAGGCAGAATGAGCAGACAGCCTTACAGGCACCCTTCCAGGAATGGGTAACACCAATGGTCCCCAATAAATAAAACAGCGAAAGCAAGTCTTTTCCTGTGAAAGATGCTAACCAGTGATGGTTATATACCAAAGACAGACACAAGGAAGAGCTCAGCTTTCAGAGGGCTAAGCTCCTTTCTACTCCATGTCAGACCCTTTCTAGATACCTCAGAAGTTGTGCCCCATACACATTCCTTGCTTTGGTAACTGGTTGCTAGAAGAAATATGTATTCAACATGCCACTGCTGTAAGGAGGTCTAAGGGACTGCCTCATCCTTTTCCCACAGAGAAAACAAGCCAGTTCTTACATGTAGTTCCTGATAGAGTCAGGGAGAATAACAACACAGCGCTGACCTTCCTTCAGCTCTTTGGCTGCCTTCACAGCTACAGACATGGCGCTGCCTGAGCTGCCACCTGCCAAAATGCAGATCAGAGGCAAAACTGTCAAACGATAAGTGAAATAAAAAAGAATGAATGAGGAGAGAGAGTAGAGGAGCCCAGGGTGAGGAAGACAGCTTCTGAAGTGGAAGGAGGTCTCCCTGACCTACACAAGGCTTCAGCCTCCCACATACTGTTCAGAGAAACCCAAAGGATTCGCATCTGCTCTTACCACACAGTAGTCCTTCCTCTCGGATCATCATGCGTGCTAAAGTAAACGACTCCTCATCATTGCTCTTGTACCACTGGTCCACTGTCTGGGAATGGGCAGGAGGAAAGAAACAATGGTCTATTTAAATCAGGAGGGCTAGGTGAGCTGCACAACTAGGGTGAATTCAACCCATGCTCTTTGAGGTAACAGCTGCCCTACTGAGCGATGTGCCTGGGTTTCCATCCTCCAAATGCCAAGTGGGTTTTTCTTTGCCAAGGTAAGATGATCACATTAGCACAACAGGCTCTTTATTGAAACCAAACTCTGAGAACAGGCTGTTGTGAGACAGCCACAGTGAGCATCAGTTTCCTCCCCTCTTGGAGGGCTTCCCAGGGACACAGGCTCTGCTCAGGACATAGCCGTACTGCTTTTGGCCAGGAGAGGTTGGGGTGCTTTGCTGGGGTTTTTTTTCGATTAGTTGGTTGTGATTTTTTGGTTGTGTTTTTTTTTTTTTCCCCCTTAAAAAAAACAGAGAGAGAGAAGTACTGTGTTCTAGGAAAACATTATCTGCTCACAGCATTTCCACCTAGCATTATAAAACTGAGGACTGCTTTTCTGATGGAAAGAACAGGAATAGTTCTGTCTGCTAGCCTTCCCCTTTCAGCTCAGAGAAATACTTCCCCAAGTTTTTCCTTCACTTTTCACCTCCTTCTGCATCCCAACAGAGGGCAAAGGGCAGTAAACCGAGAAGCATGACTTACAGATCTATCCAAGACTGTGGGGATAAAATCATATCCAATTCCTTCCACTTCATACATTGTCTTGTCAGTCTTGTTCAGTTCTTCTGGTTCAGCAAGGATGGAGCCTTCCGGATCAACACCTATAATCTAGAGAAACAGTTTCCACTTTGGCTATCATGACACACTGCTTTTGAGAACACAGCTATTTCCTCATGAGTGCTGGCCTCCTTACAGCTGTTGGTGTCACACTGGCTGCACACACAGCCAAGCTAACAGCAACCTAGTCTCCTATTCATTTATTCCTGGCAACATTCACCTCCCCTGTGAGCAAAATGCCTTGATGATTCTGGCCCCTTGGCAACCCATCCTGTCTCCTCAGGCTGCGGACACTAAGTGAGTGGCACCACTTGTTCTACATGGGTTTCGCTTGCTTTAAATGGAAGACAGTGTTTGCCCAAGACAAGATTGTCCTCATACACGTGTCAGGCATCACTACAGTCAATACCTGCTTACACTTGACACAAAATGTAAGCTGTATTTTGTTTACCACTCCCTGCCTGTGCAGGCAAATATTCATGACTGAAACACGATACCAACTTCTGTGAGAAAATCTAACACAGCACACAGGTAGTCACGCAGGTTGGTGTGTGCAGAGAAAAATTCACTGGATAAAACCTTAGCAGCTCCAGACAAGTTAGTGAAGGCACAGTCAGAGAGGAAACAGAAGGCTGCAGTACACACCAGAGAAGGAACTCTCTCAGACACCCCATGAAGGGATCTCATGGCCAGTGTTCATCTGCTAAACCAAACCAGAACTCTAGTCACCAGTCAGACCAGAACGTGATGATTCTAGACAGTCTGAAAACCTTTCTTTTCTGCTTAGAACTACCTTCTACATAAGAACATTCAAGAGCTGCCTGCAGAGACGCAGGGCAGGCTTGCATGGAACAGGACATGCCAAGCAGAGCAGTTTGAGGTTCACCCCATTAAAAAGAAATGCTTTAGGCTTGCCACTTACTTTGCAACCTGGACACTTCTCCTTTAGCTTTCTGGAGATGCCAGTAATAGTACCTCCTGTGCCAGCTGTAGCCACCAGCATGTCTATTTTTCCTGTTTAAAGGTGAGGGATAGCAGGCAGTTGTGAAATCTCCCCCAGAATGATGCATTAAAAACCCACTTACGTATGGACTTTCTTTAACAAAAACGGGCAAGATAAGGCTCTTTTCTTCCCAAGATCTATGTTATGAGACCTACCTTGAGACCACCTTGCTCAATCCCCATTTACTTCAACAATGGTTTTGAAAGATCCATCCAGTGGCCTGGCAAGGCACCAACCTGTGGGACTTTGGACAGAGCTGGAGGTGGTCCATAAAGCTGATGCCTGCAGTTTTCCTGTTACTGTGTTTGCTGATGTAGATAATTCATTCTTTAACTTAGAACAAGCAGTCCATTATATTAGTTAATTTACTGAATGAGTGTCAAGAGCATGGGATAGGTATTCATTGAGAGAACCGTTAACACACTACTCCCTCATTTTCACGTCAAAAATACTGTTTTGGTCATGAGCACTCAGGGTGCGTGCAGGTATGATAGTTCAGTCTTCTGTCACCCCCTACAGTTTCCATGGTGCATTCACATGACAGCTTTGTTAATAAAAAATACATTTTGAAAGGTCACCAATTCACAAACAAAACCAAATGCTTACCAGTCAAAAGAATAACAAGCAGGGATATAAGCTCAGTAATGACTGAGCAGTGCCTGGCCTATGAGGAAAAGTAAATACAAACAAGAAGCCTAAAGCTAGAAGTCATTTAGCCTCTAAGTTTGTGGGATGGCAGTTTGTTAATATATACTCATTTCAATTCAAACTTCAAGAAAGTTTGCCACAAAGACAAGCCAAATCCTCTGAAGAGCTAGAGTTACTTTTGAGGGTGAGGAGGAGAACCCTTCACATGGTTCTTACCTTAATGAGAAGGAATTCAATAGCTGATCTATCAGAGGGTCCCATCAGAAACTGTACTGTTTTATAAGGCAGGTCAGTAGCCTCCTGTATGACTTCTTTCTACCATCTATAGCAAATGCCTACATGGTAGGCTGCAGCATCACACTGAATGCCTCCACTAGCTCTCAGATCAATTCCTCAGCTGGGTGAGTTAGTCCAGCTAAAGCTCTCTGCTGCCACAGCTCAATCAATTCTAGTACTCCAACTCAGCTGCCTAGAGCTGACCTTGAAGCAACCCCGGCAGAGTAAAAAGGTCTCACTGGTGACAACTGCAACACAGAGCAGTTTGTACTCCTGAGGGCTCCTAACTGCAGAAGCTTCAAGTGTAACAGAGTATTTTGTCTGAGAACGTAAAAATACCTATTTCTCTGTTTGTGGTCAGAGAAGAATAACCCTGTTCTTTCATGCCACTCTAGCTATGTCTTTTTTTTTTTTTTTTAAAAGGTAACTTACGCATCACTGCTTTCTCCACCTGATCACAGAGCAGTCTAAAAACAAAAGCATCCCTCCTTAACCAAAAAAAATATAAAAATTACTACGGTTACTGAAATAGTGAATAGAAACTTTAATGACACACAGCATATGCATGGGGTTTGCTGTATCAGAACCCATGCATTTCTCAACCACCTCAGAATCCATTCTCCAAGTACCTAACAACACGAGAATACTAGGGACTCACTGGAGAGGGGGTTAGCAGTAGAGCAAACATACCTTCACATTGCTGCAGGATCTCTTCAGCTGTGGTGTCATAGTGCGTCAGGGGGTTGTTGGCATTACGGTACTATATTCAAAGACAGAATAGCTTTTAAGTAGACCAGAGAGATAAAAGGCACATTGTGAGGCATTTTAAGAACTTGACAAACATTCTTCAAGTCCCACGACAGCTACATACACTCTTTGCAGACTCTGTCCTTATCTATTATCTGGACCTAGGCAGAATGCCCAACGGGAGATATAACCTGAGTGACCTAATTTAAGAGTAGTTCTAAGACGCCAGCACCCTCCAGTGCCAGGATCAGTCCTGTCTGTGGGACAGCTTCTTCTAGGAACATGACCCTTGTACCCATTCTTCCACACAGGACTGGCGACACAGGGCAAAAAGCCACCCGTATGTGCTGCAGCTTCTGCAAACATAGGCTCGTGGCCGCCCTCTAGTGACTATATGAGCTTGCTACGCCACAGCATGGTGACAGCTCAAGTACAGCTCCAGACCAGGGACATCTTTTCCTCCAGAGACACATCTAGGCTGTTAAACATCCAGCCAAGGACAACTAAGGAACAAGGCTGCAATGCCCTCTCCTACGCTCTGCCTGCACCTCTGACACCTTGGCTCTTACCTGGTCTAGTATGTGTGCATTGGGGATTTCGTTTTTCAGTCTCCATGCTACTCCCACATGAGATTCAGGAGAATCAAACCTGGCAGTAGTTGGGGTCCTCACAATCTCAGCACCCAGAGCTCTCAGGACATCCACCTATAGCAAACAAAGTCACAAAATGCCAAAACATTCTCCCAGCACACAGACTTCATTGGGATGCAGGGGAAAGAAAACATCTTCTCTTTTCCCTGGTCTGCAATATGCTCCTTAGCAGTTCTCCTCAAACCCCAACCTGACATTGCTAAGCCATGGGTCCAAACCTTTCATGACATGTGATCTTGATTAAGGTCTACTTGGGAGCTAGATGTCAAATTCCTGTTTCTATTGTAGGCCTGTTGCTGTGCAGCCCCCTCGCACCGCCCTGGCAATCCCAGAACCAGCCAACATTGTATCCTTGTTGCACTGCAGGAATAGTTGGCTGGTATGCATTGGATTGGGATTACTTGGCACTTTCCTTGCCCTTGTACAATAGTAGTGAGTTGGGCGGATCAGGTGCTCCCTGACCACACCTGAAGCTCCTGATGCCTGGAGTCATACCTGTCTGGTAAATGTCAGAACTGTACATTCTGGGTAGTACTGGAATTGTATAGTTGCTGTCTAAATATCAGGATTGCATCATGTGGGTTGTGACCAGGATGGAAAATCACTGATGCCTGAAGTCAATCATCTTGAGACCCTATAAACAGCAGTACCAAGGAAGGCCCTTTGAGCTCTTCTGG
>Ga0181612_109887_pt1 | contig 10412 bp, 9 predicted proteins | sample HoacroProtozoa21_FD_119630 | JGI IMG/M metagenome (GOLD analysis project Ga0181612, IMG submission 119630) | Hoatzin crop microbial communities from Cojedes, Venezuel. Combined Assembly of Gp0051906, Gp0051904, Gp0051908 | reverse complement strand
ATCCCCTCCCTACTTCTGCTGGCCACACTATTCCTGATACAAGCCAGGATGCCATTGGCCTTCTTGGCCCACTGGGCACACTGCTGACTCATGTTCAGCCTGGGACTGCCTTGTAACAGGACTAGAAGAATGGCCTTCCCTGCCATTCTCTGAGCAACAGGTCTGCATCAGAGAAAGGGCAAGATACCTATACACTGCAGCTCAGCTGTGAATTTATGGAATGAGTAACCCTTTTGCCTTACCATCACCAATGCTAGTCCCAGGGATGAGCAGTTTCTGCTTTTTCCACAAACATGACACGGAAGATGGAATCTCCCTGGTGCCTTAATTCAATATCTTTTCTTTCTTGTAGGAAAGAAATTTTCATTGTCTTACTAGAAATGGGCTAAAAATAAGTTTAAAAATGCCCAAGCCTATGGGAGACTGATAGAAATGGGAACACCTCTTCCAGTAGCCGAGTTAATGACATGCTCATTCTCCCTCAGGAAGCCATGTGTACTTACAATTAGTGCCAGTGGTCCTGGCAATTAACCCAGCCAACATTTCCCCAGGAAAGCCCTGCTGCCCGAGCAATGCTAATATGCAGCAGGAAGTTTATACCTAAATGAGTTACTGACAGTGAAATATTAGAAATCTCCGTTTTTTCCCTTCTGGCTGTTGTACTGTCACGTGCCTTCTTCATTTTATTTATTAAATCTCATTTCTTTTCACTCCAAAACAAGACAGACCTAAACGTAAGAAAGGCATGACAAAATACTATAGAAAAATTGTAAATTACTGAAACCAGAAGCAGAGCTTTTAATTATTATTTTGGTGTTTGTTCTCTTTGTGGGGAAAGCGCTGATTAGAACTGTTGTTACTGGCCCTGTGGGTCCTGTCATTGACCAAAGTCCAGGAACTGATGAGATGTTTCTACCTTTGCCTTAAGTTACATTCATTTTTGTCAGTGTTCAGAGCTGCAAAAGAAAGGTGTGAGACTTTGGGGATGGTGGCCAGAACAGGAGAGCTGCCTTTACCCTCACAAATACAGGACTGAGGGATGGACCCATACGAGGTTTCTGAGCCGTGAAGCTGAGCTTTGCAACAACTAGCTCTGAAGTTTCAGCCATTGTAGAGGAAGACTTAGAGACCTAGACAACTAGATGACTTGTCAGGACAACGAGGGATGCTGAAGAAAGGTGTGTTTTGAGGCCAGTTTCTCTTTCTGACTTGCTCTTTCTCGTGCAAGGATGCACCTGCTTCTTCTTGGGACTCACAGTGTTGGTCTCCCTTCTGGAGACAGGAGCCTAGGGCATTTTTCCCAAGGTGCAGGAGATCTGTTTTCAACCAGTGTTTAAGGACTTTCTTTTATATTCCACTTTCTGCAAACACTGTGCGTGCCCTTGGCTGTCCAAGCCCTTGACTGGTGTATATGTGAGGTGGGACATAAGCAGCTTAGTCCAAGAAGACATTAGGACCTTCCTGGGATTGGCAGGGGTTTGGAGGCTCGCTGTTGTCTTAGGTGACTGTGACTGTGCAAGTCCCAGTCTCCATGCCTCAGGCTTTTTGGCAATGTAGCCTTCAGCTTGCTTATCTAAATTACAACCACGATTACATGTAACCATGGTTTGAACTTCTAAAAACAGATGTCCTTCAAATCAGTTTTCTATAAAACACTTTATTCTGAAGATTAATATGCAATTGTAAAATTATCAGTATTGCTAAGGCAGAATACAAAATACTCAGAATAAGAATGAAGAACGAAAATATGACTCACAGAGGCATTTTCCTTCATATTCCACCTTAATTTTATGGGGCTAATAATTAAGTGCCACTGGGACATTAAGTGTGACTTTCCCCAGAACTTTAGTGTCTTCTTCAAAGACGTATCAGTCAAAGTTACTTGGAAATTTCCTATAAATTATTTCTGATGCCGATCAGCCACATTGGAGTTGTCTTGCCTAAGGATCCAGACACAGGGGTTCCAGCTGTGGTGGCACAGCAGAGCAAAGAGGCTAATGGGGTTTCAGGTACAGACAAATGTACTTTGTCATAATGATCTGTGAACATACAGTAAAATGTGATTAGGCACTGAGATTGCTTGCTCATGGAGAAATACTTACAATAGTGCATGCACCTAATAAAGCATACAAAAGAACAATATTTAAGAATCTATCATCTTTTTTTCAGAGGATTTTATAATGTTTTCAACTCCATCTCTAAAAATAAACAGTGTATAAACCAAACATCCGACCTGCCCAATTTCCGCTGAACTTCACATGGCATTTTCATGGAGGTTACCTGCAGAGGAGGAGAATCACATTTTCCAGACCAAATGGGCTTTGCTAGCATCTCCTTAATATGGGATCAAAGATCAGGCAGCATCTGTGCAGCCAGTTTTTGCCCCGTGTTGCTTCCCCTCGGCTCAGCTAAATAGGTGCTGTGCCAGCGATATTAGGGCTACTCCCGACTGTTACTGAAGGCAGAAAGCTGCCTCTGCCTTCACTGCCCGTGACCTGCTGATGGAAAGAGTTACTGCATAATCCATCCGCCTGTGAATTTTCCCATTGTAATCTGTCCTCGCTCTCTCCCATGCAGTGTATCGGGCCACAGCAGAGGACTCCCTGCGGACTGCTGCACCTCATGCTTTTTCCTCCCCTGCACATGTCCGACACTCCCCACTCATCGCTCGCAGTGCAGCTTGGGGCCGTGCCACAAGTCCTGTTGTCTTTTAGTCTTAGATGTCTCAGGGGAAGAGAGGGGCCAGACTTGAGCTTAGGTGTAAATTTTGCCATGACAAGGCAGAATTGTGCTGCCTACCTGCATCTGCAGCTGAGTGATACACAAACCGAGGTCTTGTGATTTTGCACAACCGTATGAGTTCCCTGGGCGTCTGAATTTCTGGTTTTGTTCTTTTTTTCTTGCAGCATCTTTGCTGTTAAGTAAAATTTGTCACTATGTAAAAGAATACGTAGGTATGTTCTTAATTCAGCAATGCAGAATATTTCTTTCTGGCTGTTACTTACTGAATACTTGATATCTGTACAGGTGTTTTGAATTATTGACATAAAACTTGAAATTGATTAGCAGGGTTTACTCAGCCATCTCACCCTCCTAAAAACAGGTGCCTGTCGGCAAGCAGCTGTTCATGGCAGATCTGGAACTTCTTCAGCTTTTCGTCTTCCCAAATCTTTGGTGTTTTCACTCCTAAATGAGTAAAAATAGGAAGAGATTTGGACTGTGACGTATATAATTTGACAGTGTTTTGTATCCTTCTCAGACATTTCTGACCGTTCCCTGGCGCAAAAGACATTGTGTCCCGACTCCAAGACTTATCTGGGAGAGCACTATAACACGCACTCCCTCTTCGGCTGGTCACAGACAGCACTAACTTTTCAGTAAGTTTTCAAAGATTTCAGGTGATTAAAATACATTTTAAAAGCCTCTGATGTTACCTGGGAAATCTGTAATAGGATCTAATAAGAAACAGCCCCATGCTTCATTTTACTCTATGTCATTTAGTGAGAAATATCAAGAAAAGAGAATCTCGGAAGAAGAAACAGAATCTTTTCCAATTTTACTTGTCTTAGCTAAAATCAGGATCTGCTTGTGAGGGCTTAACGCTTCAGCTGCTGCTTTTGTATAACTCGAGCAAGATGTTCCTGTCCTCTGTTGGAGCTGCTCACCTGCAGCTGCTGCAGAAGCAGCCTTGTGCGGTGCCAGGGGAACTTTTCCATCCCTTCATTACCGTGGCCCAAGCAGAGGAGTTTCTGTCACCGCCAGTGAAGTGTCCAAACTGTGCAGCTCCCCCAGCTGCTTCTGGAGCTGCCTCTGGTTCCTGGCAGGCAGCGTTTGGCATTTTGGCTTGGGGCTTAGTCAGGCCAGGAGGGCAGAGCTGCGTTGCAGCACAATTGCTGTCGGCTACTGTAAAACTGATTCTGTAGCTGGGAAGCACTCAAACCTGGCTTATGCAGGCAGACTGTGGACTGGAGTGACAGTGGAAAGCTAGCTGTTGGGTTAAATCAAATGGGCAAATCATGCCTTTTCCACCAGAGCTTGAGCTAAAACACGGAGAAGTTTAATACTGCAATGTGAGTGCCAGAGCAGGGGTCCTTGTGCTGGCTTCTTTCACTATTTAGCACTCATTTTCACCAGTTGTACTGTCATGGCATCCAAAGAACATGGCTAAGCGAGCCTACTTACAGTGTTGATGCATTTGTGTTTTGTACGCCAAGCCTGGGGGAAGAGAAGCGCTGGGTAAAAGCCAGAAGCAGTTTGCCAGCTCTTGTGGGCCTGGGTGCAGAGGACCCCAGCTTTCAAGAGAAGGAGCAGAAAGCCTTCAAACCCTTGCTGGCCACCCAGCCCTGCTAGGGCACGTGCGACTTTGTATGTTTTTGGGGCCCCCATGCCCCAGTCTCAGTAAAGATCCTCCCATCACTGGTCTCTCCACCGGGATTTGTCCTCTGCACACTGGGGCCCACATAACCATCCACTGTCTTGGTAACACGGCTCAAATAGAGACTTCGGATTTGCCTATATTCTTGAGCTGTTTTTTTAGTTTTATTCAAGCTCTTTGCCAGCAAAGCCAATTGCCTGAGACAAGCCTTGTGAATTTAGCAGGAAAAGCTCTGTGTGCTGACATTATCTTCCCCAGCCCCCTCAGCGTACACACTGTCCTGGCCACGCTAACCCGGACCAACGCTGTTGGGGCGAGTACTGCTGCAAGGCTCCTTGCAGCCTCCCCCAAGGCTGTGAACCTTCCCCAGTCCTGCAGTGCTTTCTTCCAGGGCTCCTTCCACAGAAACACATGTTTTGCTCAGCCAAACCCAGAGAGACCTTCACAACTGGAGAACACCACTGAAAGCATAAGCAGAGGCAGGATTCACTGCAAAGCTGGGAAACTTTGGTGGAGAGCTTTTCATACATATTCATTTGGGTTTCTCAAACACGTTTCCTTTCAAGGCTAGTTGTATACCATTTCCGCATTCGTTCTTCACAAATAATGTACTAAATTAAATTCCTGACAGGAATATTTAGCACAGCAGCATCAATTGCAGGATATTGGCTGAAAACAAATAACAAGTTCATAATTGTATAAAAAACAATTCTAAGAATTATTCTAATGCAGCCAGAGAATAGGACATATGTCATCTGACCCATGTCAAATGGCTTGAATTTGAATACATGAACTAGCAGCAATCAACTTGTGCATAGCTTAGCACCAGGAGTTATTTGCACATGATATTCTGTAAATAATATCAATCAACAAATACATTTGACAACATTAGGACCTGTTCAGCAATGGTTCACAATAGACAGAAATTTATTCAATAAATTACTTGTAGCATATTGTTTATGCAGCTCTGGGTCATAGTTGAGTTGCTCTGATGTTGCCTTCATTAGCATCTGAATTTGCAAATGGAGCCAAAGAATTGTGATGCACAGTCAGAGGAGAGGACTCACACTCAGGACATCCATGAAATGGCCCCAAAATGCCATTTATCCAAAGCACACGCAGTCTTGCGCAGCTTTTGGGCCCAGCAGCGCACCTACAATCCCGAACCAGCAGGTCTCACGTGGGTCAAGAATTGCACCTCTTGCTGCATACTGCCCGTAACGTTAATATGTTTAGGCTTGCATGAAAGCTGGCTGGGTTTTTGCTTCAGAAACAAATGTTGATGTGTTTTCAAGGGTCTGTGCCATTACAGAGCCAATACTGGATATTGGCCATTACGAATAGGGATGAAAGAGCTCCTGATCAAATCTAATTAAGGAAAGCGAGAAGGAGGTGGGTGCTGAAAAACTTGATTAGTATTTCATGCTAGGATTTCCCAGAGAATCTAAGTTGTGTTGCCCAGATCATATTAAAGCACAGCTGAATTTTAGTTCCTGCAATATATAATATTACAATATGTAATAATGTACAGAGATTATCCTATGTTGAGGAATTTTGTAACAGATTTATTAATAAGGCATATTGCACTTCCTTGATTTTCTGGTGATGCAGCAAAATAATTTTCAAAAGGCAAGGAAAAAATCATTACACCACTAATTCTGTAATGAAACCTCATATATCAAATAATGACAGGAAACCAGAGGAAATACTACAAGGATTGGGTGATATTTTGAATGATTAAATTTTTGTTTTCTATATACTGAATTTTTTTTTAAGATGTTCAGATCTAGTTTTAAATTCCTGGATAGTAGAACTTTACTTGCCAATACAAATTTCTAAATAAATCCTCTATGAAAAAAAACCCATATTATACTGGCTTTTCGGAACCTGTAGGATACTAAATTAAATGTACTAATACAGAAAGGAAATTATTTTTCAATTTTTCGATTTGATATACTGTTGAGAATAAATTAAACACATATTTTTTAGGAATACTAAAAATACCTGAAACAAATTATTTTCTGGATCAGATAGATAGATTTTAGTTTTTTATTTTGGCCCCTGAGTAGAACTTACCATTATTCGCAGTTTTGCAGCCACATTTTCACATGACTTGGGACCACAATAATAATTGTTTCACGAATGACACCCCTTCAGACAAAATTGTGCCTGAAAGCTCAGGTTGGTCATATGACTCTTTTGGTTACCATTCTTATTTTTAATGATCTTGTTGTATTTCTTCACAGTGTTGCCCAACAGGCAACTGGAAAGCGAGCATTTGTCTTGAGTCGGTCTACATTCGTAGGCAGTGGGAAGCATGGGGGTCACTGGCTGGGTGACAACTTCTCTCAGTGGAATGACATGCACCTGTCAATCATTGGAATCCTGGAATTCAACCTCTTTGGTATCCCCTACGTAAGTCTGGTGTCCTGCAGGCAGTTGGTGGCTCATATACAATATCACTTCAAATTAACTCAAATGTTTTCTGAAATAAGCTGCTTGAGACGGCCAGCAGTGACGGCCCTCACAGCATAAGGAACTGCAGATTAAAAAAAGCTAAATGTCATCAATCTTGGCTGGCTGAAGAGAAACAAAAATAGCTCTGCTAGATTCAGATTAAATCACTGAATGCCATCCAAATGCAATCTCTTTATATTATGTATTCTATCATTGAGTTCTCTCCATATATTTCTGGCTTTGTAAGCTGGGCTGGAGAATTTGTAGAATTAGTGAAATATGATCAGATCTTCCACAGTGGTGCTAATGTTCCCAGGAGCCAGTACAATCTCAGTCCTGGAAAAAATCATATCCTTATGGATCATTCTTATAAGTCATGAGAAGTTGGTGTCTCTTTCCAAAAATTATTTTTATTAACAAACTTCTGTGGTATCTCATTTCTGGGCCTCAGTCAAAATGACAAATCCTTACCCAACGATTCTATTTTTTTTTCAGATCGGTGCTGATATCTGTGGGTTTAACTATGACACTGCCTATGAACTGTGCTTGCGCTGGATGCAGCTGGGCTCTTTCTATCCATTTTCCAGGAACCACAATGCAGTGGGAAATAGTGTAAGTAAATGAAGTTACACAAATCTGTAGTCTATGATTACAGTAACGATGACGGTGATTTGTATTACTTTCTCAGAAATTAACCTGCCATTCTTGGGTAAACTGGAGTGGCAGGTGAAAAGGAGTGCTGCAATGAGAACAGAAATTACACGCTGAAGCATAAATTTCTCCCATCCATAATGTAAAGATGACATAGAAACGCTGAAAAATACGTAGTAGCTAACTTCCAAAAGCTACGCAGATACATGTGCCATGTACTTTGAATGACAGAAAATGGTCTTCCCATGCTGTTGGTAGATTCATCCCCTCCACCTCTTACCTACTGAAGCCAAGGTTTTATAGAAGAGCCAATAAGTGTCAGCACATCTTCCGACTCCCTGGTTGACTTTGATTTTATTTCAGTACTTCTGTAACTATAATAGGTATTGCAGGAAGGGGAGAGAGGGCATTATACACCACCCTTGCTGTTTAAAAGCAAGTTTCAGAAAAATTCTGTAGACAGAAACTCCAGACAAATGTGAGAGCTCCAAGAAGAACCAGCGATAGCAACAGCATTATCAGCCGAGAAGAAACAACAACTGAAAAAGGCCAACAGGCCCATGAGAAGGATGAAAAAGTGCAGTTAGCCCAGGCCCATGCCCCAGCTTTGACTTATGGTAAAGTCCTTTCAAGACTTGCCTCAGAAGTACCAGGCTGTTTCTAACTATGAATAGTTCGAAGGCCTTGCAGCCTTTGTAAGTACACTGTGTTTATCTGCAACTGTGATGAAATGGTTCTGCTAGTTCAACAAATGTCTTTTATTTTTTCCTTCTGTAAACTGATCTGTGCAACGTTGGACCTCAAGTTATTAGCTAACCTTCAGTTTTCTCTGAAGTTGCACCGTTGCACCATCAAAATGTTGCAACATTTACACCCCCAGAAAGACCTCTGTCTTTGCATGGAATTACGATGGACATTCAGCAACTGGGCAAATGCAGGAGTAATAAGCTATAGTGCTGTCATTAAGAGGGTCAGAAATTACCCTGTAGATCCCTGAGATATGCTGAGATATTTCTCTCTAGGAGAACAAACGTCTGTGAAATGTTATCTGCTGCTCTTGATAAATATTTTCTATTTACTTCTCCAATAAAATTAGATGTACCTATATCTATATATGTTTGCTTGGCCCTTTGGGCATGCAAATAGGGTCTGACTTGGGTGAGTGGGTATTAATCACATATGCACAACTTAATAAACAGGAAACGAGCAATGGGTCTACATGATGGGAACTGCAACTCAGTACTGAGTGAATGACAGAAGTAACAGAAGATACATTTGGTTTAATTGGATTACTTAGATCCATTTAAAACATTGTGTTCACTGAAAGAAATGAACAAGGCATTTTGGGTGACTCAGCATCACCTAAGAAGCCTGACTGTTTTTTTGTGAATTTAGGCAATATTTGTACAGTGTCAGAATACTGTTAAAAATATAGTGCAATTTTTGAAATAATAGATGGATGCTCCAGAGCTCAGAGCCAGCAGGGAATATTATCAGTGACTAATTCTGATGTAAACATAATAATGGAGAAATTTAACTTAAATATTGAGTTTAATTAATATTAAGTTAGTGCTAAAATGAAATCTTAAATATGCACTTTGCCTAATCCTTTGGGGATTTCAAATAGTTTAATTAATACTTTTCTTTCTGAAAAGCACTAGATAACATAAAAAGCTTTGTTACTTGTGTTCCTTTTATGTTTCATTATCCTTGCAATTCATCTTATATTCCTCAGTTTTAATGAGAAAACTGAGCATTGTGGGAAATTTTGTGAAGGAGGAAGGGAGCTGTGTGTCTTGTTAGCTGACTCAGTTTACTTCTGGAGAAGGTCGGATAGGAGGAATTAAAGCGGGTGTAACTCTTTCCTATATCAGCACTGCCCTGGGATACATGCTTCACATCCCATCGCAGGGGAGAGTCAAGGTTGCCTTGAAGTAGACCAGAAGCAGCCAACGAACGTAGACAGGCTTCAACCTGCCCTCTTGATGGTGGGACCCAGCATGCATGCCCTCTCTGCCAGGAGAGCATCACTGGTAGCGAGGAGGCAAGGGGCACTGCTGATGCATGGGTGTCCTCTCGGTTGGGGCATCCTAAGAGAGTGGGTACAGGAGGAGAAATCGAGTTTGTTTGTATGGATGAAATATTTTCCCCACCACACACAGTGACTTTGGTTACTCCTGTTGGCTTCAGCAGGGCCATGAATTCATTCTTACTTCTAAATAGATTTGCCTTTATGTTCTTGGCCAACATAATTACGCTTCTGCCTTTGTTCTGCAGATTATCAGTCTTCCCTTCTTCCTGTGGTTCATCTTCTCTGTCCCAGAGGGCTTCCATCTCCAGGATAAATTAATTTCTAGAGACAGGGTGTCTGTTCTCAGCTACAGACATGAAACCCCAGCTCCCCTCCCGTCACGAGGTTAGGGGTGGTTGCAGATGTCTCACGTGCACTGCAGTGGGGCCTGATCTCTCTGAACTCACTGGAATTTTTTGAGGTTGAAAAATGTTATACATATATTAGCTTGCTGATAATGGACCTTGTTCTTACTACAGCTTCCAGTTTGCAGATCAGTACTTCTTCTTACTTAAACATTCATGTTCGTAGGATTATGTCAGCAACAGCTTTCTTTAGGTCGCATGCAGGTTCTCTGTCGAATCTGCAGTTCCTTGTTATAATGCTCAGTACAAAACAAAGCTTTTCCTTAACAGGAACAAGACCCAGCAGTGTTTGGAGAAGAGTTTGCCAAGATATCTCGTGCTACGCTTCGGATCAGATACTCACTGCTGCCATACTTATACACCTTGTTCTTCGAGTCTCATGTTCACGGAAACACGGTGGTGCGGTCACTGATGCACGAGTGAGTTTGGAGTCCCTCTTTTTTTATCATATCTGACTCACAACGGGAGTTGAGCTTCTATGTATAAGCTAGTT
>Ga0181612_108713_pt1 | contig 10412 bp, 3 predicted proteins | sample HoacroProtozoa21_FD_119630 | JGI IMG/M metagenome (GOLD analysis project Ga0181612, IMG submission 119630) | Hoatzin crop microbial communities from Cojedes, Venezuel. Combined Assembly of Gp0051906, Gp0051904, Gp0051908 | reverse complement strand
CCCCAGGATCCCATTGGCTTTCTTGGCAGCCAGGGCACACTGCTGGCTCATGGTCAACCTGTCGTCCACCAGGACACCCAGGTCCCTCTCCACAGAGCTGCTCTCCAGCAGGTCCACCCCAAGCCTGTACTGATGCATGGGGTTGTTCCTCCCAAGGTGCAGGACCCTGCATTTGCCTTTGCTGAACCTCATCAGGTTCCTCTCTGCCCAACTTTCCAGCCTGTCCAGGTCACGCTTAATGTCTGTAAGCATTTGCTAACACAAAACGTAATTCCCATCTTTCTCTTAGGAACACACCTGAAGTACTGTGTGACTTCAGTGGCTCTTTGTTTCTTAACATTCAAATCCTAGGTGATAAATATACACTTGGATAGTGAATAAGTGCTACTGGATCTTCCTGGTAGGGATGTATGTGATCCATTCAATAGTTTACAGACTTCAAGCCCCCTTGGCACAAAATTTTATTAAGTCCTTAAGCATTTGGATCTCTGAATGAGCTGAAAGAGTATACAAAAACTCAATCAGACAAGCATTTCTCACTTGGCTACATAGCAGAAAAGGCTCTAATTATTAATGCCAGTAAGGGCTTAGACCAAATTATTGTTTCAGGTATCCTTATTTTAGAAACAAAACAAAAAAATTGTGAACTTTCAGCTAAGCATAGTTCAACAACAACAACAAAAAAGTAATCCTATATTCACACTGTTCTCAAAGGTTGGTGAAAACTGTCATATTCTGTCAATGTTTATTAATAGGGAAAGCTGTCAAATGTAGAAATCAGAACTCAGACGTATCTCTGTATTCCCACACCAAACCTTACAACTCGGATCCAACCTGCTGTTACCACAAATGGAACAGAATGGTAAATCCAAGCATCTGCATGATTTAGGCAATAACAAGATCAATATTTTTTTCCTTCAGGACATGGTCTATGTGTCCAAAAAAGAACTTACGAACTCTGGGTATCCATTTTGTAGAGCTGAAAGGAAAGCCTTCTTATAAGCAGCTGGATCTTTTCATAAAACACCTGCAAAGCCAGTACATAGATGAAAATATCCTAGTGAAAAAGTTCTAAAAATTAATGTAGTCATACAACATCAGCAGAGATATTGGCAAAACTAATTTTGATTTCTGTGGCAATCCACACATCTATATAAGGGCAGATATTTTCCCTAGTCTCACTTCCTGTTTACTTAGATACAGAAATGGTAACTTCTAAAAATGCAACCGTATGGATATATCTATATTCTCCATAATTTAATCACAAGCTCTAATTGGCCAAGTAGAATTACTTCCAGCATCCCATCTTCCCCCCTGCACAACTCCATTTCCTGAATTTAGGATTACAACCTCATGTTCTTATCACATGCTCCAAATCCATAGCCAACAAGAGAACAGAAATGTCCTTGGACGCAGTGGAGCAAGTCAGAAGGAAGAAGAAGGGGGCTGTGTTGTGAAGAGGAATCATCAATTTTTGCAGAGGTGGTGGGAAATGGAAGGCCTAGTGTTTCAGGAAGGCAAAGAAGGTAGCGGTAGCAAGACCAAGATATAAAATTGTTACCTAAAGATCTCCCTTTTCTTTTAATTAAAGGGTAACCTATGCATGTAGTCTTACATGTCATCTTTGTAAACACTTCTCACAATTTTATCTTTCCTCCTTACCTGTTTGCCTCTCTAATTTAGGCTTCATAGAAACAGTAGTTCAACTGAACTGAACAAAATCATCAGAGATAAGTCTATTGTCTGACTGGAGGAATGAAAAAAAAACCCCAGCCAACCACATAGCCCAGCACTTTAAACAAGTACTTTAAATTCATTAAATGCTAGGTGGGGGAGGGACATGTTGGATGAGGGGTTTTTCAGCAATTTAATAACAGATGGACAAAAGACCTGCAGTAAAAGAGCCTTCATGTGACAAATATCAGGCTTCATGGTAGTACAGCAGGAGTTACCACGCCAGCACAAGAATATCTTTGTGCAGTCAGATTCCACAGGGCAATGTTCCATATCTAAGAGGAAAAGTGGATAGAAAGCTCAGGAGAAAGAAAAAAAAACAAAGGCAGCAGCCATCCACAACCCACTCCATTGTGGAACAGGGCTGAACAGTCTACTGCTAGCACAGCCATACTTTTTGCCACTTAATGCTGCCTGACCATACTGAAAACACTCACAAATCTCAGGTGACTTGAGCTCAAGAAGTCACCATTCCTACTACAGGTTCTAAAAGCCACAGAAAAATCTTGAAATCTAACAGTGCAGAATCAAATTGAATAACTAAATCTTTATTTTTCATTCATATTTTATTCAAAGTATTTGAAAAGGAGGGGGGAAAGCCAAATTATAAATAAATTTAAGTCAGAAATTCACCAAGGGAGTTGACTATCTTTGCTGACTTTGCATTTGAATTTGTCTCTTCATACAGTTTTGAGAGGCAGTAACAAATCTATGCAGATTGCCTGCACCCTCTTGAGTAATACCAAATACAATATCTAAATGCTTATCTTAGAAGAAGCTCTAATGCAGCTAAAAAGACTTTCCCACTGTTTACATAAAATTTGCAAACTAAAATCCTAGGCCAATATGTTACTGCAAACAACAATATTTTTTTTGGAGGGCATTTGGGAATGAGAATCAAAGTACATATCAAAGAAAAAGATCTGAAATAAAAAATGAGAGACTATAGAGTTGCTTAGAGGAAAACATTTAGAGGCTATTCCAGTCATTTCTGCCTAATCTTCCTGATCCTGTTTTGGGAACTTTAGCTGGCGCTTTCAAATGTTACATAGAGGAGGAAGTTTGCACATTGTAATTTGAAAAATTATTTATTTACTCTTGATGTAAACAAAATGTATTCCTCGTTTTCTACAAAAAAACTACATTAAGATTCCTCTGAGAAGGATTTTTTATAATTATAAAGTTGAAAGAACTAAACTGAATTATATACCTATAGTGATGTTTGAATTTTAATTACATGCCAGAAAATATACATAAAAATATTGTTAGCCTTTGATGGCAGCAGGTGTGCACAGCTAGTCTTTCAAAACTGCTTTTTGAGGGTTGATGACCTGTCTTCAGTAGTGACATTTTTAATGTCTCTGAAATTTTCTATAAAGGTGAATATAAAATAATATAAGAAATTTTTTTTCAAATCTTGAATGAATTTTAATGCTATTTTTTATTTGTCAAGGCAGGCTCTCTGCAGATTGTTAGTAGAAAGAAAGGACGAAGTTTGATGGGTTAATTGATCAGAACTGATGATTTCTTTTAAAAGTTAAAGCAGAGAAACTTCTCAGCCAAGCCACTGGTAGGCTAAGGTTTCTCTACACATTCTATGTAAATTACTTTCATTATTTCCTGTTTCATTTTTCAGGTTTGAGGTGCCCAGACAAAATGCAGCTACAGAGGATGCTAGCTACTGCAGTCTTTTCTTTAAATCTTGGTAAAGAAGATAATTCATACCATTATTCACATTAATTTCTTGGCAAGCATTTACCAATTAGAATTTAGACTACAGCAGTACTAACACAATCTTAGACAAGTTTCTTGCAAATAGAAAAAGCATATTTGAATCAGCATGTATTCTAATAAAAAAACCAAAATAATAAAATACTTGAAATAAATATTTTAACAATATTGAAAGTAGATCTAGAGCTTAGATCAAATAGCGCATTACATAGACTGGCTTCAAGTAGTTATTAATTTAAACAAATAGTTTAACTAACCACATAGTTAACTTAAATTTTTAAACTAACACATTCCCTAGAAGAAATGGCGAACCCCCCCCCAACAAACCAAACCCAAACTGAAAACCAATTTGGTCTTAATCTGACATACTTGACTGTGATTGGTTTTACAATTACTCTTCATGGTGTCACAGGATCCCATGCAATCTCTTGCATGACTTTTGTCTTCCATAACTAAGAAATCTTGTGTGTTTTCTTGAAGTTTTTATTGCAATTCCAAGGAATTTTTCCCCTGTATTCTATGTTGTAGATTATTACCAGAGAGCATACTGTAGCCCAGTTTGAAAACCATGAAAATTGGAGTATTTAATGAAAATGCTGAAAGCCTTTAGACTACAGACATGTACTAGTGCTGTTGTAATTCTAATTATGGTTTTCTGCAAAACTACTTTTATAGTAAACTAAATTACATAAGTGTAGAAACTGTTTAGCACTCTACCCATGCATTTTAGCTATGATCTTGTACTTGCAACACTTCAAAAATGCAACAACCAGACCTTTCATCTTTTCTTTGGGCAGTTGTTAATTCCAGTTGGTAGTTGCAACAATCTTGGTTTTAAGATTTACATGAAGATTGCTTTTGCCAGTTATGTGTAGGAAAAATATTTTCCAAAGTGCCTATTCTAACTACCCCATTTGAGAGTAAAGCTGAGAAGACCATTTATCAGATAGCTCCATGTTAATGTTCACTATCATAGCTCATGCATCAGACATAACTTATGGAGGTAGTCAGAACAGAAAGTGATGAACATTGTTACTGCTAATTAAACCAACAATGAATGACTCTAATTATAATTACAACATTTGTCCAGGTAATTATATTGTGTGTTGAACTAAGACAAAACTGGAGTACTTGATATTTTGGAGTACATTTACTTTTCAGTGAAATATTTTTTGCTAGACACCTGATTGGTAAGTATTTTTCTATACACAATATATTGTAGAAATTGTATATATAAACAGTTTTCTGTTTTGCTATTTTTGTTTAAAAGCTTGTTCTATTCTCAAGATATTTATCACTTGAAAAACCCAAAAATAATCTTCCTTGCAACACATGGGTTGGATTCTGTGAAAGACACATATATTATTTTTCAAAAAATCAATGGAATAGCTTAGATTAAACATATATCTTTTAACTTTACTCATTTACTTTAAAAAAACTCTTGCACGATATGCCAGGTTATAGTCTGCAAGGGATAAAAGATCACTTGGGATGCAAATACCTTAATCCTGGAGGGAAGCAACCAAGAAAAGAAAGAAATTCGAGCCTTGAGATTCTGATCCCATGAACTAGGAAAGGTAAGACTTCATCTTACTCTCCAATTTTTTCACTTATCTAGTCGGTAAAATGAAATATTCATATGTATAATATTATTCATAGTACTTTGCTTTTTCAACCATTGCAATTTCAAATAATGTATTTTTCCAACTTGTTAAGGGGTATGACTATGTTCTTCCACTTTATCAGAATTATAATTACTTGTGCAATCAGTGGCATTTAGTAATAGCTTATGATTTGGACTTCTGAACCTCTCTAATGCGGTCCTAAACTGCAAGAATGAGAATAAAGTTAAACTGAAGATACAATTTTTGTGACACATTGTTGCATAGAAAATCTATGTTCACCAATGAGATACACAAGAGAAGTTTTAAACATGCAGATAAATGCTTACTCTTACACCAAGCACAGCAGCACTTAAAAGTGCCAGACTTCATGAAAGATTCTTCACAATACTGAAGCTACTTCAGTGCTCTAAACAACAAATGGAGTGTGTTAAGTACACGATGCTTTTACAGTATCTAGCGAAGTATGTGAGGGAAAGATGAATGGCATTGAGCACTCTTAGAGTAAGGCACACCTTGAGTAAATAAGTTCATCTATATTGCCTTGATTCCCAGGCCTGATGGTGCAGACTGGAGTAAGTATAAGCTGCCAAAGATAAGCATATACCAGATCACGTTGGCCCCATCCACACTGCATGACAGGGAAGAGTTATCCAGTGAGCTTGTACCTACATAGTCTGGAGCCTTTCTAGCATACACCATGTTCACCTGTTGAGCTTGAGTTTCAGCCCTGAGTTTCCGCTGCTCCTGATTTAAGGTTTAATTCAGTACAATCTGAGTGCAGGAGTCTGGCTTAATTTTGCCAGGAAAGTTGGTATGAAGGTACATGAGCTAAAGACATTGTAAGAAAAGAAAAGCAGGACACGAAGTGTAATTGTTGAAATGGTGATAAAACACGATGCAAGAGGTAAAATACTGGCAAGAGAGGCATAAAAAACTAAGCAAAAAAAGTACAGAGGTCAGAAAGATGCAAGGGAGACCAGCTTCTCCTGATCATCTGGCTTTCAGTTTTCTTGAGTCATTTATGGAGTGTTTTAGTGAGGGTTAGTCTTCGTTATCTGCTATGTGAACCTGTCAATAAATATCCTTTCAGAGTCGCTCTGTAAATAGTAAAGGACACTGGAACATAAGCTACCTAGAGAAGAAAGATTAGTGTCAGTTTGCGCAATGTATAGCATGTGGTCCTGTTAGCCCTGAGGTTAACATACTTGATACATGCTGGAAAAATCTGTTTCAGTTTCATTACAAAATGAGTGCAGCCTATTATTTGTACTGCCTTTTCTAGCGCTTCTTTTGCTCTTCTCATGCATGTGACTGGGAAAATGTGACAGTACCTGAGGGCCATTACTGTGTTATCACCATCCTTTGAGATGAGACAGATGAATCTAACCACCCTGGAGAAGATTCAAATCTTCAGCATACAGGACATGTTGACTTGAGCATCCAAAATTGCCAAGCAGGCATTCGTTACTTTCTTGAGTTTTCCGAAATGTTACTTTTACAAAACAGCCATTTGAGGGCTAGTGTGTACCATGGGCTTAGTTACAGTAAAATTTCTTGACTGTGAAAGACAAAGCTTTTTTATAGATCCTTGAGTGGTCCTCAGCAGGTGTCACAGACTTTGTGTGACCAGTCATCACATTTAGATTCCCCATTGGCATGGAGGCACTAAATGAGACTGGGATTGCCATACACTGACCTGCATGTAGATCTCCTGGCTGTGTTGATGGGGAGGGCAGACATGCCCCTATTGTTTATGAGAATGTGAAGGCATGGGATAGGCTATACTCCTAGAGAGAGTAACGTCATCTTGAAACTGATGTTGCTTCTTTTGTTCTATGTGCATGAGATTGATGGTCTCTACATATCTACGTGCATGGTAACAAGGTGATGACTGTCAGGGTTATCTTTTGACCATGAGACACTCACATATGTATTTCATGGCTTTCAGTGGACATCAGTGAGCCAATTTGCAGAACAGCTTTTGGATTTATGGGCGTTTTGCTGTCTAGGACTAAGCTGTTAACAAATAGAAAATGGACCCCAATGCAAATCATTCTCTCAGCCATACTGAAATTTCTTCTTAGAAGGAACTGCTTGGTTTGCCCCAGAAGGAAACACATTGTTAAACTTGCATTCATAACCTGCTTCAAAACAGCAAATAAACCAACAGACAGTGTCCTTTTTTTATTGCACTTTTGGCACTGTACACAGCCAATTATTTCTTTCATTTTTGTTCAAGTGCTCTAACTACTATGTTACTAGCTAAGTAGTGGGTTGCATAAGTAGAAATTCTCTTCTTTGCATTTTTCCGTGAAGGGAGTGATGATTTCTGTGCTTAGTAGTGAATTTAGTGCTCTAAGCAAAACTATGACATGGGGCCTTTTAGAGAACTTACGTACAGTGAATAGTTTGTGAATCTTAAATCACCATCAGCAAGAGACTGGAGAAGCTCTCATAGTGGTCTCACAAACACTTCTTATAATAATTGGTTATAACTCAACAACTAGGACACGAAATTTAAATTCACCAGTATTTAGGTCTTCTAACTTTCTAACAGCATATTTCTATGGACTCAACTAACCATCTTTTACAGTATGTTTAAAAACTCCTGTTTTTATGACATGCCTTTTACTTTGGTGTTATCCTTACCGCTCTGGAGCTTATTATGATAGCACCTGTGCTGCAGTTTAAGGGTTAGGATTATGTAACACGGGGTATCTGAGTCCTGGGAGTTTCCCCAGTAACTCTAGAGAAGCTGTAACAAAATTGTGGTTAAAACAGGCAAAAAAAAAAAGGAAGAGAAGTTGCCTGACAGCATTGATTAGATACTGAATAAGTCTGTAATTCCTAATAGAACTAGACTGTACATGTATGTACTCTCAAATACTCTAAGCTATTGCACAGCCTGGTTGTTTGACTTTTCTAGTGGTCATAGCAAAAGTGAATCTTAAGGCAGCATGAAAAAATGAAAAAAGTGTGGCTTCAGTGTATTAGCTACCCCCACGCTGACTATGTGGAAAGCAAGCAGTATCCAAAGAAAATGTATTAATGAAATATAGGAGACAAATTGACTGTAAAGTCAAGTCTTATTATAGTGAAAATTCCCATTGTTCTCAATAGGAGTAAAATTTAGCCTACAGCTTATAGACATTCATTAAAATATTAAAAAGTTGTAATATAGGGTTTAATAGAAATATCTTTCCTATGTCATTAGTGTCAAGATGACAACTAGTAGTCTGCAGCTATGACAAGTTTGAGAGCAGCTTTTTTGTTCTGTTTGACATTTCTCTCCTTGACCCCTTTACACTTCCTGGGTCGTGTAGAACAATCACACCATTTTATTTGCTCCCCCTGTCAAAAAACTCTGGAAATACAACTGCATGGAAGCAGCAGAAAGACATATTCCATGTTTTCTGGGACTGAAACAAGCAAATGTGAGTGGTTTAGAAATCCTCCTTATGCAGGAGTCTGTGCCAGCAGCAAGAGTTTTACCATTCATAATGATTGCATCAAGTTGCACATAACCAGCAGCACTCAGTAGAGCACCGTGATCTGCAGGAAACCATTCCATTTGTAAAAGGTCAAACATTCTTTGCCTCAAGCTTTTGAAATGAAGAAGAGAAAACAATTTCAGGGCTATTTACTACCCAGTTCTCTGACAGCTTTTGTCCTAGCTTCCTGTAAGAGATATTTGCTTTTATAGTCACAATCCTTTAAGTAAATAAGATGCTTGTGGCTACAAAAAAAAAAGCATTTGATTGTTTTCTTTGAGTCATAAAGCTTTTATCTTGTTTCTAAAATCATGAAGTGCATCTGGAAATGCATTTTTTTTCAGTGTTGATGACTGATGCCTTTTCTACACATTTTAGGTAATCAGGTAATAATACAGATGATGATGGAATAAAGCTAGCAATGTAGAAAAAGAATTCTAATATTTTTGCTATCAATGTAAGTACGACCGGTCTCAAAATAAAACAAAAATTATTGTTGCCAAGTTCCAGTTTTATGTTGTATTTCTAATCCTTCTCTATGCTGCTGACTTTGGTGGAATGCTTGAAAATGAGATATAACCTCCCTTCAGCATTACTTAAACACAAAGCTACATACATGATCAGTATAATTTTTAAATAGGCGAAAGAGTCCAGAAATAATTCTAACTTATCAGCGAAAATAAGAATACAAAATCTACCAAGAATACTCCAAACCTCTAAATTATAATAAGCAATGCTTTATTCACATTCCTGAGGATATTCTTACAAGATAAAATGTGTTGCAGACTATTGTTTTCAAACCTTCCACCACCTACAGTTAACTTAAACACTAGTGAGCCTTTTCAGCGTATCAGAAAACCATGACACAAATTTTAGTCTTTGTCAACAGCAAAGGGAGGCACGAAACGACAAGAATAAAGTATGACATAAGAACATAATAATATTGCTAATACAAGCAAGAAATACTGGCAAAGTTTGCCTAATATTTCTCACAATATCCCATATCCTGAAAGATGCGTAGGCATCCTGATTCTTCCCTCAAAACTGAAAAAAAATTCTAGAGTACCCAGCAACACTTTACTTTCCAATATTTCCATTGTTGTTCCTGCTTCTCTCTTTTGAAAGCCTCCATAAAGCTCCATCAGGTTTATGACTCCATAAATCTGCAAGAAAATCTTACAGTGAAATTCTGGTCATCTGCTTGCTTCTAGATTAAAATTGTAATATAACACTGGGGGTTGATATCTATAAATTTATTAATGCCTATAGGTAAAACATTAAGAAGAGAAAAAAATCTTTCCCCAACATGATGTATATGACGTAATTATGATGTTAGTAATGGACTTCAGTGTAACAATGAGAGAAAAATAAAGAAGTTTGTATTAGTTGTTTATCTGTGTGTAGTTTGTAGCTACGTTCGTGATACTTAAGAACCTTACTGCAATTAAAATCAACAAATGTTTCTAACAATTAATGCAAAAAAATTACATAGTTTATTGACGAGATATTCTCTGCCTAATAGAGCAAACAAGGAAGGAAAGAGAACAAATGAATATGTCTTCAGATATACCCTTAAAAAACGCTAACCACTAAACTTGAACTTGGGAAGAATCATACGAGAGTAGATTTCAGGGCACCCACTAAGAACTACTCCCCCGCTCTGGTCCTTTATGGATGAGGGAGAGGGTAGGGTGCGGAGAGGGACCTGGGTGTCCTAGTGGACGACAGGTTAACCATGAGCCAGCAGTGTGCCCTGGCTGCCAAGAAGGCCAATGGCATTCTGGGATGCATCAAGAGGAGTGTGGCCAGTAGGTCGAGGGAGGTTCTCCTT
>Ga0181612_108274_pt1 | contig 10412 bp, 5 predicted proteins | sample HoacroProtozoa21_FD_119630 | JGI IMG/M metagenome (GOLD analysis project Ga0181612, IMG submission 119630) | Hoatzin crop microbial communities from Cojedes, Venezuel. Combined Assembly of Gp0051906, Gp0051904, Gp0051908 | reverse complement strand
TGGCAACCAGGGCACACTGCTGGCTCATGGTCAACTTGTCATCCACCAGCACACCCAGGTCCCTCTCCACAGAGCTGCTCTGCAGCAGATCAGCCCCAAGCCTGTACTGGTGCATAGGGTTCCTTTCAGGGCTTGTGATAATTAAAAGGTAGCATTAAATCCAGCTGAATTTTACTTTATATCCAAGTACATCAAAAATTTCTGTTCATGATGAGTCACCGATACATAGTGCGCTGCTCTCTCCTTCCACCAGCACAAGACCGGAGTGAACATGCTACACCTAATACACGTACTAGAGCTGCAGCAACTAGATCTACCTGTGCCGCTGTCATCAAGAGGGGGCAGCTGGGGCTGGCAAAGAGTAGGTGGCTCGTTTCTATAAGCTCTCCTTTCTATACGCGCTGTTGCTGGCAGTGGTGTGGAGTAGGTTTAGACTTTATGCAGGAGGTGTCACCATGCCCGGGCTCTGGGTCTTGAAATCTTGAAGGCTCAAGATTTCAAGAAGCCCAAAAAGGCCTCAAGTTTCAGGGAAGAAATATGACCTTTCATAAAACAGGGGGGGGAAAGGCAAGGACCAGTGTTTGCCTGAGGATTACCTCAATCCCCTGCTGTCAGTTCCACAAGCAAAGTCCAATATTACACCTCCGCTGCTGCCTTGAACAAGTTTCTACAGTGTAAATGAAATTATTCTTATTATCTGCCCACGACGGTGATAAGTTTGCACTTTACAGGAACAGCTCACTGCTCTCAATTGCCTCATCATTGATTTTCTCTAGGCCATGCCTGTCCTGTCATACCACAGACAGAAAGCCTCCTTCCGCAAGGTTAGTCCAGATGCAATGAATTTCGCTGCAGCTGCAACTCACTTTATCCCAGTGGAAATTTGCAGAGATGGAGCTAACGGAAAATCCCGTTACCTTCCCCTTCCCAGCTCCGCCATTTGCTTTCTGCAATCCACCCCACTGTGTTCCCACCGAGGGCTTGATTTTCCATCAGGACGGTAAAAAACCCATTGCAGGGGACCGAGCAGCGGAGGGTGAGACAGTGTGAGTCCCCCCGCTGACGGGAGCTCAGCCATATCGAAGCTGCACACACCTGCTCAGTGCGAGGCGCTGGGCCTGCGTCGTCCTCGGTCTATGAGATGGGTGCACGGGTGCCAGGAGAAAATTAAGAGTGAGAGAATTTGAAGAGCTCACAGGATAAATGTGATTACATTTTTAAAAGCCGCTAGAACTCCAAAGCCTGAACCCTACACATATATATATACACACACATACGAGAAGTATAACATTTCAGTCTGTGCCACTTAGGCTCAGAATTTCTTTCCCACTGATATGCCAAAATTAGAAACACATTTTCAGAGAAGGCCTAAGTCCCAAATAGATACGTGGCATTCAGAAAGGCAGCTCTGTCCCTACAGCCTTCTCATTTTCCTCTGAGCAGCCATCTGTTTGGCCAATTAGATGGCTGACTATTAAAAATCCAATCACAAGGAAAATGGTATGATTCCTATTCAGTGGCTATACACGTTTTCTCCCCTTGCACAGAGCAAAATGCACAGAACACTGACACCAATCCACCTGCCTTATGATATAGATATACAGCCATCAGTTCCTCTGTCTATCGAGCTCCAGCCGAACTCTGCTTCCCTCTGAGTTGGAGCGCAGTGATAATAAGAGCATGACAAATTGATCTTCTGCTGCGGTGAGTCCTTTGACGCTGCTCTAAGAGCAGTCTGAATTTCTTGGGAACGAGATTAAAGCAAATCTGAAGTTTAAAGATCAGATTGAATAGTTTGCTGCATCTGCAATAAGTGAGTGGCTCCTGACTGGTAAATGTGAGCCATTGTTTTCTTCAGCTGCTTCCACAAAATATCTAAAACAGATTATGAAGATGATAAACTTACATAATTAGTTATGGTTAATCAACGTATGAGAGGCTTGCATCATACTGTGATCAGTAATTACCAGTTATTTCAGATTCACTCTTGCGACTGTTACTTGTCTGTGACTTCTCGATGTGTGGCAAGTCAATTTATCATAGGGTAATAATGATGCCTCAGGAGTGGCTCAGAGTCTATTCATTTCTGGGTTTAAACATTATCTGTTGGCCCTTTTGTGCCTAAGAAAATAAAATTAATATTTTAAAAAATTTTTTGAAGTGAACAATTTTTTTTTCACAAGGCTCCATACACGACTCACATTGGCATTAAAGGGAACCGAGCGTATAGACTTGTGCTTGTTCCACACCAATATAGTGGTTTAAGCAAATGCTTTGTTGGCTATGGACTTCTGTGACTACTTACCATTATTTTCCTTTTTAATTTTTTTTTTTATTTTTAATGCTATGTCAAAGTAAGTACATGGGTAACCTCAGGTAGCTTTGTGTCCCCCATGTTTTCTCACACCTCCTCTGCCTATTTATCTGTTTATCACCCCCTGCTACCAAGCTGTGTACTCCCTGGCGTGGGGGCATTGCCTCTCGGGGGGTGAACGGCCCACACTTTGGAAGCTTCAACAACAGCAGAGCTGAACTGAAGGGTTTGTCTGTGAAGTTCTCCAAGGCCATGCATAGTGACTGGCCACAGACTCTACTGAACTTTGGGAGACCTCCTTGCAAAAGCACGTGGTTTGGGCCCTTGTCCTCAAGTCTGCTAGAAACTAAAAGCAGAAGAGAGAGGATGTGCTCAGTCTGCAAAGGGGGAGAGAGCTGTCTTCCAGGTCAGACAGCGAGCCCACTGGTGAACTGCGGGTATTCTGACCCTTCCTCCTGGAACGGGGACTAGTTTATGACCATGAACTGTGGGGCTGGAGTTATGGAAATGGGCCAGAACATTTAAATCAGATCTCAGTGCAAAACACTGCTCTCCAGAGCAAATATGGTAAGTGGAGTATGGGAAAAATTAAACAGATTTGGATCTTCTTTATGCCCATACAAATCTGTCCCTATGTACTGATTCCCCCTGTATGTAATTTGCAGACAATATGAACCCTCCTTGTACCTCAAGTTAATACATTTGTTGAAGAGGACAGGAAAATCCTGCATGGTGCTATGAGCAGGTGGAATACTGCAGCAGACCGCAGTACACTGCCCAGTTCCCTCTCTTCCTCCTCTTCAATCTACATAACTTTTGAAAAATACAGAAACAGTTAACGTTTATAAAACAAAGTGTCAAGACGCCCAAGATGAAGTAGCATGAAAATGTATTTGGAAAACGCCTTCTCTTTTGGCAGACCTGCTGAAAGCCTTCTATCATAATTAGAACTACTAAGGAGCTTTATAACAAGTTGCCATATAAGGCAGTCATAATATTTGAAAAATAGAAAAATTCCTGTATGCTTTTTAAGCTCTGACATAAAATGATGGGAAACACAATACATTTAAGCACACTGTGGAACACAATGCAGCACCAACACAAAGCCAAACATAAAAAATACAGATGAATTTTTTGTTAAGGTAATTCTCAAAATGCTGTGTAAGATGAACATAGACATTTCTTTGGAATAAAATGACAAAATTTTGTCTATCTTCAGCTTTGCCAGCTCATTCTAAAGTATTTTAATAATGTACATGAATGATTATGAAGGTTGTCTTAGATGGTTGCCCACTGCCCTGAAGAAAATGTTTATGACCTGAATAGATTAATTATATTCTCCTCTTAAATATCATTCCTTCAGGACTAGTTATTGTTGAGTGTAAATGTGCCACTTTATATGCAAATAAAATGGACTGAGAGTGGAATAAGAAGTTTGGCATATATCTACTGACAAATCATCTTATTATGTTTTATATTAGCAGACAGAACATCTTGTGGCATGAAATGTTAATAGAGTTCAACAGGATGCAGTACCTGCTTTCTTGTTTCTACAAAGTCTTAGTCAAACTTCCAATTATTTTCTGTTAGTCACCTTTGCTTCATTTGGAAAGGATCTTCACTGAACAGTAAGAAAAAATGATACATCGAATGCAAGAAAAATAGCTAAAACTCATTAACACCTAATATTAGTAAACCTATTTAACAGAAAGTGACATAAATTAAAAATAGAGGCTAATGTACTCTTGAAGGTTCTATAAAAGAGGAATGAAAACAATTGATTCACTTTAGTGCAAGTCAATAGAATCAAAACCCAGAGAATCCTAGCATAAACCATGCTTATAGTTAGCATAGCTCATCATTAGACAGCCAAGGCTACTCCACTTTAGCACTATACACTTCAGTCATGCGAATGTTTAGATATTCATGAGAAGAAGGAATCGCAATACACAGACTTTAAATTTTGTCCTTAGTCTTAGTTGTATGTCTGAGTATTGACCACCACCTGGCCACGTGGCAACAGACAATTGGTGATAATTTTCAGATATTTTAAACAAAAAAAGGAAGTTGCTTGCATCTGCATTCACAATTCGCCAGTAGTCCAAGCAACTTTTTATTACTACCTGCCTATAATATTGGTTTAGCTTGGTACACATTTTTATAGAAAAAGATGCTTTGGAGTTTGCCATGCCGTGACATTTGTTTCTGAGGTGCCCAAAGCAACAACCCACTGCCTGCCATCAGGCATAAGGAAAGTGAAGATATTTACCAGCTCTTGGAAGACAGGCCTTTGGTTTTCAAATAAAGGAAAGATCCAGGAGACCTGAAGAGGAAAAGATGATGTCTCCAGAAGACTGGAAAGTGTAAGGGCAGAGAAATGTCTTGGTTTGATTCTCACTTGGGAGTTCCACACATAGGATTAAAAATTATTCAAATTAAAAATTATTAATATCTCAGGGACAAGAAAAACATGGATTAAGAATCATGATCAATTCTTGGTTTAACTTTTCTCATCTATGAACAGAACAGAGAGTCTTCAATAAGGCAAGTTAGCAGTGCGAATGTGTTATCGGGGTGGCATACTAAAACCACCTCTGCTATCCCTGTGATCTGCTATTTGCGGAAGACAAGCTTGGAATGGAGTTGCATTGTTGCATAAAATATTAAATGTAAGAAGTTATCCATTCCTAGGGCTTAAATTTGTTCTGCATTGAAATAAATCTTTGAATTTAAATAAAGCATACAGCATTATTTGAATGGAAATAGTTGAATGAAATTTTATGGATCAGTTTAGTACATCTTCTCCCATATTTTTAGCTAAAATTTCAATTAAGGTGATTATACCATATTTTATATGGCATTAGTCAAAATCAGCTGAAGTCAATGTCAAAGTACCTGACTGAGTTCAGAAGAGCCAGGTTAGATGGATCAGGCCATGATAATTAAAAGAAAATCACCATCAGAACGATTTAATCATAGAGATGTCTTGACACAGGATTATTGCCCTTGAAGCGTGAACTTAATTATTGAATCTGCTGCTGGGAATCCTCAAATACTATTGAATCTGAAAGTACTTACGGCCTCTGAGATGCCCCCGCTTCTGAGATGGACCCGCTCCAACGATGGGATCATTGGGTTCATCAGCATGGGAATACATAAGCAGAATGTATAAACCATGTGTTGCATCTACACTGCTAATGTGTTCGCTAATGATACAGAGTGATTACATTCACAAGTGGGTTGGCTGTTCATCTAGGATGCCATGCAAAGTACTGTAAGCACAGTAACAAACCAAAAACACTGCAGTATGCATAAAAAATTTTTCCCTTGCTGTCCCATCCTCTCCCTAAATCCACATGCAGTTTTGAAAACAAAAGCTATGAAACTATGCTTCTTTCACTAGCAATCTGCTCATGTGGAAGGTGGTGCCAATCTTTGAATTCCAAAGAATAGATAGATAGATAGATAGATAGATAGATAGATAGATAGATAGATATAAATAAGGATGATGATAAAACTCCCCATAATATTTTTAAGCTCCTGTTAATCAATCTGTCCAAACAGACTGAAACAAAATTTGAAAACAAAACCCCAACAAAACCCTGCTGCATTTAGATCTTGCCTGCCAAGATACAACTCAGGGATCGCTTTCATAGCTGTAATAATCCCGTGAAAGTGGGGTGAAACTGCTGCTGGCGTTCCTCAAACTGTTGTGGCACTATCAGGAACCTCTACATTATGAGGAGGTATTTGAGCCCATCATCTCCAATTTTCAGATAATGCACTGACTTAATCACCACCCTCCAGAATACAAGGCAGGCAATCTTTCTGTCTTTTGTTCATTTTTTACATTTTAGAACAGTTGCGTTTCAGTCTTCTATACACCATCTACTCCCGTCTCTGTCTCACACTATAAAGCTATTCTTTACAATCCCCGCCATGCTTGGTTTTGTTGCTACATTGAAATCTTGTGCATAATTATGTGAGGTTGCTATGGAGATTATGTGTGATTTGTCATGAGGAAAATCTATTGTGTTTGAGATAATTCTGCATGCTAATGACTGCCAAATCTTTCTTCTCCCCCGCCCCAGGGATTAGGAGACTCTACCTGCCTGGATGTTCACAGCCACAAACCAAACAGATTTTATAAACTGAAAAGTTTGTGTTCTGCACAGAGGATGAGAACTTTCCTTTTTTTAGGCAGATAGATATGAACTGGCACAAGGTGATGGTTTCACCAAATGTTGATGTCCATGTTTTTGAAGAAGGCATCAGAGGTAGTTTTAAAGTATCCATAAAGTTAATTTTTTCCTTCGGTGAAAATCTCTTTCGTCAATGCTCATGACTTCCCATGAAGAAGATGTGGGGCAGTATAAATTCAAACTAGATACAATCTAGTGGACAGAACTTTGAAAATTACGTTGACAACAGGACTTTGAAGCATTAACTTCTTCATCCCTACCTCTGTATCCTTTTCAGAGCTGAGAAAGCTTACAGGGTGATTGATGACTGCACATCAGTCATAGGCAATTCAGACGATCCAGCTTGGGCTGAACAATAGCTGGAGCCTTACACACAGCTTTCAGCCAAGGTCACGGGTTAGTCCTTCCTCACCCCAGCTACCAACTTCCCTCCTTCCTCCGACTGGGACTGTCTCTGAAAGCATACGTATTTGCATAGCAAGTGGGCAGGAGAACACAGAAACACACCAAACTGTTCCCATCATGGAAGATCCAACTAAAGAAATCACAGGGATTAGGCAGGAAAATCCCTCCCATTTCAGGCAGAGGTAGAGCACAAAGACAGCAGGTGTCCGGGAGTGAAGAAACGTACTCGTAGAAACAGCGATTTCATAAGGAAAGTGCAATACAAAGAGCTGTTTTCAAAAAAACTGTTCATGTGACAACTCCAAAGTAAAAGCTAAAGCCTTGGACAGTCACAGACTCTGCAGTCCAGGTCATCATGATGTGGCTGCCACTAAGGTTGCAGGTGTGAGATCCTTTACTACCCTGGTAGTGCTGGATGGAAGGGAAGGGGCAAAAAACATAGATGCAGAGAAACGATGAGATCTTTTAAAACTTCAAAACATTCATCAACTTCTGCCATTCTTTCATTCCTCATAAGTGACCCTCATCATTTTTACTGCTCTCCTACAGATCACCTTGTTATTTCTACTTTTGTGCAATTAGTGATGAATGTTTGCTGGCCTAAGCATTTCTCAAATCACCAGTAACAGAAAAAAACATTAAGATGCAGCTTGTAACAGAAGGACAAACACACCCTGAGGTGTATGTATCTTTATGCAGAGCAGCTGCTGTCTTCCCCACAAAATCTTCTATTAATGCGCTGCTCAGGACTGCTGACTATGAGCACAGGAATACATCTGAAATGGACAGACTCCTTAATTAAAACCTGACTTTTGATAAAAAATATAACTACTACAGCCAAGTCTTTGAAAAAAAAAATCCATATGACACCCTTGCGCCCACTGGTTTAGACTTCAGAAGCAACAGGACTTTGAATGATTCTTTCGTATCTTCCATCCCCTACACTGCACGCTTACGATACAGCTTGGCTGATGTTTGCAACACTTTGATTGCTGCCCTACCATGCTCTGCAGGGGTAATCTGCTTCAAAAGCTGCATAAATTGATTGGTCTGACTTTGGTGACATTAAAAAAAATTGGAGTTTGCTCTGCTGGTTCATGATGTTGCCAGAACCCTTGAAGGAATTTACAACCTCATTATGCACAAAGGGGAATACGTTATTCTATATATCGCTAGTGTTACAATAGTGTTGAATAATAGAGCTTTTTAGTATTTGAAAAGCTCTTCTACAGAACCTTTTGAAGATAGTTGGTAAAACACAGTAAGATAAAGCCCATTACTGACCTTAACAAAGCTGTTCTACTACTCTCTGCATTTTTAAGCATGTTTTTTGTGGTTAGAATTAACACAGACATCGGAAAGAGTTCTTTTAAAATAAGAATAAATGAAAGAAAAGGGAGAAATGATGCTTAAAGACTCAACTGTGTGCCTTCCTTACACAGCTCAGGCGTGCAGGTTTTGAAATGCTGCACACAGGAAAACTGTGCGATTGATTGCATCCCAGATATACGCCAAAGATGTTCTCCAAAAGAAAGGGTGAGTAGAGGTGATCCGGAAAGGGCTCTTAATCTATGTGAAAAATTGCCAAATGCCATTACATTTAATGAGTCCCATCAATGCAGTGCTAGAATAGCAGAAATAAATAAATAAATAAATAAATAAAGCCCTATCAAAAAACAAGTATAAACAATTACATGAACTAATAATAAAAATCCTATTAATGCCTGCATAATTTAGAAAAGTTAATGAAGCCAATTTTAAGTTTTAGTAATGTATATTTGGTGCTTTGAAGTCTAATTTTCTACAGAGGTCTTAACGTTCCTTTTCCCTATTTATTGTCCCCGCCCACCCCCCATTTATAGAGTGAGCTCTTCTGGAAAAAAGCATGAAATTTAATGGAAAATCGTATTTTGTGCAGGATTTTGGAACTGTATTGTGAATCTCTCTTTGCTGTAGAATACCCAGTGGCTTAAATAAACAAACCCATGAGAGAAGGAGAGCCATCATTTACATCTGTAATGACTGAGAAAAATGTCCATGCGACCCTTGGAAGCTCTGTAGAAGAATCTATTGTTTCCAGTTTTCAGATCCGATTACTGTCATTTTATTGAAATAAAAAACCCTTGAGGAAAAGCTTCATACTCGGCCAAATGTTAAGGAAATGTTCAAAGGGGAACCATCATGTATACACACATTGTCAGGAGAATATTTCTACACCTTAGCACCTTCATATAGGAAAACAGACCCGTCTTCACCTGCACGGAAGAAATGAGGTTATGAGTTAAAATTCTCCTGCACTTCTTTCTAAGCAGCAGAAGTTATTTGTGTATTTCCAAGAAATCTTGGTCACTTGATGGTTGAAAAAATTAAAAGTTGTGAGCAGAATATCAAAGGCATGAACAAGAGGCATCTACACATCATTAGAAATAATGAAACCCAAGTCGTGGGCAGTTCTACAGTAGAGAAATGAGAAAAATGTGTTCTTTGGCATCAACTTCTATTTGCAGAAAATATTTGTTGTGATTGTCAGGTGCTGGCTGTGGCAAACCCAGTGTTGCCCCAGCTCCAGCAATGACTTCTGTAGTCAGCAACTGTGAATTACTGGGAGTGCATGCACTGATCGTGTCTGGGATAAAATCTTGATCCCTGCACAGATCAATGTCTAAAGCTCCCGTTGGCCTCAACAAGGTCACAATGTTGTACCCTATCCTCGCCTCCCACAAACAGGGTTTCTTTGGCTGAGCAGAGGTCTCCCTACCAAACTCAGTTAGTGAAGTAGTTCCCAGATTACAGTGAAAGGGACAGTCTCACCCTCTGCTTTACCTAGCTAAGCTGAGATCCAGGCTCCTAAGCTGGCTCCACGTCTAGCGAGGACAGAAAGGTGGATAGCTCCAGGCTAAAACAGAAACCTGCAGGTAGGTAATGTTCAGGTAGGTGATGTGGGGACCTTGCAGGACACCTTTTGCTCTGTGGCTCTGTGAAGTGTTCACCCACTGTCTATAAATAATTCTTTAAAACTGGTTGTTTACAGCTGACACCCAAAATATCAGAAACTAGAGGTTTGACTTCAGCTCTGGTAGCAAGTGGACTTTTTAATACGGGTCTGCACTGAGACAGTGTTGAGTCAGTCTGGGAAACATTCCTGCACATCACCTTTAATCAACCTGGTATTTACAGTGTATTTATAACCTCAGTTTTTCATCTTTGAATAGGGGGATTTAGGTTTTTTGGGCCATCCTCTCGGCACGTCTCACCAGGCAGCACATTTACAGGAGGTCACTTCACAGAATCACAGAATCACAGAAACACAGAATCACAGTGTTAGCGGTTGGAAGGGACCTCTGGAGATCATCTAGTCCAACCCCCTTGCCAAAGCAGGGTCACCTACAGCAGGCTGCACAGGACCTTGTCCAGGTGGGTCTTGAATATCTCCAGAGAAGGAGACTTCACAACCTCCCTGGGCAGCCTGTTTCAGTGTTCCATCACCCTCT
>Ga0181612_179637_pt1 | contig 10413 bp, 4 predicted proteins | sample HoacroProtozoa21_FD_119630 | JGI IMG/M metagenome (GOLD analysis project Ga0181612, IMG submission 119630) | Hoatzin crop microbial communities from Cojedes, Venezuel. Combined Assembly of Gp0051906, Gp0051904, Gp0051908 | reverse complement strand
AGTTGCAGTAGTTTTGCCTATATATGGGTTGGGGTTTTAACCATTCAGATGCTGTAATAGTTTTGCTGTATAAACCTTGTTTTGCTGACTAATAAAGGTGTACGATCATACTCATATTGGGGTCACACCGTTACAACGGATCCGTAACCCACGCCTACAGACACATACATATTACAAGGACCAAAATATTTGGATCTACAGTACTCTACTAATTTACCTTTTTCCCCTCATCCCCTTCTCCTCCTCTGCCAAGCTTCTTTACTATCATAAAACTACAGGAGGCTCACAAGTCTTCCCATTTGATTTATAAACCTTTCAGCACAGGAGTTTTGTTTTCCACTATTTTTGATCTTCCTACCATAATTTGGGCTAGCAGACAACAAAAATCAAGCCAAAACCCAACCACAGGTTCTCAGCAAGAGGGATCACCCAGGTCAGTACACTAAATAGCACTGTTAGGCGTTCCTTTGCCACCAGAATGACAATAAAATAAGCAAAATCAAGTATTGAGAACATTTGAGGGAGAACCTGAAAAGAACATCCAACCAATAAGGTTAGCTTATTATTTCATGTAAATGTACAACATAATATCACAAACTCTCCCATCCTTTCACATGAATATTTTGCTATTATCATTCTTTTCTATTTATTGAATGCTTTGACAACACTGTATTGAACACTTAGTATGTACAGCTGTACTAGAAGCTGATAAAAGTCTGCCTGGAAAGAACCAACTCTGTCAGCATACAGACCTGAACTTAGAATAGTAGGCATCAGTCCAAACTGTAGGCTTTCATGACTCCTGTCACACAAGGAACTGGAACCTACTGTAAGTAAGCATTGAATAGAGTTCTCAAAGGAAGATCTGTAACTTCTGCATCTTACTACGGGCTGTGGCTTTTGTGGAGATATCCAAGACTGCAGCACCGCAGCCAGAAGGAAGGGGACAGAATGTAATGGGGCCATGCATAGCTGTGTGCACCACGCAGGTGTAGGCACCCAGAGTAGAGAAAGGAAACCGCGCTTCTGTGAGAAATTGAGGATGAGACTTAAGTTTCGGATGTGATGAGCATCTACCACACAAAGTGAATCCAACAGGTTCTCTGGGTACTCAGCCAATCTGAACACCAAGACATACACAGTGTACCCAGCACTCTACGGATTTATTAATGTTTCATTCTGATATGTATTTTTAATCAAAAGATCTTAAGTCCAGTAGAATTTCGAGTTGATATATTCCAGTCCTTAGATGCTTTCATTACTAAATAGTTTATAGGATACAGAACTTACACAAAAAATTTGAAGATTTTAATGATTTACATGGATTTCTAGGATGATGAAGATAAACAAAGATAAGCTGTGTATCTTGTAACTCAGTATCAAAATGCAATTCAGTGTTTTGGACAGTTACAAGCAAAAAAGTTTCTGTAAACAGGAGACATAGCAACATTTTAGTAACTTATATCAATTAGACCCTTCTAGTGTTCCCATTACATTCAAATCCAGACTGGAATGAAGAAGAAAACTGGAAAAGGATGAAAAATGTCTAGGGTGTCTGTAACAGTTTTAGAGGTGTATTTCCCAGGCTGTCACCTGACTTGGAGACCACCAACCTCCCTAAGGGAATCTGTACAGCTGATCACTTTGGAGAGAAAAGTCACAGCATCAGCTTGACATACCAACAGTGAAAACACACTTAGCTCTTCCTAACATATTTCAGAGTTATTCACCTGTTGGTTCAGACTGAGTACTTGACAGCTTATAACTCCAGTCTCCAGGACAATTACATCAAACAAATTAAAAGAGAATTTCACATGACTGCTGTATTACTTTAAAAAAAGAAAGGTAAAAAAGGACTACTCTGTGTAGAGACAAGTCAATTTAAATTCTAGTATGGAAAGAGGAAAGGATTCCAAAGTGAAAAATTAAATGCTGTAGGCAGAACCACTGATAAATATTAAGAAAGATTTTAGGTTTACCCTTTTTTTGTTTTTTTTGTTGTTGTCGGTTGTTACTAGTTGTATCTGAAACAGGCTCAGGAGATCAATTTTCAAGGCAGTGTCCTTTGCCATAATGGGAATCTATCTGCAAATTCCCTGACTTGGTCATTTTCTCTGTGTGACTATAAGACACTTAACAACAAACTTCTACAGCAGATTAAAGTGGCTGGAAACAACTCTGGGAGAAAAAAAGAAATTTTCTGTTTCTTAAAAGTCCTTTAGATGTTTTCAAACTTTTCCTCTCTTAGACTATCAAATAAATAATTTAAATTAACTGAAAAATAACTGACAATTCTGGAACTGTGGCTAAGGGCTTGGGGAAAAGGAAAATATATGATCTGACTTTAAAGACCACAATGTGTCCCTTGTCTTGTGTAGTAGGTGAGAGAGTCTCAGCAAAGCTTCCGAAAGCTCTGCTCCCTGTTTGACTCCCTTGGAGTTGAGCATTTGGACTTTTTCACTGAAGGGAAAGGCTTTCATATACTAAATTTGAAAATATGTATATGTTGAAATCCCCTAAGGTAGATATTTAACACTATGTGAGTTACTGTATTCAAACTATCTGGATTAAATACTTAAATGAATAATATTCACACTGAAAATTAAACTGGCCCATAGCAGTCTATGTATGCATGACTAACCAATGTATGAGTTGTTAATTTTTATTCTAGACTGAGTATGACAACTGTTGCCATTCTGCGTATCAATTTCTACTACATTTATGAAAGGTAGTAAGTCAGTTAAATCAAAAAGTTTTCTGGAAGTATGTGAACTTGGCTTCTGAAGTATTCCGCAACTTGATACATCAGGTTATTTTGTGGGTTTTTATTATGCTTGACAGTGTTAATTAGTGCAATGTAAAACATAATTCTTACTTAACAGCAATGTACTGCATACTGTGATGAAAGAAGTAAGGCATTTTTTTGGAAAAAATAACCCCAATCCTACAAACTCTACCAAGTTGCATTAAGGTACTTAGAGGCTGGTAAGAGCAGCTGTGCAGCGGCTCTACAGTTAGTGTCTTGCAAGACCAATCCAATACTGAGCCCAGAATAATCAATTTCAAACACAGCTGGTAGGTCAAAGCTGGCAGCAAAGTAAAAACAGACATTTGTGGGGCTAGATGCTAGACTACGAACACAAAAAAGACAAAAACCTCCAAATTCAGGCTTTTGCAAATACCTATGTGCTTAGCAGACAGAAATACAAATTTCTCAAAAAAAAAAAATTCTCTGAAACACACTATCAAATAATAGACAAGTCTTTACTTTCTAGTAAGTATTTGTCATCTAATAGCTTCTTCGAAGCCTGTCTGGACCGAGAGGCCAAGAGACACCACTGGAGAGGCATCTCTTTAACACACTGCTGTGCTACCAGTCTCCTTCCCGGGAGCCCTGTGGCTGGGAAAGTCCCTCTAGTATTGTTATCTACCATGTTAGTATTGAAGAAAAAAAGCAAACTCATTGCTTTTATTACCAGGAAAAAAAAAGAAAGTTTTTCTTCACTTAACGATCTTTTCTTGTGGGACGAATGCTACCTGTAATCCTGAGTCTTCACACCATGTTTTCTCTCAAAGAATAGACTGTTAGTAACTACTGCTGAGTGTATAAGACGGAAGTTTATCTGGCATATGAAAGACAAAATATTTGAGTTCCTGCTCTATGCCCTTCAATATTTCACATCCCAAGGAAGTGCTACCAAGTAGGCCATGTGCTATTTCTCTCATACTCAGATTCTTCATTCTTAGAAACTGCTTTAAAGGGGTTTTCCCATAAAAAACCAAATTTTTTAGAAATCTGATTAACATTGATTAAAAAAAGAAGACAACTCATCAGACTTCTTTACTTGAACCCAGACACCCAAAATTATTCCAGTAAGACCAAGATTTTAAGCCACAAATCTGAGTATCAGTATCCATTTTACTGACAATTTGCATGGCAGGCATTGCTCCTCCTGTTCTCTGTGGGCATTTCCTGCCTGATCTCAGAGGCACACGGGCCCTGGTTTGCTACCTGTAGATTTCCACAGTCTTCATCTCAGCACATTTTCTTGTCTAGTTTTTTTACCTCACCTCCCTGGAAAGCACACAGGTGAAAACAAACAGCTAGGCAGAACCTGAGGGAATGCGTATTGTCCAAAAACAGGAACTCCCACATACCGGCTGGAGAACGTTTTCACAAAGTCACTACCTTTCTGTCTGCCCTGTCAGATCTTACCTTTAAAGGAGGCCAATGAAACACCTTCAGAAGCCTAAGGATTACAGCTGGTTTAAAAAAAAAATCAATCACAGAATCAACAGTAATATGAGTTTTATAATACTACAAACTTAATTTTTGAGCCCCTAGTAACACTTTCCTATTTCACATATAATGATTAGAGAGACAACCCATCACCTCTTCCACTGTTAACAGTTTCCTTCTATTGCAAGAGCTAGCTATCTTTTTCCTATCAAATTTCTCTCAGTTAGCACTTGGCTTGAAGTGTGCTGCTGTTTTGTCTGATGCAGAGACAGTGAGACCTGAAGCTCATCCTCTTTTCCCAGATATAATCAGCTGGTCTAATAAGGGATGCTCAGTATCTCTTCCTATAAATCTTGCATCTTTCAGACCTCTGGGCAAACACAATTACAAGCTCGCTTTCAATAGCTTCTTACTGCAGCATACTTCTCTCTCAGTATCAAATGGAATTAGTTTATTCAGTTTCTTTTGAGGTTTGTTGCAATAATCTGGATGAAAAGTCACAAAGTTCATTAGAAAATGGTCATATTTAGCACCCAAGTTGCATTTTCTACATTTACCTCACTTGTTGAGCAATGTCTCAATGTTTAAATAATATACACAACATATGTAAGAGTCACCACAGCAAAGGAATGCTGGAAAGCTGCTCTGATGTAGGTGGCTTATGATTATCTGATTTGACACACACTTTACACACTCTTACTAAATACAGATTTTTTGCTAAGGCTGCTTGCAAAATCCAGAAAGTATGAAATAAGTTTTACTGTATGCAGAAGCCCTGTGCTCTGGGAAGAAATATCTGTCTTTAAAATTGGTGTCCTATTTTCAAACACCATATCTTTTTGCTGTGTATGTTGTGTAGTGACTGCTTTTTATGCAGAGGTTTGTCATAAAAAAATCTAAACTGAGTCATACTAGGAATGAACAACTGGCAAATATGGTAAGCAAATGCATTACTTCAAAGATAGGAATAGGCTTTTTGAAATCATTCGAACAAGGTATCAGTCTCCTTGTTTGGGTGCAAACAGTATACATGTGTTACTCTTCTGGAGTCGAATTCATGTTGTTTCCAGGCTCTCCAAATAGTTTTTTTGACATTTTTTCTGACACATGTCAGGGTATTGGGGACTGATCAGCTGAATACAGCACAGTACTGCTATGGCTGTATAGCTGTTGAACATAGGAAATGCTCATCTGTCTGCAGTCGTTCCAGTGGATAAACTCCACCATTCTCACCTCAGGAATTCAGAATCACTTTTATCACTGTCCTTTCACATGGAAGTATTTCAGCATCTTTCAAAATCTGTCCATCTACTGATACTTTCTTATGTCCGCAAGACAAACCAGGACACAGGCGGCTATGTAAAGCATCTGACTTACCAGTGACTAACAGGAAAATACTTACTGTAACCGCACAGAAAGAACTCCTGATTTCTCCACTAAGAGTTTCCCTCTAACCTCTGGAGTGCCAGATGCCCACACTTACATCTCAAATGCACAACACACCATTAATGGAAAAAATCACAAACCCAGTACGAGTTGTTTCCTATGGAGATGATTTAACCTCACCAACGTTTTTCTTCTGCTGCTTTAGCATCTCCTTCTTGTTCAATACATCTTCATTCTGTAACTCTTAGCATAGTCTTAGATAGTATCAGATACCTAAAAGTAGGTACTGAAGTACTACTAAAAGTAGTACTGAAGACTCCCAAACAATGCAAGGCTGACATCACCTTGTCATTCTTTCCCCAGATACCTTGGGGAGTTTTCTTCTTGGATAACTAAGGGTGGGAAATGCCCAAAGAACTTTTCCGGAGACCAAACTCCAACTACCTGATGAAGAAGAGTGGCTGGGAGAAGTAGCGAGACAGGAGATACAGTAGTACTGGGAGACTTCGAAAGCTTCTGGTAAACTGTTACACCAGGAGGGATGAAATTTTCCAACTCTATCACTGGCTCTTTCAAGCAGCCACTGGTCAGAAGACCCTAGAGGAGATCCCCTAAGCCAAAAAACGTTTAGGAAGATACTCCAGGTATCCTGGGCCAGTTGAATCATGGCTATTGTTGGACGCAGGTTACTGGGCTAAGTAGCTTGTTGGTCTGAACTGTATGGTGGCCTTTATGTTCCTATGAGTATATTTAACACAATGGCTCTAAGAATTGGATACACATTATTGCAACATTGAAGTGTGCAAGTTGTGCAGCTCAGAAGGTGCTTTGTCAATGTGTTGGTGCTCTTGCAGGATTAAAAGAGTCAAGGGTAGATGCATAGCTCTTGCCAAGATCCTAGTGCAGCATGATGCCAAAACCAGAGAATGAACTTGCTAGAGAAGAGCCACTTGAGCAAACTGTATGAGGTAGCAAACACTGAGGAAGGTAAATTTAGGCCTGGAAAAACTATTTAGCCATTTACTACAGAAGACTGAGGTAGTTTTGCAGCATGAACATTAGGCTCACATCCTCTGTTTCCATCTGTTGAGCAACCTGTGCAGTAATTTGATTCTGCATACCTCTCTATAGAGGACCTACTTTGTCATAAGTCTACTAAAGTCCCTCAAATGCTAAGCTTAATTGTCAATTGGTTATCATTACCACCAGATAAAGTGGCACATGATCAGCCTAGTGTGTCATGCAGAGGGTATGCTACCTACCAGTGTCCAGTGGAATAATTCATATCAACATTGGAACATGTACTGTATGAGCTATATAAAATCTCTTATTCCTTTCTCCTTTATGTTGAAGAAGAAAGTATGTACTCTCCTCTCCACCAACAATGCCATGTTTTGACCTGCCCATCAGTATCAAACATGGATTTATATTACATTTGTGATTAAATTGGCATTTACTCACAAGGAGAAAAAGCAGCCAAAAAGAGTGTCATAGCATTACATCCTTTGCAGATCAGAAAATAATGAAAATTGTTCCATCTAGAGACAGAAAGGAAACAAAAGGAGTCATAGTCTAAAAATCAAGCCATAACATTGCAGCAGTCTGAAATAAATAAAGAAAAAAGAAAGGAGGAAGGGAAAAAGAGAAAAGGAAGAAGAAAAAAAACAACCCCTAAAATGATGTACTTAGTATGACAGATCTGGATTAGCAAGATCTTCAAAGAATATGAATGCAGTCATGAAAAAGACCAGAAGTTGTCAACATCATAACATGTATTTTATGAGCTAGAACATTATCTGTAGAGTTCTCCAAAGGATACCTGTAATCTACACACATTTTCTCCAAATAAATTCTGCTATTTAAGATTCCTTTCTCTTTTAATACATGACATGGATGTAAGCCATCTAAACATGAATGCAGTTAAAGATCCTTTTAGTATACTTCACAGCAGTTCAAACTGTAATGGAAAGTCTGGGTTATGTATCTAATTTTTAGCTGCACTGGATACATGATTACCTTCTTGAGTGGCAATCACAAATTATTATCAAAGGGCAATATAAATGGCATTCAGATTTCAATGACTGAGCTCATTGTGACATTTAGAGCACTTAAGGCTTATTGTCAGTTTTGCTGATTGCTGCTTATCCAGAGATTATAAATGTTGCAGAGTACCTTAAGAAAACCAGAGCCAGTTTCTTCCAATTCTACTTATCTCAGCTGACACCTTGCTTTGTAGGTTATTTAATTATAGTCAGCAGATCTGGGAAAATCCAGGAAAAATTCTGGAAGTCAGCTTGAGCTACGTGCGACATCAGCTGCACCACAACACACAGAAGTTGAGGTCAATTTATAAAAAAGGAGATAACAAAATGCTACAGACTACTTGAAGGACTTAAAGTCCAAATTGTCCCATTTTGTCACAACTGGAATCCAGTAAGCCATTTCAAACCTTCTCACCACAAGAGAAGTATTAAGGAAAATTCAACTGAAGAACATTTTCTTTCAGTAACAGATGTAGACAAGGGAAGGGCTGGAGCTAAGGCATTGCTGCAGGTCTGTAGTTGTATTCCAGGGCAATTCTGAAAATGTTGATACTTTCCTTTTCAGAGTAGCGATTAAATCTTCTAAATATCATCTTAAAGAGGCATATTTATGAAGAAATTAATTTTTTCAGACTAAATGTAACCTGTTAATATCTTTCCATTTAGAGATTAAAGAAGTGACTGTATGGGTGAGTTAGTGGGGTGTGGGCTGGCATTGTGGAAAGCCACAATGAAATCCCTCCTTGCTGATTAAACATCAGTCTAAGTTAAATGCTGATACGGGTATTCACCAATTACAAAATCAACCAAGTGGTCTCCCAGGAATGGATCTGTTCCACACGGCTGTTTTTTTTTAAGTCCCTGGCAATGATGGTTTGTAAGCAGTGCTTTGTATGTGAGAAAGGAGTGAACACCTTGGTTGAGGCAAGACCTGCTAAGTCAGACACAGGTTTGCTCTAGCCTTGGAGCTTCTGTGAGTAGGAGGAGTTCCCAGGTGTGCAGAACATCACTGCACACTAGGACGTCTCATGACAGTGTGATAAAATACTTCAAGTATCATTTGCAGGAAATTTTTCTAGAACAGGTGAAATATCTGTAAAATATCCATTTCACTTCCCCGACCCACTATCAGCTTTTCCTATCAACTTAATCAATTAATCAATGAATAATCTGTATTGTTTGCATGTATGCTGCTCACTCCAGCTTTAATTCTATTTCCCTGCACTGCCAGCGAGAAAATTCTTCTTAATGTTAGTTAACCGCTCTCAGTGATAAAGCTTCTCAAATAATGAAACTAACTCTGTTTAATGTTTCAATGCAAATGATCAGTGGCTTTCCAAAGCAGAAAGGCACTTAAAATCATGTTTACATCTTATGGACTAAAATATTTTGAAAATACACAGTAATAAAGGAATCAAACATTTGAAATTATAGCTTTGCCTTTGATCTAAATATTTCTTCTTTCTTCCTTACCTTAATTATCTTCCTTAGCTCACCTTATAACCTTACTTTGTATTTCATGTAACAGCTGGACTAAAACCAGCCTTGAGAATTCATCAGTCCATACTCGGCTCTAAAACAGGATCATCTATACTCATCTCTCAGACAGTTATACAGAGCTTCAAAGATGAAGATTTCAAAATGTCCACAGAAGAGCTATTACCATAGTTCTCTATTCTGCTACACCTATTCCAAGTCTTCCCTGCTTAAAAGTCACAACCACAAAAATTGAGGAAAACTTGTTCACTTCTGTCTTCTATATAACTTCATTAAGTGCATATTAACAGTAAAACAATGTCCATTTCTTTAGTGACATTTTTAATCTACTGATGTCAAAACAGTTTGCAAAGCAGATGCCAGAGCCAGAATCCCAGCCCAGAGCCTTCTGTGCTATGGCCGCATTTGGGTCCCCATCATATCTCCACCATGCCAGAAGTAATCAAGATCTACCAATCAGAATTCAAGGTTAGATCATACACGAAAATTATTTAAGTTTCTTGGTAGATTTTTCCCTAGCTTAGTATCTAGGGGGATGTACCAGTGTTGTCTAAGAAAAGCAAACAAATAACCTTTGCCTCAAGCATTACAAAGAATCTTGGACTGAAGACAAAGCCAACTACACACTGTGAAAAAGTTGGGAGTGTTGAACTTGCTTACGAACATCATGGTGTCTGCCTGCTAAGTTGTGACCCAATGTTCAAGACCATGGGGGAAGTAAGAAAATCGTAGCTTCTTTTTTTTAACCCTGCTTGGTGTGTATGTGTGCTTCAGATCGTGTTACATGAAGTAGCCATACAAAGAGGTAACCTCCCAAAGTTTTTTTTCTTTTTTTTTTACCTTCACCAGCTGCTATACACCTACTGTGCTAAAAGGTAATGCTGTTTCTCATCAAATGCTTTGATTTTCTCCAGCTCCACCTTCTAACTATTGCCTTTGTCCACTTGAGTCACAGTTCTTTTCTACAACCTTTGACACCCACGCAGATCACAAGGCTTATTACCGAGTTACGCCATAAACTGCTTTTTTGATAGACAGTCAGTGCTCCTTCTCTCACTCTCAGACATTTTCTCTGGTCTTGTACTCCTTGCAAAGAACTGCTCTCCACTGTCCTGTGTGTACGATCTGTGTGGTGCATTGATTGTTCAGTCACAAGCAGTGTTCCCCAGGGCTCAGTTTTGGGTCCAGTCTTGTTTAACGTCGTTATCAATGATCTGGATGAGGGGATTGAGTGCTCCCTCAGTAAGT
>Ga0181612_150126_pt1 | contig 10413 bp, 4 predicted proteins | sample HoacroProtozoa21_FD_119630 | JGI IMG/M metagenome (GOLD analysis project Ga0181612, IMG submission 119630) | Hoatzin crop microbial communities from Cojedes, Venezuel. Combined Assembly of Gp0051906, Gp0051904, Gp0051908 | reverse complement strand
CTACCCCTCCTCTCATTACGGAGTCATCATTGCACTTACTAGGGTTACATTCTAACTCGTCATCCAGTTCACTGATGAAGAAGTTAAACAAGACTGGGCTGAGTACTGAACCCTGGGGGACGCCACTAGTTACCGGCCTCCAACTAGACTCAGTGCCGATCCGTGGGGTAGATGCTTCTGCCCTGTTTCAGTACTAATTGATTTTGCTGGTTCTCAGTTGAGCATCTGTGTGTGGCAATTAAACAAAGTACCTATTCTAGAAAGCTACATTTCAAAAGGCTAGGAAGCAAAGTTTGAAACATGCCATATTCAGTAAAATTGTAGTTAAATATGCTGTACAGGAGAGCTCTGTGTACATGTGTGCACACATTGTGTAAAAAAGCAGAAAATACCTCCACTCTTAAGATACAATGGGTAAAATAAGGAAGATCACCTTTGGCCCTTGCAGCCCTTGGGGTCCTGGTGGTCCCGGTGGCCCCTGAACAGAAACACAAAAACCTCTCAGCTTTTAAATAAATTCCTGCAGGACTTGCCATGGAAACACAGGCTGAATATTAATATAGCTACCGTGACAAAATGGGTTAGATGTTTAACACAGGTGGAACCAAGACCAGTTATGGACAAGTTTTTAAGCTATGACAACTCTCAACAAACAGAAGGGTACCACAAAAACCAATGTTAAAATAACAGTGCAGTTCCTATTTTTTCATGAAGTCCTGCTGCTCCTATTGATGAAATGGCAAAGCTCCTCATAATTCGCAGGGGGACCAAAACTCACCTCAGCCACATTCTCCAGCCCTCACATCCTGATTCAAAACAGTCCAAGGTCAGGAGAAATCTCCAACTGATTGCAGAGAGGATTCTGCTAAAAGATGCTAAGTGCATTTGAAGATACCCAGTGCTTTGTGAAATTGCCATGGAATAAGTTGTAACTATTTCTTTCACTTCTACCTCAGGTTGTGGACACAGCGTCACGTATCAAATATTGGTCTGGATGGCGCACAGTGGCGACACTTTTTTTTTAAAAAACCCCAACATTCAAAAATTCCCTCCATTAATACAGGGAGAACATTTGTACATATGGGAAAACAGGACTAAAAGCAATCTTGCAGAGAAGAACTTGAAACAAAAAGAAGAATAAAATAATTTGCTTATACCACGTCTGCAACCTTAAGGGAAGGGTGAACCTGCAATACTATAAGCATCTCCTAGCTGGTGTCAGTATTCTCAGAAACTGTCTGGCCTGATGTGGCTAAATCTCCCACAGAAATTGGCTGGTGTAAGAGCACTGGAGCATTCAGTCATCCGCGCATTCTGGGAACAGGTGCTGAACAATTTATCTTTATTTCTGACACCTGATGAAACAAGAGAATGCCTCATAGTTGGGATTTCTGCTTTACTTTACTTCTTTATAGTTAACTGAGACAGGCCTTTTTCAGAAAATAATTTGTATCTGGTCTGAAAACTCCCAAACGATGTTTCTTTACAAGTCAGTTTGAAAGAACTGAATTTCAGCCCTGAAAATAAGGTTGGTAATAGAAAATTTTTGGTACTCAAATCCTGCTTCATATTTTCTCTTTACTCCTGCACAGACATACACAGATGCGAACACACACCAAGAAGTCGAAAGCAGCTATCTGAGCGGATGTGTACCTACAGAAATGCTGAGTTCTGTATTTTTCTGGTCTCTTACTTAAGTGAACTGAAGTTTTGCCATTAATTCAGCAGGAGCAGAACTGGTTCCTTTGTTGAATGGTTTCAACAATGGATTCTCTGTTATGGGCATGCTGAGAAAATAAATAAATAAATAAATGTGATGATGACCAGCGTTGACATCCAATGAAGACATGACCTCAACTGTCAGAATTATGAACATGCTACGACACAAAGGAGAATTTCTACAACACACAGTAAGTCATGCAATAGGAATTACCGTGACTGTTAGAGTGGCAATCCTCTGTTGGCAAAATGTATTAACAAGGAACATTAGTACGAGAATTGAACAAGGACATACATTATTCTGCTTGCTACAATTATCATCTGCACAAAACCTAAGCTGCATCAAGGAGACATCATGCCTCCAAAAAATAAGAGTAAAAAACATGTTATTTTTAACGCCCAGTGTTGTACTAGCTGCTTGGCTTCTGTGGGTATCAGGATTTTACATAGGTGAAGACTGCAGGTTTCTGTATGATTTAAGATGTCAAATAAATGATAACTAAATAGCAAAATCACAGCAAAAGTATTCCAAAAGGGTTTTTAAACATTTTAAGAAAACACGATAACTTAGTGTCTTAAGTTGAACAAAGGGCTTGCCATATGTTTTGCAATTTCTGCAGGTTTTGCACCAATGTTTAGTTAATAAATACAATTCCTAGAGTGGAGATATAACATTGATTTTCATACAGAAATGCAGATGCACAAAAAAATTAAGTTCTAAATACAAAACTGCTGCTGCACAAACCCAGATGTATATACTACAATTCTGCTTTAAATGTTTGGAAAGACAACAGACATTTTCATCATGGAAGGAGGCAAAAGATCTTGACCTGCCACTATATTTTTGCCAAAGAAGAATCTAAAAGCAAGTGAAAAAGTGCTTAAAAGTTATTAAAGTGATTATCTATATTTTTAAACAATGTAAATCCCTCAAATACTGCTCCTTGCACATGCTTTACTATTGACTGTGAAGAACATAATGGCCTACACAGAACAAGAAATATTTAGCATTTCAAATTGTTTTCCTATGTGCAAACTAATATTTTGCAAATCTTCTCTTTTAAGCATTAAAAGAATCTACATTTGTCAGTGCAACTATATATACTGCTGTCAAGAATCTGAAACCTGCTCAACACAAACTGCTTGCAAAAAAAAAAAGTGCTCTAACACACGGCATTAATATATTGATGTCCTTTGCGTTTTAACATATTAATGGAAATATATCAAGAACTTCAAAAATACTGCAAAAGAGTTTATCTAGATATGAAAGCCTAAAATAACCACTGCAAATTAATGTTTGCACATTCACATTAATAGGTTCTTTTCAGCAGCATATTCAGATTTTAATATCTGTTCCTGTAGTTCCTACAAAAGTTAAACTTTTGCAGCTTCTGCCTTTTGCCTTACACAATTCTGCAGAATAGGTCTGAAGAGCAGTTTTGACAGAGACATAAATTTTGTATCTGGTCCTCCAAGTGAAAGCCACATGCGCTCAGCTTGGGTCTTGCTCGAACTATGATGATAATTTTAAGATCACAATTTTCAGTGCTGATGGACTAAGATGTCTTATGCTCCACTGACACACGAGATTGAGTAGGAGGCACAAGGCAAAGTAACTAAATAGTTCTGAAGCTTCTAGGCTGCTTGATGATTTATCACTAAATTCTAAAAAAGCAGACAGGCAGCCCAGATATTGCAAACTCTTGTCAACTTCTTAAATCAGCAGGCCAAATTCTGTGCAAGTTCACAGCTCAGCGCTGAGCACTGAAAGCTCTCATTTGCTGCTGTGGGAAAGCTGCAAATCTCAGAGCCCCTAAGAATTTGGCACCAGGAGATTTAGGAATGGGTGCTTGCCATCTGAAAGGACTGAGCTGGATTTGGCAAGGACAGTTTTGACTGATCCTATATAATCTTACTTACACCATCCTTGCACAGCCATTCCCATTAATATCAATTATTGGTTGCCCTGGATCAGAAGGTGATGACATTTGAAATGATTTACAATGGGATAAGCGCCTCCTAATCTGTTTCAACCGCTGCAATAGGCTTTAGTCCCTTTTTAAGACTTCTTTATGTGCTGCAGCTTTTTTGAGGAAGTTTGAAAGTAACACTGATGCCAGAGTTAAGATACAAAGACAGAATACAGGAGACACAGGGGCAAAAGCCTCTGGTAAACCTGTGTCTGGTACTATGCTACATTAATTTTGGGCTACTTTAGGCATCTAACTCAGAGAGTGATTTAAATGACTGAAAGTTCTGTGTTTGAATTCCCTTAAAAGTAAACCAAGTGAGATAGATAAAATGCAGAGCCTCACAACATGCCTATGTAGACTTCCCCATAGACACCACTCACAATAGAAGAGTGGACTTAGCCTTAACGACATACAGGCTTTTAGATTTTGGTAAAAGCAGTGAGATTTTTTTATTTTTCAAAAGCGTCTTGAAAACCAAGTGACTGGCCAGACATCTATCCACTCCCACTGAGTAAATGCAAGAAAAAAAGTTAAGCGGCCTCAGTGAGAAAATGATCAGATGGACAATGAGCCAAATTCAGTCTTCAGTTGCACATAAGCAAAGCATTCACTTTGGTGGAGTTATACTGCACAGAATTTGCATTTGAGTATACTGCAATGTAAATCACCTTGACTGCAATGACATGTGTCACCTTGGTACTTTGCTTTTATGCAAACACTCATTCATTCTTTTTGTAACCCGCCTTTAATCCTGCACACTTTTCTGCACACCAGTCAAAATAAGTTTTCTGGAAATGAATAAGTGGGAAGACTGGTGCTGGTCTATTTAACACAACTCAAGTTGCTGATTGAATCCACAGCTTGCTAATGGATCCACGTGACACGATTTCCAAATCTCAAATATTCTGCTTTTTGCATTTTATAGGAAGAGGAGGAAGAAAAGAAGGAAAAAAAGAAATGTCAATATTACACTACATAAACTGAAAAGCAGACACTTCTGTTGAACCTATGTATGTGGTTTATCACGTGAATTCAGCACTAAGCACCACAGCCAGCAATGAATCAGCTTTATCTTCATTAGATGATGTCAGTACTTTCCAGGGGAAATGAAACTAATTCACTCAGCTAAATTGTATCAAGGAAAGAGTTTGTCTAACACCAAGTAGCAAACCTGGTTTCCAAATATAGAAAGAGATTCCTGATTAATAAGGTCAGAAAATCTTTGCACACAAAACGTTTTCAAGGCCTCCACAATAGAGAAATACAATGATGTCAAGCTGCTTTTCCCCAGACCAGACAAAGCCATTCCAGTCTTGTTATGTTTGCATACCTGCAGAGCTTCATGGATATTGCCATTATAATCAATTATCTCTGTTGCACCTTGATCACCCTTCTGTCCAGGTGGTCCCTGTAATGTATTTTCCATAAAAGTTATGAGACACCAGCCAAAGACCACTCTAGACACTTAACTACTGACACATGCTTTGACTTGATTACGCTGTGTTGGAATCTTGTTGTATTTATAATATGTTATGGCAAACCACAAAAGTTAACATTAAACTAAAGATTGTTTCTAAAGGAAAATAATTTTTTTAAAGAGATAAATATAAACAATAAAGTCAGTACACAGTGACTTGTGCTGCAGTGGGAAAGCAAATACACGAAACCTCTGTGGTTAAACATTTAAGCAGCTCCTATACCGTAGTTCTGTATTGGCCGTGAACAATGTCAGAACATCAGGCATGTAACATCCTGGCCATGAACTGTGAATAAAAGGTGGTTTCAAATAGTAGAAAGGGCTGTTATTCATATCAAAGGCCAGTTAGCAACACATGTTCCACCAGAGTCAGATGCCCAGTTTCACTAGTTTAACTCGAGCTGCTGCTACAATTTCAATTCATAGTGTGGACTGAATCTAAGAGTACAAAATAAAGAGTTGAAATGAGAAGTAGACTTACCCGTGGACCTGCAGATCCTGTGTCACCTCTGTCACCTGTATCACCCTATGTAAAAATGATATTTGAAAACAGATATGTCATTTGACAATATATCACATAGTTCTTCCCTTTCAAATATGTTTACTTTGAATAAACCAGTTTAAAAGGCCTCTCCTCATAAACAGAATGTGTATCTTCACTAAAGAAAAAATTCCTTCAAAATCTGTGTAGTGGAAGGGTTGACAATGATGCATTTGGTTCTGCATGAATTGTTACAGAGTGATGCACTGGTTTGGAATTAGAAATCCCAAAGAACGAACAAAAGACAAATCACCAATTAAGTAATTTGTATAACTTCCCTATTCTTAATGGTGCTATTATTAAAAGATTTAACAGAAAGCTAGAGAAATTAAATCACTCAGTCTGAAAACTCTCAACAACTTCTTCAAAGATGTGTTTCAAAGTGTATAAACTTTTCTTTCTGTAGTCGTGACTCCACTTTCTGAACTGCCCTGCTCTGAGTTGTTGCCTCCCCTAAAAAACACAACATTACTGTCAGCATTAGAGTTCATTTACTCCTTCACTGTGACACTCTTAAGATCTTTACCATCTTGCACGCAATTTTTTCTTCCTGGCTATTAGTTATACGTTTCAAGCGACTAAGAGAATTTCAAACACATACGCACTCATAACCCAACATCTAATGACTATGATTCATTTCATTTCACAGTCACTTTCATAGCAAGCTCTTTTATTTTTACATTACTCAAACTGAATTTGGGTAAGAACTGCAACTTTTGCTCCTGTTGAGATCTATAAAACTTTGGTACAAGTCAGGGCAGAGTGATTAATTCACCAGTGGTAACAGAAAACTTTCGTGGGGCTAATGAAGGAATATGGAGAGCAGGCTGGTGGCAGGACTTAATCGAGGTCGTGCCATCTGCCTTCCCTTTCAGCGTTGCCTTGACAGCAGCTAGTGAACACGTCATTGGAGCTGCTCAGAAATGAAGTTCCTACCCACTAGATTTACTTCTGTGGGCCAAATTTTACAGGTATGCAGGTAAAATGAAAATCGTATATCCTTTTTTCATAAAAAGGGAATTAAAGGGATTTGGTGCATTTGGGAAGTGCCCTTGTACTACAGGCAAATGAGAGACTGATTTACTCTTTACTCTCACTCTGATGCTTTAATCCTCTCACCAGCTCCCTCACTTTCCAGTGTTTCTTTCTGGTGAGCATGAATGAGGTTGTGGCACTTATTTAACCATATCCTTAAGTGCTGTGAATGGGCCGCTCTTCAGGGTCCTTACAAGTACTGCAAACATTATCCTACCAGCCTACATTTTCTCATCATCTTTATTCTGACAGTAGACTCAATAACCACCTAAACAAAACTACTTTCATTTTGATTTGACTCCATAATATAATATGGAGTCCAGTGAGCACAGTATTTGCACAGCAGATAAAGTAATAGAAAAAACATATTTTATCTCTCTCTACATCTATGTGAACAAACTATATCTATATAGAGGTGGATGGATGGATGGATGGATAGATAGATATAATTAAAGTAGTTTTTTAAAGCATGTAAAACAGTAATGTAACCTATAAGTCTTGCCTTTGTAGGACTTTTAGCCAGCATATCTCAGCCTGCAGCATGTGGAATACTGCTGATTCCTAACTCAAAGTGCAAATCCACAAAGTTACTGCGAAAACCAATTTAATCTCCACTGGCATAGTCAGGAGTTGATTCCTGGCACGTGGGAGGACAAACCCACATCAGTTACACAGAGAGAAACCAAGTTGCACGGGAAAAAACAGAGCAGAGTGGAACAGATGTTATAAGAGAAAAAGAAGTAGAATCACAGTGTTTATAACACGCAAGATTCGACTCTAATAGCAAAAGCTGAAAGTCATAAGGTTTCACTTATAAAGAATACTGCAGACTGTTACAGGTTCTTTTAAAGAGATAAGTGAAGATTCTGTGAAATGTTACAAATAATTTATCCTAAAAATGATTGTGTTAATGACTCCACTTAAGACAGTTTCTTTACTACTAACCTTTGACCCTTTTGGGCCTCTAGATCCAGGTTCACCTGTTTTCCCCTGTTTGAAGGGAGACAGAGATAGGAGAAAAATGACAGAGAAATGAGAGTAGAGAAAAAGAAATTAGTAATGACTAACACATTATGGAACAGCAGAAACACTTGACTTTGTATGACCAAGATACTGAATCTGTAAAGGCACTGAATTTAATAGCACCCAGAGTAATATATTCTTTAACACCAGCATGTAAAGGCCACAGATTCCATCCTTCCAAAGGAAAAGTAGTATTGGCATTAGTAAAGAGTAGGCATCATTAACACTGGTTTGCAGGAATGACTTATGCCATTCCGTAGCTCCTGAAAAACGATAGCTAAGAGACAGAGAAGATAGTTAATTATCCCAAAATAAGGAGATTAAAATAAAGTGTTACCACAACTTCTTTTCCCAATGGTTCAGGTGGATACATACTAAGTGGCCAAGGAGCACAGAATCTGCCTTACTGTTTTCAAGATGTATTAGGAAAGGAAAACTTGACACAGTGAAAAATATAAAGACAATACTAAAATGTAGTGAGAATGATCTCTTTCTTATAGAGTTAGAAAACAGCATGCAAAATGGATTTTCTCTGCATTCAATAGCCACAGTCGTCAAAGATTTCAAACTTTAAAGTTGAAAGTTAGGGACCTGAAGGTCAGGACTTTAGCTGGAATGAATTAGGTCAACTCCATGACAATGTACATAGGTAGTGTCTTTACTTTGTAGACCAAATAAGAGTCCATTCAGACTGCCGTTCCACAGCTGTTAACACAAAACTGCCATTGTCTTCTGGACTGAACTGGAGTATTTGACAGTATTTTCATGTAGAATCTCACTCACAAAGTTTTTGTTCTGTTTTTCAGCAGGAAAAGATGTGTTCATAGGTACAAAACTAACAAAACTTTTGCAAGGTAAAATCAGACTGACCTTTGGTCCAGGAACTCCAGGTTCACCTCGCTCACCCTTCCCAACAGGGCCTGCCTCTCCTCTGTCACCCTATTGAAACAGATACACGTATGTCACAAAATACTGGGCAGTCTTCAGCACACCACCAGCTCAGCATGACCAAAGAAACCAAACCATCAGAAGAAAACACTTTCAAGTTCATCTATGACTTGTAATAGGTTGGGGAGTTCTCCCCTGAGTAAATACAGTCTTCTTGAAGGCAAAATAAGAGTGCTTCAATATGGAAATGAGATTAGTAAGGTATTTTTTTCCCTATTCTGAAAGGACTGGAATAAAGATTCCCAAATTCTGAGACCCAACACACAATATTTTTACACTCACAATATTCTAACTTTGCCACACAGAGGCTAAAATATTCCCCATAGGAAGCAAGAAAAAAATGTCCTTGTTTAATGGATCTGTATATTCAGAGTCTGGTGTGTAGTATCAAAGTTCTAATAACTGCACGTTTTTTTCTAAAAAACATTTATGAAAACACAGTTTCTTCAGGCAGGCATATTCTGTCTCTAAAACCACTGACCTCTGAGATGCTAAAACAACAAAGGCAATGGATGAACTTAAGTTACGAATGGATATAATATCTGTCTTCAGATGCCCTTGTTTAAGGGCATCAGTCCAAAGACATATATTTCATAGCGCTGGTCTGTGAACTATGACTTACCACAGTTCCAGGCACTGGAAATACTGTATTTTAACCTGAACTTTAAAATTCCTGGCCATTTACAAAACCAGGTTTGACCAAGTACTTTATTTGAATAATTTCTGGATAAAAGACTCTTACTCTATTAGTACAGTCTTAGTCTCTGCTACACACTGAGGAAATTGAATTTGATATTGGCTCTAAGGGCTTCGTACCAGAGTGCTGGCCGATTACCCTTACCTTTGTTCCTGGCAGCCCTGGCAACCCAGGCTCTCCCTGTGGACCAATGAAACCTGGTTCACCCTTTAAAAACATAATATGAGAGGAATGTTAGATTATTTATTTAGCAGTATGTAATTACAGTAACACAAATTCCTTTTAGATAGTATTTTCCCTGTATTTCTTACATCTCTCCAGCTGTGATGCAACAGTTACACAGACACACTTTTAACCATGGCTAACTTTCATCAGCATAAATTCTTGTGCAAGCCATCACACAACATATGAAATGCAAATGAAGCAGATGATGTCAAACATAGTTTTTATGAGGTTAAGGACTGTTAATATGCAACCTGGACTATAACTTAATATACCAAACTAATACCAAAGGAAGTCTGAAGGCAGGAGGAGAGTTCTGAGTGATACCTAAATTTAAAAAGGTACAGTTTGTTTCAGTCATGTGTTATGAGGTAGTTTTCTATTGCAGCATGGGAATGGATGGACACAGAGGGTGAGGGTATGATGAAGTAATGGCAAGTGGAGAGGCCAGATGGTACTGTTGCAATGGGTTTTCAAGGGAGGTAGGTAGCTGCATTATCACCAAAAAGGAAATAGAATGCAATCTCCTTTCAAACCAGAGACTCCCAGCTCCACTGCCACTCTCCCTCCTAATTCTCACAGTGAAATACCTCAGTTTGCTGCGTCCAGACAACTGGGAAGAGCCACAGTTCTCCTCGTTCTCTCTCTGTTCTGCCCCCTTCCTGCCCATTCACTTGTACAAACATAACAGACAAATAGCAGGAATCAAGCCAAGCTGCAGCAGAAGCAGCATTAAGCGGAGGAGTAAGGACATATTTTATTACCCATGTCCATGCCT
>Ga0181612_143880_pt1 | contig 10413 bp, 4 predicted proteins | sample HoacroProtozoa21_FD_119630 | JGI IMG/M metagenome (GOLD analysis project Ga0181612, IMG submission 119630) | Hoatzin crop microbial communities from Cojedes, Venezuel. Combined Assembly of Gp0051906, Gp0051904, Gp0051908 | reverse complement strand
TTCCTGGAAGGAAATCAGAAGCAAGATCAGGCTTTCTACTCTGTCTGGGGAACTGTCCGCTAGAAACTGGAGCAGCATTTTTCCTAGAAGAATTCCCTTTTGTGATTGTTTTTCCTTGCAACTCGTGCAGTTAAGCCTCTAGAGTTGAGGCAGACTTTCCCATGTCCTCTCTGTGATCATGCAGGTAAAACCACAGGGTGCCTCGTGGTGTGTACCCTCTATATTGTCTCTCCTGAGCAGAGGAATGCTTACTCCTAATAGCAGAGATACCAGTCTATACAGGTGGGAAGTAGGACATATTCTCTTTGAGTTGCTGGACCTCCTGGGACAATTTCTCCACAGCCAAGACAAGGGAGAAAAATAGACTTTCTTCATATTGCTGGACATGGCCAGCCACTTCATTCACCGCTGGTGCTTCTTCACCTTTCCAGTCCATTATTGCCAATGAGTTGGCTATGACAACGGTATGTTCCATACAAACTTCCTCCACATGGGTCGTGTGCATTGGACTTCATCTGAGTCTGTGGAAAACTGCTCATTGTCCAAGTCATAAAAAACCATCTCTACCACAGCTAATTCCCACAGGCACTGCATACCTCCCTCCATGGTGGTTCACTTGCTTGGATAACATACAATATCTTCACTGAAGGTGTACCTTTCCTTCACCGATAACAGAAGTTACATCCATAGGCTGAGTATTTGTGTCTTTTTTCCAATGGCCTTGTCAATGTTGCCTTACCTAGGTAGGGATCCCAACTGCTTGGCTTGCCTACCCTCTAATTCCATGCTCCTGGCCATGTTATCCCATCATCAGAGCAGCCAGGTTACAATGAGCTCACCTGGATGGAGGCTGAAATCTTTCCATGTATCTTGCAGCTCACTCAGGGATAGGGATTGGATACTATCTCTGGTTCTGTCTCTGCCTCCTGCTCTCTTGAATGCCCTGGCTCATCATCATCCTTTACTAGGCAAACTGATTTTTTTGTGTATTTCTTTTTCTGTATAGGCCTGACTGATACCAGCATGGGTAGTTTTTCTGGTTTAGCCACAGTGCCCATCACCAGTGTTGGAGTAGCCACAGCGCCCATTGCCAGCGTTGGAGTACCTGCAGTGCCCATTGGTGTGTTTTCCCTCACTTTCCCTGCAGAGTACTGAACAACGTCGAACAGAGCGGCTCGGTAGGCTTGGGCCAGGCCCCAACATGTTGAAGTGATTTGTGTCTTTCTGGAATTCCCAGGGTGACAGCATACTTTTTCCAAATATTTTACTACTTTGTCAGGATTCTGTACTGGTTCAGGGGTGAGGTTCAAAAATACCGGAGGTGCCGACTGTCCTAGACATTTGCCCATACTATCCCACACATCCTGCCACTCATAGCTAACCAGCCTTGGGGCAGATCTCTGGGCGATGTTTTTAATTAGTTGTTTAGCCCTAAACAAGATCTGAAAGCCATTCAGGATACATAGCAACAAGAACATGCTGGCTTGAACATCCCAAAAATTCTGAAAATCTATTAGATCTTGCCTGAAGCAGAAAGAGGAGGTGAAAGAGGGGGGGAAAGTACCTGCCCCTGTCTCCCCGTGAATTGGGTATAATTATTAATAAATTCCAAAAGGTAGCACCCAAGGTATTGGCATGATAGCAATGCCACATAAAAACACCAGCTTAACTTTACGGCCACTGATGTTATATCATAAGTCAATATTACACAGTACAGTAAAATGAAAATCCTGATGATTTTCCCAGAGGTGATGAACAGCACCACGGGGAATACATACAGCAAGTAAGAATTTACAGAACACAACCATGTGACCAAACAAAACAACATTGTGACCAGCGACTATTTAACTAACTGGTATAATAAATGTGTGTAACAAATTATAACAAAATTTTTTTTTACACACCTGGTGAGACGTGCTGTTATCCCAGTTCTACGTTGGGCACCAAAAAGGACTGTCATGGTTTCGTCCCAACTGGTAACAGAGCCACGTGGTCGCTCTCTCACTCCTTCTCACCAAGTTGGATGGGGAGGAGAATCGGAAGGAAAAGGCAAAACTCGTGGGTTGGGATAAAAACAATATAACAGAGCAGCAAAGGGACAAGAAAATAACAATAATACTGAAAAAAAGATATTCAGAGCACAATTTTCTCACCACCTGATGCTCAGCTTGCTCCCAAGTAGCAAATTACCCTTCCCCAGGCAGCTCCCCTACCTAAATACGGAGCATGACATCACATGGTATCGAACATCCCATTTGATTGGCTATTTGGGTCAGCCCGCCTAGCTTCTTGTGAAAATTGACCCTATCCCAGCCAAACCCAGGACATACAGGAAGACTGAAAGAGGGCTGTCGGGATTTTTTTCTTAAGAATCTGAAAAAAAACTCAAAGCAGTTTGACAGTAGAGGCAAGATTTCAAAATCAATAGATTCCCATGTCACAACAAATTGTGTCAGAATACTGTAAATTCTAGAACAACCAGTCTAGAGGGAGAACAGCTGTCTTTGAGGTCTACTTTGGTTGTTTTGTGGTCTTTTTAAAAAAAAAACAATTTGTTATTTAGTAATTACATTTCTGCTTATCTTCTGGGCTCAGTAAAAAGTTCCTCACACAGGATATGGTAACTTTTAGTGATGCAGACTAGTGGGTTTTTGTGTGTGTGTGTATATTCAAATGGCAGGTAAGTTATTCTTTGATACATAACAATATTTGGATAGAATGATAGGAAATAAAAGTGATATATCAAGTCAGTGACTGACATATGGAAATTTTGTGGTGAGTATGTGAAAATAAAACTTATGTGCAATAGTAGCATCCCAATTTTTGTCATGAAGCCATCCCATCTAACCTCAAGAATTTTATTGAAATACCTAGGATAAAACCTGGTTCTCCTAGGCTTCTCTTCTGTTTTCATATATATCAGCCCTTTTTTATACCTCATACAGTGAATAATATGTGGATTGTAAACCAGAAGTCAAGCCAGGATAACTGGAAACTATTCAGGTGATGAAAATAATGGCAGACAAAATTTTGCAAATAACCTTATGTTGTTATTCAGTTTCTTGCTGTACAGAAGTATAATGGTAACTCACATCTTTGACAGTAAGATGTGAGTAATTGTGTTTGTCTCATAGGAACTGGTGAACAGTGATCATTAAAGACTTAAAGGCTTCCATGATGAACCTAGTTAAGTTATTTAGACATCAGTTTTCTTGCTATTCTCATTTCATTTTGAGAGGAGTTATAAATGTTTCAACTACTCTTTTCTCATTTAGAGCTTGCAGTTTTATAAGGAGAGCAAAGGAAGGAGGACATTTTTTATCGAAACTTGCTTTAGAGAAGTTATGTATCACCTTGTATGTTTTAAGACTGGTTACCCTGAAGCCTAGTCTGCAGCATGAGGTAATGAAGTGGATCCAGAAATAAACCAGGACTCTGGTTTGGTGATCCCAGGATTTGCCGATGACCAATATTGGTCTGGTCTGATAAAAAGTTCCCAACAAATTAAAGCTGTTCTGAACTGAAACAGCTGCAGGAGTTCCCAGCTGGCTTTCCAGAAGCCAGGGACTGGCAATATAAAACTAACTGTCAATATCCTCTGTGTCAGCAGTGTTGCCTCAAGATCTTTTTATGGCTAAAAGAGGCCCATATTTTCTCTGTGAAGGCAAGAATTTACTGTTAGCCAAATTGAAAACTTGAACAGTGTAACCAAAATGAAACAAAAATTTATTATTAGTCCTGATAGATTAATGCTAATATAATCTAAATAAGAAGTAACTCTTGTTTACAAGACAGTATTTCAAAAGTTGTTATTTAGGTAAACTTTCTACTACCAATCATTTTTACCTCTGTTGTTAGGCTTACCTTTCCATTGCTCTCTGGAGCCTAAGGTCAACAGTTCATTTGGGGGAATTACAGGGATTCATGAGTTCCTTGAAATCTTTGCTGGTAGAGCGTAATATTAATGATGAGGCTTAATTCCTTCTTTTTACAGAGGAAGTACTATCTTGACAGGTTCTTCCTGTTCCCTTGCTGCCATTTTTATGTTTGCTTACCTGCTTTACACCCTGCTCTTTCATCACTTTGCATATGTTGGATACTTGTTCCTTATCCTTTTTCCCCCCTAAATCCAGTTTCGTCCAGCTCCTAAGTTTCCGTTTTTTTCAGTAACTGATCACTGGTGAGTTATTGACAGCCCTGGGACCACTGGTATCGTACTGTGCCCAAATCTTCAAGGCCTCTGCTGTCACGATGAGTCTGTCCTCCTTCAAGCTGCATCGTAGTTACACTAGAGAAGTAGTTCACTCTTGTATAGCGTAACTGCTTGTTGTTCCTAACTATATCATTAATAATAGGCATTGCACCACATAACTATACAATGCTAAACAAATTGAAATTAAATAACAGCCACCTGGTCATTAATCAGTTGCTATTAAAGCTAAACAAACTAGAGTGAAGCAAGCCAAGTCCAAACAAAGCATTACAGCAGAAGGAAGAGTATATACTGACTATATGACATGGGAATTTTCTGGCATAGGCACCACAAATGACAGTTTAATCTGCCTTTAAATCTGAACAGATAGGCTATGTCACTGGTGCAGAGGTCCTGGCTCGTAACATTGAGCAATGGTATAGAAATGTACAGTTTCAAAAAATGGCCAGGCATTAATGGATTGAAGAGCCTTGTGGTACATATCAATCTGCCTAAAAATTGCAACACTAGATCCTTATTATCTTAACATCATGACGTCATAAAGTGATCTTGGGGGGGGAATAGCATGTGAATGGATAATTTCAGCTATTTAGAATTTTTTTCTATGTGTGTGGTCAACACACTGCTCTGCTTCCAGATTTGTTCACCTCTTGACCATTCAGAGGTCTCAGAGGAGTCTTCAGAGAGCTTGAGTAACAGCCCAGAGATCCCTGAACTGGCAGTGCAGGGACTTGATATTTACGACAAAATACTAAGTGCTGAGTGTACTAAACTCACAAAATTCCATCAAATATGAAATATGGCCTCTGATGATATGTGATGTTATGCATTCAGGAAGGTCAGGCAACCTTGTAGAACTCTTTACAGCGAACCAGCTTGTGTATTGAATTTATTTCACAAAATAAGAAGAGATAACATTACTGAAAGCCTGTGAGATAGCAGAAGAATGAAAGGACTCAAGCAAGATTGGTTGTAAACTGAGTTTTATACCAAGGTAACAGAAGAAATAATGCTTAAAAGGAGTTTCTCAGCGACAGTTCTTTTTTTGTCACGATACGTATGGAACTTTTCAAATATTTAATTTCAGTTTCATTGTGGATCTTTAAATAGTAGTTAATTTCTTATAAATCACACATGAAACATTTTACATCCTATTGCAGAAGTCACGATGCTCAGTTTCTATGTTATGACAGCAGACGCTTTTTTCATTTGGCTTCTTTTATTGTTTCCTTTTAAAAAAGAAGACCTAGAAAGTGAAAGGGAAATTAAAAATATACTAAAATAGGCAAGGAAAATATATACAATTCATATGCATTTTTTAAAAAAAAGAATCTCTGAGGAAAAGATTTACAAGTTGCCATACTCATATCCATCAAAACTAAATTCACAGTAACTGTAAGGTCTTTATTTACTTATTATACAGGATTATTTACTAGCATGAACTTTTGCAGTTTGCACCTTTTTAGAGGCACAGACTCTACTGAATTTCAGCCCTGAAGAAGGGCTAGAAAAATGTTTCCTTAAATAGGATTTCAACTTTGAACTGTATAGAAGGTTTTAGGCGATCAAAAATCTACTAAAATTTCAGTTTTACTACAAGTTGAAGAGATGTCTTTATGTAAAATAATAATTCATTTCCAAAAGACTATGTAATAACCAACTCACACTACTGGTTCAGAGCTATATAAGATGGCCTCTTAAAGAGAGGAAATCACAGGTTCCTGTTGGGTAGGATCCTGCTGACGTGAATATACAGAATTAAAGTTCATGATTCAGTTACTTCTAGCCTAGTCAATTCTTGCCTTCTCTAAAAGCATCTGGAGAATAGTATGTCATCTCCCCATTGGACTCTGAAATCAGAGGCAGGAAAACAGACTCAGAGCCTCATTAAATTAAACTTCTATTATAGCACTGGAAGTTGTTTCTCTAAATTCAAATGGTCAGTTTGTCAGCTGCTAGAACTGGAAATAATCTTATTGCAGAATATATTCACTAAATTACATGTACTAAGGATCTTATCTATAGCTTTTCTTATCCCAAAGGTGTTTTAACAGTTCGGTTTTTTACAAAGAACAAGATTAAAAGTTGCTTAATTTTTGTTTCTTTTGGCACCTACTGGGATAATCACAATGGAACACTGAATTTGTTTGCCAAAACGTATGTTACAATATCCAATCCAAATCTTATTTCTTCCATAGGTAACAAAATACAGCAGAGCTGCTCTTAGCAGTCATGCTGGTGAAGCTACTTCCAGCTTCATTGCTTGTTATAAGATTTGTAAATGCCCTCCTATAATTTATTAGAATAAAGGTCAAGTAGATGAAAGGTCAGCAATGCCAAGAGTTTAAGTGTTACCAAACAGCTGAGAGGTCAAAAATTATGTCAAAGGCTAAACACAGCTGAAAGAAAGGAGGTCACTTATAGAAACTATGCACTTGTACCAATATGTACATGTCCACACAGGATACCTTTTTTGACTGCAGGGAGTGATTTTTTCTGTCTTGACACTATCTCTTTCTTAAAGTGAATAATAGAGGCAAGCTTTAGCTACACAATATACTTAGAATAATAAACTGTTGTTTTTTTCAAATGACAGTTACTTACCTAAAGACTTTTTAAAAAAGCTTACTCATTTTTTTTATATATGCAAATATTTCTGTGTCTCTATGTTCTTTATTTTATATATACACACATAGATTCACACAAAAAAGCATACCAGGAATGAAACAAATATCATATTTGCACTGTTCCTCGAGCCCAGTATGCTATCAATCAAGTAGGTCATATGTGTGAGACAATATAAGAACAGAGGAAGTATGTATGAGATTTCCCTCCAGCACTCTCTCATAAGTGTTTGGGACTTTCTGTGCCAGAATTGACAACTCTGTACCGTGGTGTAATCCCTTCAAGGGATTTCTCTTCCATGAAGTTATGCAAATTTACCTTGAAGCTGTATAAGTTTTTAACATTCACAGAATTCTGCGACAAATTACAGTATTTAAACAAATGTCATATGGATAAATATCTCTATGGATAAATATCTCTGTTCTGTATTTTGAACCTAAGGCCACCATGTCCATCCCCATTTAATTTGAGAATCTTCGGGCCTTGAAGTTGAAGAGACGGTGAATGGATGTTTCCAGTTCAGCATATCTTCCATGCATAGTTAGTTCTACATACTTCTATCATGTACCCACACACTACACCTTCCTTCAGTCATCTCCTAGTAAGGATGGAGAGTTTCTTTCCGTACTCTGGTTTTGGTTTTGAGCAGGCTTTTGATACATGTCTGTACCATCTTTTCATCCAGAAGCTATTCTTTATTTCCTGTATTTTTCCCAGTTTCACTACATCTTCCTTTTACACACACTGTTAAAGTTGATGCATCAAGGTTCTTTATAGAGGCATAATGAAAATTTTTGTTTTGATTTCCACCTGTTAATCACAGGCTATTTTCTATCTGTTATATTTCAGTATCTCATTTCAGCATCATAACAGTTAGATCAGAGCTACTCTTGACACAAGTAAAGTTGGGACTGCTTTTTTATGTGTGTCTCCTTACATTCTTCGGGGTGGGAGGGGGAGATATCTAGGGTTGCAAGATTTTTCCGCAAAACTTTACAGTCAGCTTTCACTGGAAGTGCCCCAAACATCTGCAAATTTTTTCAGCTTGCCATTTGTCCTCCAATCCAAGTCATTTATGTTGACTAGTACTCGCCTTTTCACAGATCTGTGAAGGATTTGACCGGTTATCTCCTACTATTTTGAAAAATGACTACTAGTTTTCCATCTTCTATATGATATGAAGGCCATGTGTCCCATTCCATTGACCAGAATTAGGGCTTCTAAACAAGGAAATGCCATATTAGGAAATTCCAGTGTTCGTATTTCCTGTGCAATCTCAATATGACATAGTCTTACTTGTAGTCACATATTCAAGTTTTCCAAAGTTGCCACATCTTAGTCACCACGCTGAATCAATTTAATTGCAAAATCAGTCAGAGCTCTGTACTGGTGCTGCAGCCCAGCTTTTCTTCCCATAGATGTGGAAGATGAGTACTGAATGACAAAGGTTAAGCGTGGGAAAACAAAGTGTAGTTGCACTTTGCCTTGAGAACCTGTTGTCTGAATTTGTCTTGGAGACTTCAACGTTGGAATCCTACTTCAATGAGATTTGTCTCAGATCTCACTAGCTGTGTGTTCTTTACATTTATTTCTGTGTGTTCATCCCTTATTTTCCGGTATTAAATTTGTAGATGTACTTTGTGTGTTTTGAACAGTGGTAGTGCTGTATCATGGTATATACTTAAAAAAACAGCTAACAGACAACTCAAAGTAACAGATTAATTTGATTTACTGTGCATATCAGTTTCAAGCTTTCCAATCTTCTCCCATTTCCCTCAGCCACCAGCCTCACCAGGGATATTGTGAACATTAGTGAATAAATGCAAAGGATTTAGATGCCATAGTGAGGAATGCTGCGACAAAGCACATACTGAATTTAACAATTTATTGCAGCTCATAAATTTTGTGCAGCAAACCTAACTTGAACTACATGATAAACATTGCACACTGTATACACAACGTTGTTTAGCTGCTCGGTAAGTGAGCACTCCCCATTCGCTGCAGGAAGAGAGACACAGAATAAATAACACAAGATTATGTACTTAAAGACTGCATGGTAACGAATACATATAGGACAACCAGAACAAAACAACAAATGTAATTGAAATCATGACTTTTCCTAATCTGAGTGCTCTAAAATATAACCTTAACATTTTTTAAAATTACTTTTATTCACTTAAGTAATAGACTTGATAAATTATAAGTGAATATCTATATTTTTCAGAGAATTTCCTGAAGTCAGCAAGCACCAAGCTGTCCAAGTTTGCCAATCCTAAACCAGGTAAGTAAATTTCTTTGACAATAGTCCCATTCAGTTATTTGCATTATTTCTAGCTGGGGATTTTCCACCAAAATGATTCTCAAAGAAAATACTACTTAATTAAATCTGACAATTCCCAAGGAAAAGTAATGATGTCAATAATTATTTTTTCAGGGAAGTCTTCCTTGAGCCAAGAGGTAATGTCTGTCAAACAAGTACCAGAGTAAGATAAGAAAGAAGGAAGTGAACGAGAGAAATTGAGGAGAAGGGAATGTCAATGACCTATTGGACAAGTGAGTAAGGACTTACGTGGAAGATTGTGTGGCGTATTTCAGACCAAGGGCTTGAATCACTGTATCAGTAACATTAGGGATTTTTCTTGGATAAGTTTACCATAGTTTATATTGGTGGTGCTGTCCCATTTTTCACAAAAAATTTTGTATTCCCAGGGGCAAAGGGAGCGAGGGAGGGAAAGACAAGAAGTAAATATTTACTCTGTGTGTAGAGACATAGACATGTGACAAGGACACTCAACTGCACTGTGGAAAATTAGATTCAGGACTGAATGAGGAGTGCTGATTAAATGCTATTCAAAAGTTTGTTTTCTCTTAATTGTTCAATGTAGGAATAAAACTTAGTGCTCCTAATCTATTACCTGGTGGCCATCTTATTCACCTGGTCTCTGGGTGCTTCATATTCAAGTATCTCACATGTGTCATGCAGGCTGGAGACATAATCCCTTGACTCCTAATGGTATTCTTAATTCCTGTATCTATTCTAGGGTTGACAACTAGCTTTTGTTTTGAAAATGTCTGTAGGTTCATTTGTTAATTAAGAAGGACATTTTTTTAAATATAAATTGTGTATGGAGACATTTCCCCACCCAGTTCCTGCAGAATAATACTCTAATATTTCACATCACAGAATCACAGAATCACAGAATGTCGTAATTTGACAAGTGATATTTATGAGTACTTAAAGAAGTGAAAGGAAACATACTGGTAAGAGGAATTACGTGATGCGCTTCCTTTGTCTGTAACAGACATAGAAAACAGAAAATTATTTTTGGTCTGATGTTAGTCTAGATAAGTCAATCTATAGAGTTTCTAATGTAGCTAGTTTAGATAGCAGTTGAAATCATACATGAAAGCCTAGTCTGTAGTTCAGGCTTCTTAAACACACCATTGATTTCAGACGTGCTCTAAGGCAACTAGTCTGTAGTGCCGTTCATGTTATCACAAAATCATAGAATCACAGAATGGTAGGGGATGAAAGGAACCTCTGTGGGTCATCTAGTCCAACCCTCCTGCTGAAG
>Ga0181612_143722_pt1 | contig 10413 bp, 4 predicted proteins | sample HoacroProtozoa21_FD_119630 | JGI IMG/M metagenome (GOLD analysis project Ga0181612, IMG submission 119630) | Hoatzin crop microbial communities from Cojedes, Venezuel. Combined Assembly of Gp0051906, Gp0051904, Gp0051908 | reverse complement strand
TTTGGCAGGGCGGTTGGACTAGATGACCCACAGAGGTCCCTTCCAACCCCTAATATTCTGTGATTCTGTGATTCTGTGATTATCCTGGCAGTTCTTGATTCACAGAATAAAAGAGGAGAGATGCAAGGTTGTTGCGAGAAAAGGAAGTAATAAGAACAGAATCTGTAAACTGAAATTTCTTTCTGTGGAAATATTAAATCAGATGGCACTGTATGGGAGGGTGATGAGAGATGAGGAAGCATGGAGCTCTTTCCATTTACCCTCCACACCACACCCACAGTGCAGTGATCAGTCAAATGGTTTTAGAGCCATGTTTTCATGATAGCTGTGCAAGTTCCTCTTTCTGCTCCAAGACATGAGATATGAGAAGGAAGAACTGGCTCCTCCCCTCCAATCTGACCAAATTAGAATAGTTCTAGTCTGAAGATCTGTATCACTCATTGGATATAGCTACAGAGAGAAATGGTAAAGTAATAATGTATGCAGAACTAAGCAAATGAATATGTTTGCATGAATGTGAGATTGAAAGTGTATATCAGAAATATCAGGATAAAAGAATGCTCCCATAATACTGTGATAGTTTAAAAAGATGAAGCATTGCTAACCTTAAAGAGTCTGAGTTGAGGGTGAATCTGCAAGATCTCTCCAAGTGCAGAAATGTGCAACTGAAACCTAAAATTTTTACTGTGTAAATATGTTCATGACAACCTGATCTGTATTCTCCCTGGTCAGCTATCTTTTTTCTTTTAACAATTAATGAAAAGATGGAGTGATAAAGTGAACCTACTGAGCCGTACAGAATACAACAATGCAGTGGACTCGTTGACTGAGATCCACTTGTGGTTTTTCTGTCTTCAGGACCCACATCTTATCAGCAACTTATCATCACAGAATATGACTTTCCTACAAAGGTCTCAAACTCTGAACACAGTATTTATGACCCAAATTTTACTGAAAAGACATTTTCTTTAAAATCTCTAGCTACACAAGAGAGAAAAAATGACAAAAATTAATTGAAAAAAGATGATGTGACCTTTCAGTTTAGATGGTCAGATATACTGATAGATAGATCCATTACTAGGAAGTCAGATTTTTGATTTTATGGTTATTTTCATATACCCTCTTAACCCTTTCTCCCCTGTAGACACCTTTGCATTACAAGGAAATGCCAATGGACAACCATGTGTGTTCCCTTTCAAATATGAAGGCTAACAGTACAATGAGTGCACAGATGCTGGCAGGTCAGATGGCTGGCTCTGCTGTGCGACAGCTGCAGACTTTGATGCTGACAAACTGTATGGTTTTTGCCCACAAAGAAGTAATTCCTGCATTTTATTTATTAACTTGTCATGAAATGTTGTTGAGAAAGCCATCTATTGAGCTACCAGGTTTTTTGTCAGCTACCAGATGCACACCCTCATGACAAACCTTGTCAGAGTAGCCCATATGAAAATCACCTGATTGAACGTTAGCCCTGGTAGCCAAGTTCTCCCTCCATAGCGAGTGGAAAGGAAGATACGCCTCCAGAGTGTGGATCAGCCCAGCCAGGGTCTGACTCACCTGCTGGAGGTGGCTGTTTCTCTTTGTGGACAAGAGACGTGAGGAGACTCTTTGATATCTCATTTTATGTGATTTAAGGGCATGGCATGACCAGCATGAATTTAGACTGGTATCTTCCTTTCAAAAAATTCCCATTGCTCTTTATTCCTCAGGCATGCCCTGTAAGTCTATTCTCACTTAAACAGCCGTACACTGTTTTTTTCCCTTAACATCCATTTCCTACCTTGTTCTTGTCTCTTGTTGCCAGCCTACACAAATATGCTGCTGCTAAAATTATGCTTCTTTCTCATCTTTGAACTATCTTCTGCACTGAACTTATGTTTGGATCCCTCCGCCTCAGGACGCAAACTGTCTCATTTTTCTCACTAACTACCTTCCCAATTACACAGCAGTATCACAAGGTTTTGGGAGCTGGTCTGCAAACAGAAACTGCAGCTGATCTGCACATTGGTGCTACACAGACTGTTTTTATAGCTCCTTGGGCTGTCAAGGGCTAGGTTCTGCCATTTTTGAAAAAGCTGCTTCTTTTGATGATGAGCTAAGAGGGAGTTCCTGCCCTGAAGGGACGAGGAGCCTCCAGGGTCATAGTTCACCCACGTGCTCACTTTCCTTCTCTGACTTCACCCTGGAATCTCTTTTTTCAATCAACAGATATGTCTGGTTTACCTAGTACTACATTTTGTGTAAAAGAAAATTTAAAAGTAAATATCGGAAACCCAGTCACTCCCTTTTAAAAACTTAGAGATTTAAAATAATGTTTTTAATTTCAAAAAAGTTACTTTTTTTTTCTCTTAATTGGTGCCTAGTCAGATTTTAATTTTTCTGGTGCCTTAGAATTGATGATATCATATAGTTAACACAGTGCATTTTTAGAGATTTTGCATCATTACATACTTAATTTGCTTTTAGTTGATGCAATGTCAATCCTCTAACTGTAGTGCTCTATGTCACTTCTTCTTCCAGATGACACAGAAAGATTTTGGACAGAAGATATTTCAACTGGCATTCACTAGCAGATAAACTCAGAATCAGCTCTAACATGGCACCAAGCAAGGGAAAGCTGTCAACAGCAAAATGCAGAACTATTAAGCATCACAGAGATTCATGAGCAAGCATATATAGGAGATAAAATGGTAGAGAACAACACCTTAAAATACGCGGCCCCAGAACTTTAGACGGTGGAGTTGTCTGCCTTGTCTTCTGTCTCGGTGAAGATGACAGGGTGTCAGGGGTGGTTCAGCAGCTGCGACAAGTGAAGTGGTGTGAACTGCCCTGCCACTAGCTGGTGTTTTTTTATGAAGGGTTGGTCCCAAACCACTATGAGATTTCTTCTATGTTGTAATAAAACAAAGTGAGAGAAATAAACTCTTATTTAACTAGTGAAATGATATGTTCATTTGCCCTTTTAACTACCGAGATGTCTGCTAAATCAGTATTTATTTGTTTACATATTTTAATTTTTTAATCTGTGCACATCAGTAATGTGGAAAGTACTGGGTTTGGGCTAGTTTAAACTAAGAAATAGAAATTTCTTACTTTTTAATTTATTTCTTCTAGATGAACTTGCTATGAATCAGAATAGGGAGATACAATTGACTTTTTTTTTTTTAAATCTAGAGCTAATTAAAAAATTCGGTTTTGCATTCTGGATTGGATTGAACACTTTGAATTTCAACAGTGGATGGCAATGGGCTAGGGGTAGCCCTTTCAGATATTTAAACTGGGTTGCAGGTAAGGACTGTATCTATTTTGTAATCTTTGAATGGTTTCTGATACCAACTAATGAAAGCTGCCCTAGCTACTTTTATTTCAGGAAAGCGCATTCTAATTTACAATAGCTGAAGATCTAGATCTTCACTTTAAGAAGTACACTTCCAAATTATGAAGTTCACTGCGGATCATCTATAGCAAGTTCTTTTATTTTCATATATAAGCAAAGAGCTTGTTTCTGAGAGCAGAATATCGTTTGGAGTGATATATGACCCTACAGACCAAAGATCACAATTTTTCCATAAAGTTGCCCAAGACTATAAATATAAATCAGAATCTTACAAAAGTAGCAATATATTCAGAAAATAATGGCACTATGTTGTCTGGAGAAATTCTAAATATTACTGAGAGGCTTACAGGGCCAGCTCATAATTCCTCAGCACTTTATCGAAAATTGCACTGGGCCACCTCAAGGAAGTGAGACAGGGGTGAGTGTTTGGTGCTCCTTACACATGGGGAGTTCTTCTGTTTGCTCATTGTTTTTTTGGTCCTGTGCTTCCTTTGTCCCATGAGTACTTCAAGCTGTCTCCTGTTTTGAAAAAGTTACAAGGTGGTAAAGGAATAATTAAACTCTCCTCTAAGTTTTGAAAACTTCTGTATCAGGCAATTTCTTTTACTGCATACAGTTTTTACACACTGCAACCGAAAAGAGAAAAGCTATTTCATAGGAAAGCAGAATTGTGAAATCCTTGAGATATACTGGAGGGTTGGTACAATTTAAAACTGAATATTTTTAAAGTTTGGAAGTTCTTCACATAGCATAACAGTCTAGTTTCAGCTGTTCTGTCCATGAGCACCAGAATATCAGAAAAAGAACTCTTCTTATTTATTGTTGCAGTGAGATTCTATTTTCTCTCTTACTCAAAGGAAGTCCTTTCCTGCTGCCTGGGAAAACCTGTGGAGTGATGAATCCCAGAAAAAATGCTAAATGGGAAAACCAAGCTTGTAACCAGAGACTCAGCTACATTTGTAAAAAAAGAAACTTCAGTTCCAAGTCTGATGTTATACCCAAAGGTAGGTTAGTCAAATAAAAAGAAAGACTTTTCGTTGACTTCTAGAAAGAGCAATCTGTAAAGATCTGCAAATGATAAAAGATATGCAACATCGCTTTTTAACCAAGACGTTAGAAGCCTTTGAAAAACACAGCTATACATGCAAACCCAGAATTTCAGGTATTGCTTTTGTCCTCCCATTGTGTAGTAACCATTCATAGGATCACTCTGACATTCATGCAAGACAGTTAAAAGCTGCTGTGTCATAGTAACCAAAGGCAGCAATCAAATTTGCATAAATACCGTAGATATTTTATGCTTCTCATTTTCTTCTCATTTGCTCCAAATAAGCAACTGCAGTTACTCTAATACTAATGCAAAAAATCCTCCCCTGATGACAGCAGTATGCAGTGCATTGGGTTCACACGAGGAGGGCCAGAGGAGCAGTGGTATTCACACAGGCTACATTGCATCCATGGGCCACCCCGACCTCAAGCGTCAGTGACACAACGTAGCTATGAACATGCCACACGCCAGAGGGATCTGCTGGGGGCTGTCATCTGGGATAGTTATAAAAGCTTATAGTACTTATATTGAAGAAAGCAGAGAAATAGTTTCAGAGAATCTTTATTCCCCTATTGACCTTAAAAAGAAGTGCAGGACACTATTTTTAAAGCAAGCTTAAGGTAAGCTTTTAAAGATATTTAGGGATCTGAGTAGTAAAAGAGCCACTGAGTTGATATGAAAACTACCAACTCTGCACTAATTTGCAGTTTACTGACCTGCAGTTACTGAAGAATAAAATCACACAGTTCCAAATCTGAAAGTTGTGTGGTTTTGCAAAAGGCTATTGAACAGGAGGCAGAGCCACCTGCAAGCAGCACAGGAGACAATGACAAGCTGCCCGAATGCTCAGGGGGGCAAAGAGGGGAGAGGCCGACATCTGCTTTGTTCTCTCTTTCCTCCCAGAGCAATATCTGAAATTGCGTTTCTGACACAACGCGGGCATTTTTCAATGATTCTCTGCTTAAGGAGACCTCGCTGTATTTGCGTATTTAGCGTACTGTACCTTAATGTTATTTGGTTTTCATTTGAAAGTATTTGCATTTCTAACTACAGCTTTATGTTTATTCATACAGTCCCACTTTTCTAAAGAGTACTCGAGAGACCTCATTCTAGAGTCCTTATTCTCCTCTTACAAAATTGCTCTGAAAAATTGTGCTTTGATTTTATAGGAATTGAGATCTATTAAGTGCCCAGATGGCTGGTGGCCATATGCAGGCCACTGCTACAGCATTCAACAGAAACCCAGAATATGGAAAGATACTCTGACTTCTTGTAAGAGGCAAAATGGAGATTTGGCAAGTGTCTGCGACATTGCTGAATACAGCTTTCTAGTGTCACAGCTTGGTTATAGTGAGTATGTACATAGGCCTGTATTGTGTTTGCCCTATCTGCAACATAAAAGCTGGGCTTCATATTAAATATTAATGCTTTCTCTGACTTGTCACAAGTGGAAGGCTGACTCTAACTTATGGTGTTCTTTCATGTTGTTGCTGTTGCATAAACATAGAAGTATATTTATCTCTCTCAAGAAAATTGTAAAACATTAAAGCAGGAAAAGGAAAAAAAGTAATTTCTAACAGAGACACATAAAGATCTCTAAAAATTGCATTTTGGCTTCTTTATTCTATGTTCAGTGTCCTCAGAACTGAGCTCCAAACCTAGAAGAAATTTGACTTCTTGATGAGATTAAAACTCCTTGCTGAGCTTAACATCTTGTTGTATCTCCTAAGAAAATAATATATTTTAAATTCTGATTTTCCTTGCATCTGTAGCAACCAGTCCTGACACTTGCTGCTGATGCTGGACTTGGTGAACACCCCTGACAAGCCATTACAAGCCCTCTAATGCTTCCCTGTTAAGGACATGTATTGGCAGATGTCTTCATGGCTTGGGCTCAGTATGATCTCCTGACAGGCGGGACACTCACAGCCACTCACTGTCCTACCCTCCATGCTAGGGGCCATTTTGTTGTTCCAAGTCACAGATACTCAGAAAGTTTGTAAAAATCTTATGCCAGCCATAAAGAGCCCTGTGTTTATTAAACTCAGGATTTCTGGATAGAATCTGAGGCTTTTTCTGTACAGACCAAGACATCTCTTACTGCAGACTTGAGAGGAAACCAACATTTTTGTTAAAGCATGAGGACCACCTCTCGTTTATCAGTTCCTGTTTGTTCACTGCATTGCACGGCAAACCTATTTCTTTTCATGCTTCAGAGCCAACAGAAGAGCTATGGCTGGGTCTGAATGACCTGAAGACTCACTTCTACTTTGAGTGGAGTGATGGGACTCCTGTGACGTTCGCCAAATGGCAGTGCAGGCATCCCACCTACACAAATGGTCTGGAGGACTGCGTCGTTATGAAGGGGCAGGTATAACCATGCAGTCGTTTTATAGTAATGCAAACTAATAACTGCATCGGTCTGAAATCACTTGCTATTAGATGCTTATTCAGGAGTCATTCTCTGTCTTAGCTTAAAATACCTTCCCCCATAAATTTGGCATCAACCAGAAGAGAAGTTCAGAGGACAGGAAAGATCAGAAATAGAGAGGCAGCAATTTTCTAGTGCTGCTTTTTGAGCTTTCTTATCTGGTGAAAAGTCTGATCCAGAAATTTTACATTAGTTTCATTCTTTTGGCTGCAGCAATGAAAAAAGTTAGAACTCTGGGAGAGGAATGGGGATGAACTATTATGTGGTCATCATAGACGCTATTTGCATACCTCTTTTTCCAATCAAGTAGACCATTGTGTCATTACCACTTCAATGAGACGTTATGTTGCTTATTGAGCTGTGACATAAAGAGAGAACTAACACCTACCTGCCAAATGCCTAACCTAAAATCCTGTAGTATTTCTCACTGCTTGACTCACAAACTTTATTTTCTTGCAAGACATAATTGTTTAACACATTTACATGCATGTGTGTGCGTGCATACACAAAAAGTGTCATGGATTTTAAAAGAAACAAATTGAAAATTATGTTATGAAAGAAATGCTGTTATTGAAAGGTCTGTTATATCATAGAATAATACTAATGTTTGCCGGTATCAAACATAAATAGAATTGATCTTAAACCAGATTTTATGGGGGAAAAAGCTCCTATTTAAATTTTGTTTTTTACATAATTCCTTTTTTTAAAAGAAATCTGTCATTTTCAGAGTCTTCTAGATGGATGGAATAGTTAGATTTACTGCAACACACTCAGATATGCCTTATTTCAGTTTCATTGATCTTTTTTCCAGAAGTGTAGTGAAATAATCCTGCTCTAAATGCAGATCCATTAGCTCCGGATGAGATGTATCTTTACAAACCCTCTCACTGAATAGATGGTTATGATAGCAAGTAATGCTGAGACTTCAAGGTTATTTATTTCCTTCTTTCATCACAAAGCACCATCAAATGGATCCTAAACCAATCCTGACAGATACGTGATTTTTGGTTGGTTTTTTTTTTTTTTTAAATAAATCTCCAGCAGTGATCCTATAGCCTTCCTAGCTAACATCTTTCAGTGGGCCTTGTAGTGAAGAAAGAGGAAAAGACTAGTTTTCTTATGTTTATGAATGACCCTTTTTTTACCTTCATTTCTTCTCCCTGCGTTTCTAGGAGGGATACTGGGCAACTGATGTTTGTGATAAACAACTTGGTTACATCTGTAAAAAGAAGCCTGCATCACAGTCCTCTGAAAAAGAGACAACCGAGGACCCAGGCTGCCAGAAAGTAAATGCTCTCTCATAAACTAATTATGTTGGCGAAAATGAACAGGAATTAATTTAATGATTCTTGCTTCTTTTAGAGTCTGTGTTTTTATCTTCTAGAACATCTACTCTTGAGGAAACCTAGTCTTTTCCTACTAGCAATTTACTAATATATGTGCATTTTTAATTTTTGCTCTAAAAATACTCAAGAAAGTGAATATTCATTTACGTGGACATGAATACTGCCTTGCCCTCCATTCCCAGATGAGCCACCCTGTGACAAAATTACCTATATCTTTTAAATCATAACTCACCACTATTCTCCCTGTTTACGCTCTTGGCCTAACACTACATGTAAAAATCACCAAAAGCTGCTTTGTCTCTTCTCTTAGATCTGCTGTCTATTTAAAGTCTTTATAAAGTCCTTACTATATAAGAATGATAGAAGAAAGAAAATAATTTCAAAAAAGAAAAAGGTCATCTTTTCTGTACCATGTTCCTACCAATAGACTATGTATTTGGCCTTGGAGTGATATCAGGTCATTTTTTTCCAAATAAATAATTTTTCCAGAATTGACCTTTTCAGAAAATCATGCTATGTATATTGGTCAGCATAGATCTCTTGAACAGCAGGAAAAAGCAGGACTTTTTTACAGATATTCCTCCTTTCTGCCCTCCCCACAACCAAACACTGACTGGATTCCCCTTGGCTCAGAAAGTCCCCTCACCGATTGCACTTAGGAATGGCAGGGGCAGCTTTGGGGAGCTCTGCTTGTATGTGAATTTGTTTCCGTAGTGCAATATTTTTGCATTTCATTGTGTCAGATTCCGCAGCTCTGGAAGGCTGGACCTGCAGCTCCACCCTGAATGAATCACAGGATCGCTATGGTGCAGTTTGCGTAATCCCAGCCTTACAGAGTACTGGAAAGGGACAGCAAATAGCACAGTCACAATTTTCTTTGCAAAGTCACATACACGTAAAGGAGATGAAAACTAAGATCTTAATGTCTTTAAACAAAAAAGACCTTGTGTAGGAGCAAACAGCAACAGAAAAACAGCTTTTGTTTATTAACAGGTCGACCCAGTCTCATCTCATTTTTAAGCTTAGCTGCAGCAAATTTAACATCAAATATTTATACACCAAAGAGCAGAGCTAATTTCTATATTGAAGTCTCTTTCAATTTCATATTAAGAACCTTATGCTTGTCACAGGGTTGGAAAAGATATAGTTTTCACTGTTACTTCATGGGCTCTGCACTGTTGACGTTCTCAGAAGCAAATCAGACAGATGAAAGAGCAAAGCTTATCTAGCTATAGTGCAAAGCAGGTAGGAAAGCATCTTATTTTATACTTCAAAATCAGGGCTTCTGATGGAGAAACCAGAAAAAATGTGTCCATTTTCTGAACGCTTCAAAGTGTTTTATCAGCACTCTTCATAAATTTTGTAGTAGTAAGCCAAATAAAATTATCCATACAGGAAAAAAAAAAGATTCAATGTTTTAGATCTTTCTACTCAATCTATTACAACTGTTTTCAAATTTTGAGGTTTCTCGAGTTAAACAGTTTTCTCTTATCTTTTAACTCCTAATTAAAGCAGTTTCTATGTTGTATTGGGTTTTCTTTTCTGTTAGAAAGTAGTTATTACAATTTTCATCTATTTAGTGATGGGTGTTACCTCATTATGATTGGGAAGCTTAAACAAAAAATATTTTCCTAAACTACCATATAAGCCTAATTCTGAACAAATTCAGGAAATCTTCACCAGGACCTGTGACACTATAGCCAGAATATATCTTCCCCAAGCTACCCATATCACAGTCAGGCTTTGCAGACTTCGTGGCCTCTGAGGAACATGACTGCCTTCAGAGGTGATCACTAGCAAAGCTGACAGTTTGGTCTTGACTTGGTGGTCTGTTCTAGGCACCTCAAAGATTTGGAAAGACAAGGAAAATAGTAGAATACAAGAAATATAGAATCATAGAATGGTTTGGATTGGAAAGGTCCTTATAGATCATCTAGTTCCAACCTCCCCCACCATGGGCAGGGACACCTTCCACTAGACTGGATTGCTCAAAGCTCCATCCAACCTGGCCTTGAAAAGTTCTCTGGGCAACATGTTCTAGTGTCTCAAAACCCTTGTAGTAAAGAATTTCTTATATCTAATCTAAACCTAGCTTCTTTCAGTTTAAAGCCAGTATGCCCTGCCCAGTCACTACTTGCCTTTGTAAAAAGTCCCTCTCTAGCTTTCTTGTAGGCCCCCTTCAGGTACTGGAAGTCCGCTATCAGGTCTACCTGGAGCCTTCTCCAGGCTGAACAGCCCCTACTCTCTC
>Ga0181612_137002_pt1 | contig 10413 bp, 3 predicted proteins | sample HoacroProtozoa21_FD_119630 | JGI IMG/M metagenome (GOLD analysis project Ga0181612, IMG submission 119630) | Hoatzin crop microbial communities from Cojedes, Venezuel. Combined Assembly of Gp0051906, Gp0051904, Gp0051908 | reverse complement strand
TAAGATGGAATTCAGTTTAACTACTTCAAGGAGTTTGAATTTTATACTATCCTTTAAAATTATGGTTGGATTTGCAGACAAGACTGATGCTCTGTTCTCTTAAAGGAGTGGTTTATTTTCATTCTCGGTGGTGAGAAGAGTTTTTAAAATGTATGAACCTTTAGACCCAGTAGTGGAAACAAAAAGTATGATCGAGGATGTGGTATACTGATCTTGTATGCTAGAACTGTTAATTTTATCATCTTGCTTAAATATCAACTAAACAAGAACTTAGGGTGGGTTGGTTTGGGGTTTTTTTTGGCAGCTTCTGTCTTGCTGTAAAGAGGAGCGTGGAAAACTATAGTTACTATTCTACATTCCTGAAGATTTAGTACATGATTTTGTCAGAAATATAATAAAAGTGAAAACAAGTTTCCTTTTCCCAGAGCTGCCTTTCAGCAGAATTAGCTTTTTCCACAAAACCTGCGGATAATACATTCTAAAATTTTGCCACATATACAAATCATTCATCAGTATGCACTTGCTTCGTACATGACTGATGCTGATGGAATGTAGATAGGCTACTTAGCAGAGTTTGCAAGCAACAGAATGGGTTATCCATCTCTACTGGTTTCAAAAAATTCTCTGTCTCCAGCAGCTCAATAAATATTTTCCTGAACTTCCAAGAATTGTGAATAACTAGGCTTAAATGAGTAACATAATTCATAACTCCATAAAGAGTATGTGTGATGAGAGCCTTGGTCTTGGATAGCATGAGCTCATCCGAAGTAAGGTTTGGTTGCTCCATTGCTGTTTTTTAATGTTTTCAACATTAATATTAAACATCGATAAATATTTAAGAATTTGAAACAGATTATGGGAAAATTGCCTGAGAGGAGGTATGCCAACAGGAGGATTCTTAAGTGTTACGTTTATTAAATGCATTTATAGAATGGGACTTGGAAGTTTTACTTAGCATAAAACTTGGTCAACCCAGATCTCCAAATGAATGGTCATGTTATTGGTGCTGGTGTTAGTAAATAGAAGCACAGTGTGTAATCCTTTGATATGTTATAGATGTACTAGGTCTGTGTAACGTATGTCAATCACCAGGGCAGATTTCAGGAGCAGGTGATGCGTTTGTTTTGCTTGAACTTTATGTAATACAGATAATGTCTGCTCTGTTCTGAAGTCAGCTCCTACCACTACCCCTCAAAAAATACCTTAGTTGTCATCTGCCTTTCGCACTGGAGGAACATAAACCAGTTCAGGGTGTGGAAGAGACCGACGTGGCTCTCTGAGTTGATGTTCTTTGCAACTCGTTTGTCCTACTTCCCTCTGCAGAGCCTGTCTGCCCTTCGGAAGCACTGTGGCATTAGGATTGATGTATATTCTAGCACAGCTCCAAAAAAGTCGAGTCCTCCACTTGATAAGTCATGCAAAAAAACTGGTTTTGGCGTGCGTTTATCGGAAGGGGATTTCCCATTCATAATCGGAGAGTGTTTTCCTTGTCAGTGTGGAGACCCATCCGTTGCCTTCAGGCGCAGTGCTGTGAAGGGGGTTAGGAGGTGGGCTCCTCCTCTGCCTGCTGGAGATGGCCTCTTCAGGGAGACTCTGCAGACGGGCTGACCTTTGAGTGAGTGGTATGCCTTCTCTTGGTGGGAATGTCAGCCAGGAAAAAGTGGTTTGATGCCTCCTGCATGTCACTGTTATCAGTTTAATAGCTAAAAGAGGCCGTCTTGAGCAGCCACGTCATATTTATAACTGCCTTACTCAGCTGTTGTGGAAGAGAAGACCCTTTAACTAGGACACAGACCTGGGAGCTGCTGCGCAGCCGTGCAAACCTCTTGCGGGCCAGCAGTGGCAAAGGCTACCTTTTGCTGTATGGGGATCCTAGGGCACGCTGGGCTTTCAGAGCGAACAAACTAGTTGCCGTGATACATCACTTCCTGACTTAAAAATAAAATTTCATCCTTTCTTTAAACCAACTTTTTGATTTAAAACCTTTGTATTTTGCATCTCATGGACTTCAGGTTAATCTTAGTAAATTTTGTCCTTTGCTTTTGAATTTTGTTTGTAGTAACACAACATAAAAATTATGATTAGGTCATTAACCAGAAAAAAACCTGGCGCTCATCTGCAGGTGATCAGATGACATCAGAGGCCTGGTTTTAATTTGCGGGTAGTTCTGATTGTAACTAAAAGAGACTTGCTCCTTTTGTGGAATTGGCTGGCTATTTCCCCACATCTGGAGTTAATGAAGTCTTTGAGACCACATCAGTTGTGTTTTGCCGCAAGAACCCTTTGATCTGAAAAATCTAGACTGGCACAAGTGCAGCTTCATAACATTGCAGTTATGTTTTTGCAAGCTATAGTTAAGATACCAAAACAAGCAGAAACTATATAAAGTAGTGTGTCTGTGCTAGGACTTTCATGTAGCTGTTTGGAAGGACCTCTTTTACATTAATGTAATTCATAAGATTTTTATTATGCTAATGGCTTGTACCTATGTATCTGTAAATGATACATTTGTAGGACTTTTTCAGTTTAATTTCCCTTTTGAGATAGTGTTTAATCAGTTTTTATAAAAATCACCCAGTTATGTAAAATGTTAAATTTTAGTCTGAAGCTCGTATTTACAAATCTCATTGATAACGTTACAGTTTAAAAGAAGTATAATTCGTCATTGTAGGTGATTTTGCATTAATCAGTGTACATCTCCGTGGCAGTGCTAAGTGTCATAAAGCTTTGTTTCTGCTGCTGTCCTGTGACAGTGATAGATTATCCGTCAGCTATAGCATATGCTGCGTTATTCTGCACAACAGAGAACTTGTAAATTAAGCCCAGTTTTGCCTAATATGTTTGCAGTCGTATGAGTCCGAGTATTTGCAATTTGACAGAGTGAATGTCTGAAGCATGGAATATACATGTATTCATCATATACAGTAAATACATTGTACTGTTAACAGTGCTTATAATGTATTGTCATTCTGTTTGGTAAGCATCTCTATTTTACATTTATTCCATAAATTGAAAATTTGCAAGTGAAATATTGAACAAAAGCTCCCTGAAAGGCTTTCCTTCCTAAATTTTTTTCATCAATTTTGGTTAAAAAAAAAAAAAAAAAAGGGGTTAAAACAACTAAAAGTTGTGAGCTTTCCACTTGACTCTTTTTTTTTTTTTTTTTTTAATCAGGTGTCTTTTTACGTGCTGCCGTTCTCGTTACATGGCTCTTATCCACAGCCGTGCCCTGGCTTCATTCCTTGTGCCCTGGCCCTGGTTCCATCATACTGTAGTTTGATAGATTTTACTGAAATTCTGTTGGTGTAAAACGAGTCTGACAGAGCTGTAAACCAGTCCCTGTGATTTCAAAGGGTGCTGTCTGCAGGCGAGCGCCCAGCCATTCGGCCTGACCTCGACAGGCTGGCAGAGCGGTTGGCAGTGGGGAGGAGAGGGATCGAGGTCCAGACGCCTCGGGACTTGCCCACTTCGCTTTCTGAGTGTCTGCCTCGGAGCAGTCGCCCTGCGGGAGAACAGTGGCTCTCTTTGAGGGGACTGACGCGTTTTGGTTGGCCGGCTTGGTTTTCCTGGCCCTTCTCTCGCTTGGTAAACAACATCCCAGAAAGACAAGGGAGAGATGCGCATGTTGTAGAAACCTGCGTGTGCCTGTATTTGCATAGGAAGGGATACGATATTAACTTGTGAATTTTAGGGCATAGTGTGTTTTGTAAGTTGTGTTATGTAAGCCTTAAAGTTTTAAAATTATTCTTAATATGCGTGTTTATGAAGTCGCCTGTATTTACAAGTAAGTTGAACTATTAGAAGTCAAAAGTACCACCTTTTTTTACTTCGTAGCAAAAAGATGCTGTGGTTTCAGTGTTACATTTTGATATTCTTTGCTGCCATATTTGTGATGTGCTGTGCTTTTTTTAAGATTTTTCTTTTAACATACACTAGTCATATTTCAATATTCAGTATATTGACCAAAATACTGGTATGAAGAAATAGCATCGCTTAAAACAATTAACATTATGGATAGAGTCCTTGAGTCTGTGAATACTGGCTTTGTTGAGTTGACTTACTCCTGAATATGCTTCATATTTCTTCTTAGTCACTGCAGTGAAAGACTTCTAATAATTAGGTTTATTTGGCATTCTACAGTTTTTAACTTAAGAAAATTCCTTGTTTCCATATTGAGAATGGTCATTCCAGAATGATGTTGCACTGAAAAAAGAATGATGGTGGTTTTCTTTAATGCTAGGCCAATGTGAAAATAATTTGGGTGATTTACAATTCTAAGATTATTCCTCAGGACTTGGATTACTTACATTTTTTGATGACTGTACAAAGGCGTGGAAGTTTCTGAATGGATGATACAATGGTTGCATTAAAATATTTCCATTTGTCACTGGTTGTTCTTTTTCTTTCTGATTGTTGGGATGCCAGCTAATTAAATATTCAAACAGGCGTACAGTTGTTTTAAAATAAAATTTGTTTGGGGCCCAGTTGTTTTATCTTGCCTTTTTTATCTTGAGCAACAAGTCTGTGCGAGTCACGCACTTAGAAAGCAAAATCAGCGTTCAGGCTTTTATCAGGCCACCTGGCTGAGTTGGCACACCAGAAAGTGTGTTGTTAGGATCAGTCTACTGTAGTTCCTCTGTACTGTGGCAACTTGCTAAAAAGCAAATAAAACAAGGGCAACAAATGCTGCAGCTTGCTACACTGTTCTTTTTTCATTTGTGCTTTCTATCTGTGTCTGTGTGCAGTTACTGTTTTTTTTAATGCACGGCACCCAAATATGACTAACCTGCTTTTATTGCTCTCCAATATTTAGGTGTATGCACCATCGCCAAGTTCTGATGATTTCAACAGAGAATCTCCAAGTTACCCGTCTCCTAAGCCACCAAGCAGTATGTTTGCTAGCACTTTCTTTATGCAAGGTGGGTAAAATGACTGGAAATACATGGACAGGTGTCACGTATTCTTTAGGCAGAAATCTGCAGTCAGCCACTGTCGTACTGAGTGAATGAGGATGCATAAAGCTGACACACTGTGCTAGAGCCTATGATTAAGTTTTATACACTTTTAAAACAGTTAGATGAAGGGAGCTGTCTGTTGATGTAAAGTTTTTCTCATGACATTAATTGCTGACTGAAATTTAAGGGGATTATACACCAGGCCAGATGGACAGAATCCCCCATCCTTTGATTTGTAGGGGCTTCAGAGCAGCATGCTGGAGTGATAGAGAAAAATGAGGTGAGGGCTTCTTGACTGTTCTGGAATTTGAATGTACGATATCAGCTAACAGTCTTAAGTTCTCAAATGCTTGTATATCCAGCATGCCAAAAAAAAGGGGGGGTTGCATTGAACAAAACGAGAGCAAAATTCATTTCCTCGGCCTCATGTCATACAATTAGCTCATGCTGTAGTCTGATGAGGTTTTGGAGCATACTGAAAGCATAGTCTCTCAGTACGGGAATTTACAGAGCACTTCAGTTTGTGCTACAGCAGGAAAACTGCATTGACACATGGGTTTAAGGCTTATGCAATGTCGTAATTTCAGTTACTTAAATCTGCTGTTACGGAATATTTTAATATTTTTATGGTACTAAGGTATTTTAGACTGTAAATTGCTTATTTTAGGTTAATAGATGTTTTGCACTGTATGTTTATGATGAGCTCTGCTTAGCCAAACTTTTCTCTCCTCCACCTCCTCTTTATTATTTCTTTCAGTATGGAATTTTTATCAACCTTCTTGATATAAATCTGGCCTTACTGAAGGTCTGTGTAATTAGCAGAAGTACTTGGTATTTTCTCAGCTGTGGTTGTATTGTATTTCAGCTATAAAGCCTCTATTGGTTTTTTGTTTTTTTTTTTTTAATAAATATAGCAACAGTGTGGTGGCATGAAAACAGAAGATGCACTGTAAACTTGTCACCATTTCCCTGCTGATATTAACCTAAGTTGCTGAATTCTGTGTTCTTTTAAAATAATTTTGTAAAGGAAAATAGAACTCGGTACTCTCTTCATTGAACATATTTTTGTTGTTTTCTTTTTTATTAAAAAAAAGATGGGACCCACAATTCTTCTGACCTCTGGAGTTCATCCAATGGCATGAGCCAGCCTGGCTATGGTGGGATGCTGGGAGGCTCCTCTTCCCACATGTCCCAGTCTGGCAGTTACGGCAGCCTGCACACACATGACCGTTTGGTAAGATATGCAGGATTGATTAATGTATCTGTACTTGTATATGGACATTTGACTTAAAAGAACTAATTTCTTGTTTACTGCTCATATTGTCCCTTAAAAACCCAGTTGTCAGAAATCACAAACTTACTGTATTAGATTTATATCCTTTTATTTATGTCTGTTGCATAAATACAAATCTGTAGCTATATAGTGGTCTGTTCAGAGGATGGATGAGTCTGTCTTTAATAAAAGAGCGGGATGTTGTATATTACAATATCAATATTTATTCAAAGACTACTTAATGTCTTGTGTCTGTTTCTCTTCTCTCTAGAGCTATCCCCCGCATTCAGTCTCACCTACAGATATAAATGCCAGTCTTCCTCCAATGTCTAGCTTCCATCGTGGCAGTACCAGCAGTTCACCTTACGTAGCTGCCTCACACACTCCACCTGTCAATGGATCAGATAATATTCTGGGTAAAAAGTTCTTCCTGCTTTTTTTTTTTTAATTTCACAAGAAAATGAAATTTAGGGCTGCACGATACAGAAAATTAGCAAGATTTAATTTATGGCATGCTTGTAGATCAGGAATGCCACACCACTGTGACGTTTTTGACATTTCTGTCCTCAGTATGGCTGAGATGAGGCAAAATGTTTTGCAGTCACCTTAAGACTTACTGGTTTTTTTGTTTTCACAGCCAAGGCTATGCTCAGGAGATCGTGTCCAATTGTAACTTAATGGCAATTATCCTTCTGTAGTTTAGTATTACCTACACGTTCATATAGATGGTTGTGGTGTTGCAGTTTTCAGAGCTGCTGTATCATCAAGGTACCGTGCCGGAGAAAGACTTGTTTCTTTGGGGAGCTTGATAAACTGCATTGTAAATTCCTCTCTTAACTGATTTAGAGATTACTGAGTGGACAGTGTGGTGGCTGGTTTAGTCTCTTCTGTGCTTACCTGCAAAGCATGAAATACAGGATGATCATCTGTTCCTTGCACGTATTTGCACATCTGAAGATAGAGCTGTAGAAGTTAGATGCTTGCAGATGCCCCTTGTCAATTTGATATGATTTGCACGTAACTTCGTTTTAGGTAAGCAGAATTTAGTCAGGGTGACTATACTGGGTTTGATTTGGGAACATGTTTTATACTCAGATCTTTAAACAGAATCCAGTTAACGAATCTGCCTGGGTAATTCAGGCTGGAAAATCCAAGTTTGCCAGAAACTTCAAACAGCAAGTGTTGCATGATTTTGATTTCTGATATGAATGGCTTACATTCACATTAAGTAACTTTTTGTGTTAGAAGTTGATAATTGGAGAAAGGAGATTCACTTTTAAAGGGTCTGTCTTCTACAGTAAAGCCGATACTTCAGAGGACTCTGGTCCTTTCTGTGTTTCCAATTGGCAGGGCTTCAGACATCCTCTTGGCTTGATGGTGTGTGGAGCAAAAGGGCACGCAAAGCTGCTGACATGCAGCTAAGAGCCAGGGTGACAGAAAGCTTGGGGGATAAGAGCTTTTCAGGGATTTTCTAAAATAAAGATGAGAGTACAACACGGGGAATTAGAGCAGGGGGAGCAAGGAGACAAACAAGGAACTATTCAGTGAATTTGGCTTTAGGAATTAATGAAACGTGCAGCGCTTCAGTGATAACAGTTTAGAAAAAAGCGGCAATAATATAATTTTCTGATCTTTCTTTTCACTTTTCATTAAAATGAGCTTGTGATCCTAGAAAATAATTTCAGTCTTTTTTTCTAACTGCTTTCACTTGTTGGTCCTTGAGTTATCGCGGTGATACTGTGTTTGACTTTAAAAAGGAGAGCATCTAAATTTAGATTTAATTGTTTTAATTAAATTTTTCAAGTATAATGAGAACTGATTCTGTTGACACTGGCTTCCTCAGAATATCCGTTTAAAAAGTGGTTGCTCAACTGTATGTGATACATAAAATAATAAAAACAAATAAAATTTCAGCTTTAAAAACAAGTGTTGGGTTTGCTTTTCACATTACAGGCAACAGAGGAAATGGTGCTGGAAGCTCACAGACAGGTGATGCACTTGGAAAGGCATTGGCATCTGTAAGTAGAAGTTAGAATATTCAGATCTGAAAGCTGTACTTTGATCATTGCATCAATTATTTATGTGTTCATTCATTTCATAATATCAAATCAGGACTTCTCATGCATGAAGTTAAATAATGTACTATGATATAATGTCATGTACTAGACAAACGTCTATAAAAAAGCCAGCAGAAAATGCTGTTATTTGTAGAAGACTCATTCTGACTTCCTTTTTTTTCAGGTGACTGAAGAAATTAGGGCAGATATAGTTTAGAAAGTTGTTTAGACGAAGTAAAAGATGATCATAAAAACTTTAGGGGTTGATTATTTTTTTTTTCTCCCCTCTGTAGTGTTCTAGCTAAAGTAAAATATTTTTAACATTACTCTTAAAGCAGATCCTGCATCAAGGTTTAAAACGTTTTCTCAGTGACCTAGAAAACTTGAGAGGTTTTGAATGTTGTGTTGTATAGCTGTAGTTCATGGAACAGCCTTTAAAATGTTGTATATGCATAAAGTTTAAACTCATAACTCTTGTTGGAATAATGTGGATAATGTCAAACATTGCCAATATCTTCAGTCTACTATAAGCTCTGTTTGCGTATGCGTGCATACAGCAATTATTTTTGCATTAATACAATCAGACATACTTTTTATAAAACAGTAATTGATACAGTATAGTAGAAATTTCAGAGTTAGGAGTGGTGGCTGGGGGGGCACTTTGTATTTCTTGTACGTAGCAAACAGGGAGACTTAAGTCTGCTTTTAAAAGATAGCAGTGACTACTTTGCAGCCTCGAAAGACCATTCCTGGGCTGGATTCTGCATCCCTCACCTCATACCAGTGAATGCAAATGTGTGTATTCATGCAGATCCTGTTACCCTTGCATCCCTCAGAGGGTCATGTGTTAAAAGATTACCAGATCTGATAATGTCTGCAATGTCCATATTGGGTAGGAGAACTCTGACCTACTGACTTTGAGGAGAAAAATGTTGTCCCTGTTGCTTTTGGGGATTCAGCTAGTAGATAACAATTCACAAGTCCAGAGGGCAGTTAACACTCTTTTTGTCTGTTGGAGACCTGTCAGAAAAGAACTGGGATCATTTTGACTCCTAGAAACAGCAAGGTTTGCATACTTCAGGCTGTTTATTACTCTGCAGATGTATCAGGATGTCTGCTGTTCTGCAGCCTGCCCAAAATTTCTGTTCAGTGTGACGCACTGGCCAGTTAGACCTTGTGGGACTTTGTGACATCTTCCACTGCTCTCCTTTTTTAAATTATTTTCTTATCCTTTCAGGTATTTTTTTCGCAAGTCACTAGCAGACAAAACCAGGCTGATGTTTTGAGGAAAACTCTTAAGTATATTGCCAGTGGAAGTCAGGGCAGAAATGTTTAATCTAACTGGTGGGTGGGCTCTGGTTGTCATAGAAACTTGTTTCTGTCATCCTGTGTTGTTGCTTGGCAGGAGCAGCCAGGTCATTCCATAAATCATTTCTGTCATAGCTGATGGTGATGCATTCCATCTGCTCTATCAGTGCATGCCATAGTCTGCACACTTCAAATCCCTCGCCTCATCCATCTGCTTCCCCCGCACCCCGCGCGCACCCAGCACACTGCTGGCGCGGGTTCGGCAGGGAGCACCACTCACCGAGGGAGGAGGTCGTCTCTCCTGCAGGTGAAGCTGGCGCACATCAATTTTGGTGGCTGGTAAACCATGAAGGTTTTTCAGTTCCAACAAACTTTCATTTAAATACAGCGATTGTCTTGACTTTATTTTTTTTCTAAGATGACTCCTTTCTGTTAGGATTTTAAATGCCACTGCTGCAACTGTCGAGAGGAATTTCTAGTTCTAAAATTCTGTTGATGTACATCTCACAATAGGCCTTTCATGTGTGAAACATCAGAGGATACGACATTTGTTCTTCAGTTTAGGTATTAAAGACCATACAGAACAGTATGTGATTAAACATGTAAGGCCAGATAATACATTTGCAAAGGTTCTTTTATTTTAGGTTTAAGCCTGGATAATTGTGGTCTTAATCTCAGGGTAGGCAAGAAAGAGAATTGTACATGAAAGTATTTACACAAAGTTCCCAAAGCCCTGTGGATTATGCATTAGTTTGGATAATGAACTAGTATAGATAGAAAGAAAAGAAAATCTGGGTATTCGTGCCATTTCTAATGTGTT
>Ga0181612_136454_pt1 | contig 10413 bp, 7 predicted proteins | sample HoacroProtozoa21_FD_119630 | JGI IMG/M metagenome (GOLD analysis project Ga0181612, IMG submission 119630) | Hoatzin crop microbial communities from Cojedes, Venezuel. Combined Assembly of Gp0051906, Gp0051904, Gp0051908 | reverse complement strand
GGAGTCCGGAGTTAAACTGAGGACAGAACTCTTGCCCACGTTCCAGTCTTGCCAGCCCCATCCAGCAGGCTGGCCTCCCAGGCGCAGCAGTGCTCCCTAGCGAGACTGTGCATAGCAACCTTTAGCCACAACCTCTGGCTCCCTGTAAGAGGAGGAGCGACTACCTCCCGAGGAACAAAAGGCTAAGTTCCCCGTATACTTTTCTCAGCAAAATAGGGAAGTGCAAATACCACCTGGGAGAAAGTAGTACGCCAACAACCAGAGGGAACACACTATATACATTTACCTCTACTAAATGAGGTTGTGCAAAAAGGAGGTAAGCGCTCACAATCACAAAAGTCTGCAACCAAGCTGTTTACGTGTGCAGCTGACCGCTTTGGCAGATGCAGCTAACTGCAAACAAGCCATACTTTTCCAATGTAACAATCTAAAATTATTTGATGAGACAACAGTATTACCACTTCTTCAAAAAATTCATAAGCTCTATGGTACATCTGCATATAAGTGTTTTAATAAACCAAGTAAATATCTAACAGATTTCAGAAGCTTATAACTACATCATTTCCCAAATGATTTACCTTAGATTTTGCTGAGTCACTAGTAGCTGAATCTGTGGAAAAATGAAAAAAAAAACAATTCTGCTGAGTTCTGTGCGATTTTTTCATTGTTGCCACAGACAATGCTAGACTTATGGAAAAAGACAAGCACAGAACAAAACGTGAAGCAAATAAAAACCAGAACAGAGTGAATAGTCAGAGCTCACAAAGATGCAAGCTGCACCACAGAAAGCCACCGCCATGAAAGGATGCTGTGAATTGTAGGCAGAATCAGCTCAATGATAGGAATGGCAAAGGAGCCCTGTTCTTCTAAATAAAAACCAGAAATACTAATGTTTATTCGATGTTTTAAGTATAGAGCCCCTGCAAAACCGCAGCTGAGAGACCTTTTCAGGATCATACTGTGTACTCTCCTGACATTCAGGATACACAAAGCAAAACTGAATGTCTTAGTACTGTTGGCTGCCCTAGGTGCAAATCATGGTTCATGTAGTCATAATATTTTTGTTAGGTTTTAAAGGAATTAAGTCATATTTTGTGTGTAAAACCCCAATTATACATCTCTCTCCACCTCCGACTACGTACAGGAAAATTTCATTTTTAAATTGGCTAGATTTCAGCAGCTACCAGTTTTGTACTTTTTTTATAACAAGCGCTATTATGAAATGAAAAATGGACACCATAGTTTTACTGTCTCGCAAAACCCAAGATTATACAATTATAAAGGGGGTAGGAAGGGGCTAGCACTATGACTCAAAAGTATGAACTTCGATGTGTTCCAGCTTTAGGGACTTTCTCCCTAGGAAGAAAGAGCTGAGCCCCCTGCCACACCCCTTTTTGACACATGGCTAATGCTTTATGACTAGAAAGACTGGTAGACCATACCATGCTATTTCTCCTCAGGGTCTGCTTCAGAGACAACAAGAAACAGCAGAAAAACTTTTAAAAAGTAGCATTGATCTGTTTAAAATACTCTTAAAAGAAAATTTACAGCACAGATCAACTTGGTTTTTTTCATTTACAAGAAACGGGGGTTTCTGCAGACAAGGCAGCTACAGTGTGGGCAACAGTCCTCCTTCTTCCTACAGTTCCAGCTGTCCATCAGTGACATCACAGAATCCACTAATGACATCACCGTGTGATAGACTCCTCCCACTTCGCCTGTTACAACATCAGTATAAAGTGACTGTTTCAGTAAGTGCTGAACAACCCTTCGAAAACAAAAGCTAGAGATGAAGGGATAACATCTGTGGGATACAACATGCTGGGTTAGTGCAATAGTATAGTGAAGGGAGGGGGGGGGAAAAAAGTCACCAAAAAAGAGCCTGCAATGCTTGTCCTTAGCCACAAAAGAGGATGGCATTTATAAACAGAAGGAAATCAGCTTTAGTATAGACATACTGCAACATACTTATTAAAGTGCCCACCACTTGACAAGAAAACATAACTCAATTTTTTTGTACTCCTAATGCTGGGAAGGAGCAATATTAGAACACCACGGAAGATCAGTCTTTCTGCCATCACAACAAACCACTTTACAGCAGCTTATCTGCTTCACCTCATGATGATGATTGCATGGGTTACTGTGAATAAATAAAATAATATGTGCAAGCCTCCTCTTTTAATGATTATACTCCTGTTAGACAAAGTTTTCCAAATTATATCATGCATGATTATCAACAATTCAAGTCTTTAAGAAGTGTTAATGATCTTTTGGAAAAGAGAAAAAAGTTTATTAGTAAAAAAAAAAATAGGAAGAGAGAGTTAAAGTGAGTTAAGAGAGTAGGTTATTCTAGCCTATGGACTGACACTGTCCGGGCAAGAGTTACCTGATACGTCTCCAGGAGATACGCCCGTTCTTCCAATGTTGGTGAGTAAATGATCTATGTTTGGCACTGGCTGAGATTCTACAGTGTTTTCCTCCTGAACTGTTGTCTATAGTTAATAAACAAAGATCTCTTCATCATCGTTTCACAAATAGTTCATTACAATTCAATATCATTTAGAAAACTGCATTATTCACCTGAGGACACGCTTTCCTCATGTGTTCTTATTTTCCCGTTTTGCTTTATGCTTTTACAACAAAGGCATGTTTTTTTTTTAAAAAAAAAATTCATTACCACAAGGACTGGAGAGCTAAAAAGGTGCTTCTGAAGAGCAAACCATACAGTCATGTAGTAAGAAATATACAGACATTCTAGAGGCAGGAGAAGCAGATTCTACGCTAAGATAATGAGAACACAAATATTTATGACAATACTTACAAGAGGTTCTTCAGCGTCATCTTCTGTGAAAAACCAGTCATGCTACAATTTAAAATAAAAAAGGTGAAAACCCCACAGGAAGCACAAAACCCAAATGTGGAACAAACATGGTCATCACTAAAAACAATATCCTGGAGTTCAAAGGATAAATACCAGGCCCAAACTGGCCCAAGAAGAGAAAAGCTGGTCCATCTGTGTACGATCTTATTTTGTAAATGATGAAATGCATCCACTTACTTTTTGGATGAGTGTTTCTACAATTTTATATTGGTCTGGCATATGCGTAACCATGTGTGTCATGTTATCATCGGATGTCCTCACAAGTGTTGGACCAAATACTATTGCCAGGTTTCTTGGTTCCATCTAGGAAATGAAATATTTCCACATCATACATTTACAATAAGAAAATGCAATAACATGGGCTAAGTACATTAATATAACACTAACACTACTCATTATCTGAGAACCGTTTTAAACAAGAACAAAGAAAAGCTTTTTAAAAAACACATTACTGACTCAAGTAGGATGTTACACTACACTAAAACTCTCCTATACACAGCTGCAATAAATACATCCCACATTTCTGCAAATCAGAATTCAACCTTCCTTAACCCAGTGCAAGTAAAGAGCTCCACAGGCACAGAAAACTCAAGAACTCGGATATATTCTTTATGCTTTTAGGAGGATTTTTGTTGTTGTTGTTCAGAAACACTGATGTTTTAAGAATCTTTTTTTTTTATAAAAAGGCATTGTTAGTTCCCTGGGTTTTTTTTAGTGAAAATGTTTACATGACATGAAAAAATTAAGCTGGTAATCAAATACTGTATTACGTCTAATGACAAAGAGCTCATTCAATTTGCAGCTACTTTGGTGGAGGCAGCAGCAACCAACATCATAGACCCAACACATTTATTCATGAGACAGAGTTATCCGATCATGTCACAACATTAATCATCCACTTAATTTACTTTTAACGTTACATTTCTGACAAATAATTCCAAGAAAGCAGCAGAATACTTACCTGCTTTTTTTGCTTACTTCTCTGACTTAACAGTTTACTGTTGCAACACAGATCAGTAATATATAGGACGCAAGGTCCTTGTGCTTACCAGAAAGAAGCTGCAAACTTGACACATGCCCCTAAAGCTTACTTTGACTTGAATTGTGGCCTTTGACAAGTCATACAACTATAATATCACCTCATTCATCTAGCCTTATATATTCTATAATACTAGCATTATTTAAACAACTTTTATACAGCACACCAAAACCATAAAATGATAAATAAAGGTTTACTTCAGACATTATGCTTAAAAATGACATTGACTATCATTTCCTTACAACGTCAGCTATGATTCCACTAAATGTTATATTTTGTTAAATATTTTTTATATACACGCATTTTTCTTTCACATTTAACTAGAAGGCATTATTTGCAGAACTGATGTTGGAACCTACAACATTTATTTGAATTGAATAATTTATTTGAATTGAATAATTTCCTGATCTTTTAAATTATTTCAGATTGGCCATAGGTTCCTTTATATGGCATCAATCACACCAATTTTTTTCCTATACTCGGCATAGCAGCAGCCAAGTAACAAGGCACCATGTTACCTGCCCTGAGGCAGGCATCCGTAAGCACACACCCATATTGTGCACAGCTTTACATTCAGCTACCCCTTCTTGAGAGCTAAAAAAAAGGCTACACTATTATTTGTATTTAGTGTAGGATTATAGCAGCACAGAAGCACTTAACACAAACTAACTCTTCCCTACCTCATGGAAATGACAAAAAGCTATTCTTAGTAGTGGACTATGACACTGTAGTGGCCAACTACCACCCTTTACATCATAAATATTCTAAAAACCAGTCAAACCAGCACATACAACATCATTAAACATTGAAGTAATTACAGCAAGTCCTAGTCTTAAAAATTACTCGAGCATCCAGGAAGCCTGGCTTCACAAAGCCTGTGACAGCCTCTGCCAGCAGGTTCATTCAGGCCACAGACATTCACCTGTGCCTGCCCAGGTGCACTGCTATTGGCATCTAGATGGGATTATAAGAAATTTGCGGACTTGGGATAGATTTAGGATAAGCAGTTATTCCCCACAAGAATTAATACCATGAATAAACTGAATTCACATTAAACAGGTGCATATTTTGCAGGAGTCCTTAGTCTCATCCAAAAAATCTTCTCAGCATAGCAAAGGTCTTATCTACGAAAATAAATTATCACCTTAGTAGAAATAATCCTGCACAAAAACTGTACTTAATGAATCAAAAAGCAAAATACATTACACTTTTGCTTCTGATACCTTGTTCTTTTCCGAGTTCTCTGCTACTGTCTTCAGGTGTGCAGAAAGAAACTTCAGAGTCTCATAATGATGTTCAGGTAAATCATGAATCTGAAACACATAATCACTATTCAGAACATTAAACATTTAATGCCAATTTTGTAGTGCACCTACAACACACCTGATTTCAGCTTACCAGTCTCTTCAGTGTTTTCAGACGTTCAACAGGATCTTCTTTTCTATTGGCATCTATAAAATCTGCATATTTGTCTGTTAAAAAAAGCAGAAATTAATCATATATATTTGAGTTTGTATATATATGCATGTGTACTATGTACATACACCCTCCCTCCCGTCCTCATGAATACAGGTCACATATATATATATACACACACACACACCCCCCATGACCTTTGGAAGTCATAAATTAGCCCATTAAATTATGTATAAGAAGATGCCAGTGGGGAAAAAATCCAGCTTTCATAGAAAAGTCCAACAGTAAAATTCCAAATTTTACTCTGGGTTGGTTTTTTTTTTGTTTGTTTGTTTTTGGTTTTTTTCAAATTTGTAACTCATTCACCATCACAGAAATTCTGTTTACAGCTCTCATTCTTAATGTCTATGATCACCACAACTCCCTGCTCTGTAAAGGAAGAAAGTGGGCATTTATTACAGTTTGGATGATTCCACTGTATTTTCTCACAAATCATGTGAGCGATGCAAGACAACTGTTCAACAATAATTCCTAAAGACCAATTAATAACAAACAACCTACCATTGGTAAAAAGGGGTTCTGGGAGCTTTCTGAAGAAGGATTTCAGCAAACTGCTTATCACATTCAAGTCTCGCCATTTCTACATATTTAGAAGAAAAGGACAGACATGCTTTACATTTCTATCATCACTACACAAACGGAAGTTTTGGGGAGTTCAACCTAGAAACAAGTGTGATCGAAGACTTACATCATCATGAACATCAATGTCAGTCATTCCTTTGTTGAGCTCTTCCTGCATACTTGAGATGGCAGCATTATTTCCAGGAACTCTGTAAATACCTGTGTACTCAAGACCTCTTTCTTCAACCAGTTTGCAGCATATATCAACAATCAGTGGAATATACTGAAGAAAAAGATAAGTTATATATACATTTTCAAGTAATTAATACAAAAAGTATTTTAAAATCACACTGGAAAGAAAAAATGGTCCTTCCATACTTTGTTGGTATGAGCTGGGGGGCAGTCATCTAGTCTGACACCAAATGTTCCTACAGCAGATGGCTTCTTTTCAAAAGTCTTCCTCATAATGCTTGGAATGCCTTTTCTCCAAGTTCCCTTGTCTTTTGGTGGGCTTGTCTCATCTTTGGGTGTTAGTATAACGCAAACAAGAAAATAAAGAAGAAAAGTAAGAGCACTTAAGTCACAAAAACTACTGTGAATCCAGTTAACAGATTTGCAAAGATCAAGTGACACCTACTGCATTTTTACCTCTTACTGGCCTGGCTTCCTGCAATAACTCACTAAACAGTGGTCTTAAACATACCTTCTTTTACTCTTCTGTGATTCAAAAGATACATTTGAACATACTCGCACCCCAGATTTAGAAAAGCAAGTATCTTAATGGTACTGTGGAATTTCATCGTTCTAAGACTAAAGGTAGGTAAACTGTATTGTAAAAAATGAAAATCTATGTTTAGTAAAGCAAGATTAAGTCTCTGCTGAACACAGTGCTGCACAAAATACCTATGAAACTATACAGCCATGCTCACAGTTGCACAGATGTACTCACTCTTTCAAAAATTACTAGATTTTAGTCACCCCTAAATCATTCCAAACAGGACTCAAACACTTAAAAGTATTATCCATGCAAAAATCAGATTAAAAGTTCAGCTTCTGTTTACCTCTCACATGCAATTCACGTAGCAAATTAATATTCCTATTTATCCTGTACTGCAAGTTGCCTAATACAATAGCATTTCCTTCTTATTCAAGTATTTCTGGAAATATTCTTTCAGCAGATTTGACATTTACTTAACACCTGCAATTTAGTTACATAACCTGTAGCATAGCAGCAGCAAACAGACATTTGTTGGTAACATAAACCAGAATTCACTCACAGCTTAAATTCAAGACTGAATTGTTCAAAAGTGGTTAATCAAAAGTGATCGCTCAGCCAGTTGCCTTAATTTGTATGCAATAGCCTTACAAGCACAATCTGATCAGAAATACCGCACATTCACACATTCCGAAAAGAACAGTAGCTTGTGACACTATTTGATGGAGTTCAGCTACTGATTTAAGTTTGCAGTATCAGCTCATTGGACTTTTAAGAACTCAGCAGGCACTAATTTTGTTGTGGGGGGAAAAAAAAAATAAATCTTTGAAATACAGGAGTGAAACTGTATTAAGACAAAAAAAAAAGTTCTTCTCTACTTCTAAAACACTTAAATGGAAAACTCTGGTTTCTTAACAGCATATTTAAAATATGAATTTACCTTGTTATTTCCAAGTCATCTGGAGACAAAAGTATGAGTTACACACAAAATCAATTCCAAAGCTTGGCAAAATTTTGGTTACAAGAAGTGTAACAAACATTTTACTACTAATAACACTACGTGGAGCTGTAGGAAAAAAACCCCAAAATCTCTTGAGACAGAACTGGAATAAAAAGCTTCAGGGATCCGAGGAGACCTGAAGTACATCTAAGATAATATCTAAATGAAGTAGAAGAAATGGAGTGATTATAGCTGCAGCTTAAAAAAAATCTGGTTAATACCTGCTTTCCACCTGTATATTCGTGAGTTCAAAAAACTTGAGAAAGGTACCTCGATGGCCTCACACTCAGGCTATAAGGAACGAAATAAATACAGAAAATGTACAGACCTTTAGTGAGAAGCTTCCTTTCAGACTCATCCTTGGGGGAATGTGGACTCTGGGTCCTCTGTTCTGCTTTGGTTCCAAGCAGAGTCTGTCTGATACTCAGACTCTGGCGAGGTGTTTTGGGAGATGGCTCCGTTTTGCTGCTTGAAGAGCTGAAACAAGATGTATTACTTCAGTAAAAAGAAGCTAGATAAGAAGTCTACAAAAACTACTGGCAGCATACAGTTCACCTACCTCATCATTGTACTGTATTCTTTAATCCTTCGACTAATTAGATCTCTGCTAGTAACACCAGTATCCTATAAAATAAATCCGAGATCTACTTTACAATCTTATAAACTACAACAAATATTTTTTATTTTAAGAATACAACTAAATCATCCTATCAACAGTCTGCAGATGAAAAATTAACATTTCAGTACAGTTTTAAAAAAAAAAAAATCTGACAGGCAGTTCTTGGGAACATAAGGACAGAACATTTAAAAACCATGAGGAAAACTGAAGTGAGTAATTACAAATTAAATGCTGCTATTTAGACTTTTTTTTCAAAGCAATAGAATCTGATTAAATCCTGTTAAATTGAAAGTAAGTGTAAAAAGAAAACATGCAATTCAACACACCCTACTATGAAAAATCTAATCCTATGTGCACACAGTACTTGTGTTAACTAATTACTCCTACATATACAGCTGAAACAGCCATGAATTCAAACATATTTTTATGCATTGGCCTAATAATATTTGTTAATTCATTTTCCTTTGGATAATTATTTTAAATCTGAGCAGATGTGCATGACCACAGACACGTTGCTCAGCACTGAAATGAAAATGCAGAGGACAATATTGCCACAGATACTGATATGTTATGTACAACAGTATATGTTTGCCTTTTGTAATTAGCATTAACATTTAATTCATAGAAACATCAACATTTAATCAGAGAAACAGTCATACTTTAAAGTTTCACTTTTTCACTACTGAGAAACTCATCACCCTGTACCACTGCACACACCACTTCGCAATGTAAGTCTCAAGACAGAACACACTGGTTCTAATACTGCAATTACCTTTTTAAAAAGATTAGGGATTTCTGACAGATCAGTTTAATATAAACAGTATCCTCAGTCAAATCAGCAATGACATTAATTCATTTATTTCAGAAGTCTGCGCTCTTATTATGAGTATGTCAGGCTTTTTTTAACTCAATTTATTTACTCAGTTACCTTGCCTTTCACCTCATTTTCTTCTAAGTTCCTTTACACATTTTAGTCTACTGTTTAACGGCAAATTACTTCTTTTGTTGAAGTATTAATCGCAAGAAAATATAATCAATTTTTAATTAAAAGACCAGAACTATGGCTTCTGCATTATGTATTATACAATTACCTCATCATTTAAGTTGCTGTTGTCTTGTATTGCTTTAATCCATGCTAACATATTATCTCTGTCCTCAGCTTGAAACAGATACTCGCAGTCTGATGTGGTGAGTCTAAATACATTTTTCCTCTTGGTTTCACAGTATGAGATGTCTATCAAACAAGCATTGATGCTTATAGGTTGTTCCTCTTCAGACGGGGTCACTTGTTCCTTTTTATCCTTGTACAAATAAAGTGAACGACCTCGAAGAACAACATATAATTGCTTCCATGGCCGAATGCTCCCACCAACTCGCTGAAAAACATGAACTGATTATGTTAGTTTGCTGATTTGTTACAATGAATGTTTCTGGATCAAAAAAAAGTACCTCCAGAAATTTTAAAGAGAAAGACTAACCACCTAACCATACCACTCTTAAGAATGACCTGTGGAAAGACTACACAAAAGTACACTAACTGCTCTCCACTAGAGTAGTGAATTGCTCCATAGCCTGCCCTCCTTGATCACCCATTAAATATGTGTTGACATCTGAAGGTAGCAACAAACAGAACGTGACTAGAATTTCACAGAGGCATTAATACAAATACAGTAAAATATTTAATGGACTTCTTGCCTGTGCCTTTTAAACTGCACTCAAGTCAGACTCACATTTACACACCTCTGCAATTCCAGACTCCCAATTTTCCTTAAGTGTCAGTCTATACTTGTGCTGAAAGTTAATCTGAATTCAACTCCATAACATTCACAAAAACTACAGCTTTTTTCAAACTACAATTAACAAGGGACTGATTCTTCCTACTTATTTAGTCATTAGAAATTAGTTTACTTCACAGATGCTTTGAAATGTAGAATTAAAGTCATAGAATTGTTTAGGGTGCCAAAGACCCTCAAGATCATCGAGTCCAACTGTAAACCTAACACTGCCAAGTCCACCACTAAACCATGTCCTTAAGCACCACGTCTACACATCTTTTAAATACTTCCAGGGATGGCGACTCCACAACCTCCCTGGGCAGCCTGTTCCAGTTCATGATAAACTT
>Ga0181612_131083_pt1 | contig 10413 bp, 9 predicted proteins | sample HoacroProtozoa21_FD_119630 | JGI IMG/M metagenome (GOLD analysis project Ga0181612, IMG submission 119630) | Hoatzin crop microbial communities from Cojedes, Venezuel. Combined Assembly of Gp0051906, Gp0051904, Gp0051908 | reverse complement strand
GTTTCCCCCCCCCCCATTTTCCCACCCCTTTCTTTTGGAGACAAGTTAATATTTCAGCTGGGGCGGGACATCCAGATAATTCAGTTTCCCAAGTCACTGGCGGGAGGTCACCAAGGCCAAACACTCTGTGACTCTTCCCCACGCTCGTATCTGGGACCAGCCAGGCATCCGTTCTGTCCCTCCTTGCTCTCCTTCTTCTGGTAGGGTGGTCTTGCCAGCATCCTGTTGACTACTCCAGACGCAACGCACCGGTGCATGTGACCCTCTCTGTTGGAGGCAGCAATCAGCTCCACCCTGCACTCGCTGCCACTCGCTGCCAGGCAGCGTTCTCCCCATTCTGCTTCCTGGGGGAAGAGGACTGGGAGGTTGCGACCGTCCCAGACCTGTCAGTACATGCAAGAGAAAAGCACAAAACACAGCATTGCTTACGTAAAAGTTTTATTGGAAATTCTTTGAATACTTGGAAGTACAATGGAGACTATTTCCAAAACAATACAATTTAGGAGCCTTCCCCTTCACCCAAAGTATCTGTAAATCAGCAGCTACATACATACTGTCCTTGAATAGAGAACTGAGCAGACAGCTGCTAAAATAAACAGCCTTCCCAACACGATCTGTGGCAGACCACAGCAGCAGCGTTTGTGCAGTGGTCAGGGAACTCAGAGCCCAGATGTAGCAACTATGTGTTGAAGCCGAGGAATGCCCAGAAAAGAGGCATGTAACTCAGCCCTAGAGAATCTCTTTATTGCTATGGCCATCCAGCTCAACACTAGCAGCTTTTATAGACAAATTTCCGGGTTTTTAAAGTAGAAAAAACCCGTGGCGCACTGACGTTCTGCCTTATGAGATGTGGGAGCTGTAGTCATGTTGGGAACTGCACCAACAAACGAGCGCAAGTCTTTGGCTCGGGGGACCTCTGGGCAGGCTCAGCCAGAATGGCATGGTTTCTGCCAGCACCACAGCTTGTCCATGGGAGAGAGGTCAACAGTAGCACTGCCTGGCTGAAGTTCAACCTAGCCTGGTCTTCAACACAAACACTGTGTGACCCAGCACTCTACCCCCTCTCTGCTGCTTGGCAGCCCAGATCCTCTCCCCTTCCCAAGCACAGGCTGCACATTAAGAGAAGGTGACAGCAACCACGTGGCTGTGAACCACTTCCTACAAGGTAGCAGAAGTGAGAGCCAGCTGATCCATGAATTCCTTGTCTTCCTGCACCCTCTGCAACTCTTTCCACTTGTAAAACAAGGTGGCTTTAGCTGTGGGGATCAAGTATTCATCAGAAACCATGCAACTGAAGTCCTCTTGTGAGCTGTTTATCTTGGAAACTTTCTTAAATGTTTGTGCATCATACTTTGCAAGGACTAAGCAATTGCTGTGGGAGGTTGTTGAAAAGTTGAATTGGTTGAGTAAGCTAATGAGGTTCAGGTGGGTAGCTTTCCTTCAATAAAGCTCTTGCCTAGAGTTTTTGAGCTCACATGGCCTCCCACCGACCACATCACTCAACAAAAAAAGCTGGTAAAGTTCAAAGCATTGTGTTGCTCTGACCTTGCAATAAGCTCTGTTCTCATCTCGGTTCCTTGCTCTAGCAGTGGTACAGAAATAGTGTTCTAGAGAGGAGGTGGGGTTCCCTTCTCATCTGCTAGCAATCTCTTTCAATTACGAGTGCAGCTACATTGAAGAAGCTGCCACATCATGTTAACTAGAAGGCTGGTTACTCCGCTGCTCTAAGGAAATGAAGATGGTTCCTCAGTACTGAGACAACACAACCCCACTTCTGGAGAAAGAGAGAAAGAAAAAAAAGTGGTTTAAGGACAGTAAGTGTCTTGCAGTTGCTTACTCTAGTTACACATGGGAGGAGGAGAGAGAACCACATGAAGACCTACCTTATCTAAGCTTCTGTTTAGTGTCACTGTTTCTCCTCCTGTCCCTACATCAGGCAAAAGACACGGAACAGCCAAATCAACCACAGAGCGCTGCCAGTCAGTCACACTGTTGATAGCCAGCTCATTACAAAAATAAAATTTCAGCTAATCAAAAGCCAGCTGATTAAAAAGTACCATAAGCTCCCCGAAAATGTGCTTCTTCAAAGAAGCTGCCTTCTGAATGGCTGAAGAACACTGCAAGTTCATCCATGCCTATCAGAACACAGCTTTTCACCAAGTCCCTGCCACTCCACTACACTGATGTGTGCATTTCATTCTATCAGTGGGCCCTGACTGGATGCAATGGACACATAGTCCCCAAAACAGAGTATTGTATTAGAATAATCAAGTCTGTTTTAGAAAATAAATATCTTGGATATTTTCCTGCAAAGAGAGACCAGTCTCACTGGCCCAGGTTCCATGGCACACTTGCTGTCTGCAGTGATCCAGGGCAGAATCACCCGCGCTACTACATGAAAACAGAACATCTTTTAAATATAGGCTTCTTTAAAAGCAATAAATATTTCTTGATTCTTAAGATCATCTATTAACCATAAAGCAGGAAGGTTTGCAAGGGTCAGAGGAAAGAATCTTGGACTAAGACTCCTAGTTACATAACCCTAAAGAAACAGGATTCCTGGTATTTACAGTTACATTTCAAAAGCCGAGCCTATGAATTCAGCATCATCGCAGCTGCTACGCGCAGGCTTGCCAACAGTCGGCAGGGGTAAACTCAGCATGGCTGAGTGTCAGTGCACTCAGGAGAAACGTGGAAAGCGCTTCTGTAGTTTCATGCCTGCCGATCAGCAAGCGTAACAGAAGGCCTCGCACAAAACGACCATGCAGAGACCCAGTTCCTCAGAAGCAGGAAAACAAAAGGTAACTTGTATTACGCAGGTCCCCAAGCTGACGTCTCTCCCTGGGCTCCAGGCACTCGCGCTGAAGTCAGGATGAAACGCCCCGTTCTGTGGAATGGATGTCCTGGACGTAAAACTGTTGAATCTGCTGAACTCACAGACCTTGGAAATGAGCCAAAGCTTTCTATGCTCTAACAGGATTGGAGACTGTAGGAAAACGTCTGTTAGCAAGAAGCTATACCTAGGGAGCTTACACCGTAGGACCTCTGCAGGAAGCCTAGGGCAAATTTTCACAAAGCCCCTCCCACACAGAACAGAGACTGAAGAAAAAATAAATTTCATACACTGGAGTTTGACTTCCTGTGTCCCTACTGAAGTCTTCAATTCAAAACTGACTGTGAGCAGGAAAAGCAGTCCAGAACTATGCGGTGGTGTTAACTGAGGAAAATCAGCAGATGAGCCATATCTGCTGTTGACAAGAGCAATCAAAGAAAGCTCACTCGATGGAAGGAACGGGTCAAGGTGAGACAAAAGGCAGAGCAGGGGCGACAGAGATGTTTCTTGACATCATTCTCCAGGATGCCTTGAGGAGGAAGAACTGCTGCAGCAAAACTGGAAAACAGCTTCACTGCAAGGTTTCTACAAAGGCATCAAACTCTTTGACGTTTTTCTCGTGGACTGCCAGCTTCTCTGGTAATGAGTCCTAGAAGGGTAAAGAAGGGTGCAGATCAGGGCTCGGTCACAGCAGATAAAAGCAAGCTTTATCAGCCAAGAATTCTGTTTCTGAGTCATGCAGCCCCTCTCCACTGTGCTGGGCTCCCCTTCCCACGTGCACAAAACCAGGAGTCCTCCGGCAGCATCCAGCAAGTCACCCTGAGAAAGGCACTCTGCCCAGAGTGTGTCTGCGCTGCAGGAACAGTAGGTGCACCGGGGCATCTCCTTGTGCAACTCCCACCACCAGCTGCAGCACAATAACCTGCTCGTGTCCCTGCCTTCACCAGGCCACCTCCAGCTCTTAGCCACTGGTATTCCTTCTTCCCCACAGTACGTTCCAATGCCTGCGAGCCCAATACAGCACTCACCCAGACATGACTCTCACCAGCCACACCAGGATTTTACCTTGGCTCAGGCTGCAAGATCAGGCCTAGACTGCCCCCAAGGTTGATGAGGAAAGGCTGAGTTGGGGCTTTTCAGCCTGGAGAAGGCTGCAGGGAGACCCAATTGCTGCCTTTCAGTACTTAAAGGGGGCTTACAAGAAAGATGGGGACAATCTTTTTAGCAGGACCTGTAGTGACAGGACAAGGGATAATGGTTTTAAACTAAAAGAGGGTAGATTTAGACTGGTTATAAGGAAGAAATTTTCTTTATGATGAAGGTGGTGAAACACTGGAATGGGTTGCCCAGAGAGGTGGTACATGCCCCTTCACTGGAAACATTCAAGCTCAGGGTTGGATGGGGCTCTGAGCAGCCTATCCAGCTGAAGATGTCGTTGCTCATTGCAGGGGGTTGGACTAGGTGACCTTTAAAGGTCCCTTCCAACCCAAACTGTTCTATGATTCTATGAAGATACGACTTTTTCAAACTAGGAAGAGGGAGAGCATTATGAAATACACACGATTCCCACAAACAGAAATTTCAGGGTTCCATACCAAATCCTCTGCCATCGACTGTGCTCCAATGTCAATGGAGAGGCTGCTGAGTTGAGGGGGGTTCTGAAACTCGCGGTAAAACGTCCCCAGGTCCATTGGAAGAATGTCATCTTTTGAAAATGCTGGTTTCTAGAATCAAAGATACTGCTGTTAATTCCCATTCAGAGACACTGGCTTCCCTTTTGCCATCATCTCAGAACCTGCTATCAGTAAACATCTTGACATTACAACTGTTGCTTCAGTAATGCAGACTAAGTAACTGAAGAACAGCCAAGATCTGTGCTTGCCTGAGCACTCGGAAGAGAGCATTTCCTTGGAATCTGGCTCCTTTAAGCATCAGAGAGAGGACACCAAGCCCAGGTGTTGGTAGGGAACTGAAAGAGCATTCACCCTGTAGTTGTTGGTTCCGAGCATCAGTGTCTTTGCAGTTTTGGGACTGTCAAACTCTAGGTTGGAACTGTGACTCAAGGGTCTTTTCCACCCCACTGAAAACTACTCTGACATCATTTGCCTTTGTACCAGCACCTGAAGGCCATCTAAGATGCAGGTGTTACACGAGAGCACTGACGAGGGCACTTACAAAGTCAATCATAACAAAGTCATCATGGGTGTTCCCTGTGCTGCTGCCACTGGAGCCCTCCGAGTGTAAGCTGCCTTGTAGAGGAGATTCAGTTTCTGGGGAGTCAGGAGGATTGACCTGCCCAAGAAATCAAAGATGGTGAGTACTCATCTTATGATCATGTCTGTCTGTGTATTTTGACAATGTAAGGGCTGTTAGGAGGTTGGACAGTAGACACATGCTACAGCAGCGGCAGCAAACATGTACTGTTATTTGCATGTCTGGAGAGCCCAAGACTCAACACAGGAGATTTTCTGAAACCAAACAAATTGAGTAACTAGTTCGTTGCTCAGAAAACAGTGTATTCAAGACGGGGATTCGCATGGATGTTGCATAAGGGATGCTGAGAAGGCACACATTATACCTCTGGAAGAGGCTTACCATGGGGTCGTTATCTTCCAGCTCAACATTCTTGGGAGCAAACATGGCAAAAGGAATGTCTAAGTTGGCCATGGTCACCTGAGGAGATTCAGCAAACAGAATTTCACTAAGATGCTCTACTTAGCCAGCACAGAAAAGGATATTGAAAGTCTTCGTCAGGCCTGCTATAAAAATTGCCCAAGATCACGTCAGCAGTTAGGCAGGAGGCTGACAACCTCATTTAAAAGGCATAGAGATTGTACTCAGCTGACCTAATGCAGATACATCCCCTGAGGTGGGATTGCTTATATACATCTTGTATAATATATGCAAGGATCAACTAGCTGCTACAAATGCAAGCAATTCTCTTTCATCCATCTAAAGGCCTAGAAGAGCAGCCCTAGGAACTGGGCAGGTCTCTAAGCTGCTCCAGCTGAGCTTACATGCTTGCTTACTAGCAATTAACTGGTCTACTGTGTGCCCTTCGAGGAAGGGAGGCTTGCTACTAGCTTCCCCAGTTCATGAACCTGTGGTAGTGGCAGATCATTGTGAGACCCAAGGATCAGGTCTTCCATACCCAAAGAGGGTGTTGGCAAAGTGGGGCAAATTCAACAGCTGTCACATCCCAAAGGGATTTTATGAAAAACAAGCCTACGACACGACCTTGTAGGGAAATGCAGCAGGCAGGAATACGTACTCTCAGTCTCCAAGGCTGCCCTGGCATTGGAGTGTTTTTTGCTCCTCCGTGTAGGAACACTTGGGAGAAGCAGGGTATTACAGTGCCCTCTAAGAAGATCTACTGCAAGTTACCTGGTTAATGGGTTTGTTGACAAAAGCTCCCACCTTCCGGATAAAGATGGTCTCCAAAAGGTCATGTGGGGAGCCACATTTCCCTTCGCTGCTGTTTGATACTGTTTCTGTGTCCTCGCTGGCGGAGGAAAACAGGCTAATTAGTGACTCATGGCACAAACAATATAGACAAATCACATGCTTTCCAAGACTCCTTCATTTTTCTGGGTTTATTCCTAGTGCTGGAAGAAGGACAACAGAAATCCCTGTCCTTGTACCACACCTTCCTCCTCAGTCATGAGCACAAAAGGGGAGTGGGACACTTATGGCATCAGGTTTGTTTCAAGCTGGACAGAAACTATTTAGCTGAATGAAAAGTTGCTGCCAACTGAAAATAGGCTTTTGTTTTTGAAGATGGACTTTTAACTTCAGAATGTGCACATTCACAGCAACTTCTGTTCATCACTATTATTTTTTCAGTAATACAGCAGTCGCAGATCTGTCAGGAGGTGAGGGCAAGAACTAGAATTACATCTGTCACTCAGGTTACAAAGGCAGCAGTCTAATAAATCACAACAGCCAGTGCCAGTATGATTCATTCACTGCACAGCTTTTCGTTATTTCTAGGACTTGGGTTTTTTGCTACCACAGGTATTCAGAACTTTAAAAAAAAAAAAAATAATGGTCAAGTCTTCTGGCAGAGGACTACTTAGACAGCATACCCAGGAAAGTGCTACTGCAACAATGATTTTTGGTTTCCTCACAGCAGAATATCTGCTTAAGATGTCTGACTCACAACTATGTGACCCCAAGAGAGACTTCACAAGAAATAAATATGTCAAAAAACCTCTAATTTAATTAGCTGAGAGGAAGGAGATTTAGGACAGTTTGAGGTTGTACTGTTTTCTTTTACGTAACTTTAAGCACAAAGCTTCTTAATAAAACAGTGAACAGGTTTGCAGTAACTGCAGCTGGTTTTGGTAACAATTCACATTAAGTTTCTGGAGAATTAAGACTCACTTGTGAACTTACTTCATCTTGTTGTTTTACAATCAGCAAAACCAGCAGAGATTACAAAAAGATAAATGTGATAATAAAGTTGACATAACAGAAGTTGTGAGGACGTTACAGGGACTAGGAGCTGTAAGTAGATGGGCGAGATCATTGTTTGGAGAAAGGCTGAAAAAGCCCCAATGAGAGAAAGCTGTTAGTTGTTTTGGGGAAGGGAAAGACAGTAGTTATGCTACAAACAATAGATAAACAGGGGAAAACAACAAGTTTTCTCTTAACGGGGTTATAAATGGCGTGGCACAAGTGGTGGATCATCTAAAACCAACCTACCTACTAGAAGGAGTAGCTGCTGAGTAGTGGACTCCATCCAGTGGGGTGCACATCCTCTCTTGGTCAGCCTGAGCGCCATGTGCAGGCTGGCTAGGAACTGGGGGAACTCCCCCCTCTTTGCCTGGGCCGATCAGCTGAGATGGAGAGGAATGGTCAAGTTAGAGATCTCAAAACCAGGCCAACGCCATAGTGCAATACAGAGCAGATTCTCTCATACTGGGACGAAGTTGTGGGGTTTTTGGCATATGACTGAGCTCTAGTCCCCATGAGGCTGAGAGAGGTGTCGAGCAGAAGGTGATCACCACAATACAAACTCTTGTTATTCTCTTCCTACTCCCTTCCACCTCAGGCCTGTTTTACATTGCAGAGCTCTCTGGCCATAGGTCCTCTGCTTCAAGGGGAGGGGGGAAAATCATATCCTCTTGCTGCCATCACTGTGTCAGCAAAGCCCTGGTGTAGCAGCAACATCACAAGCAGAAAAAGACTTCTGTCAGCGTTATGTATTTGTCTGATGAACGGATGCAAACACGCCACTACGGACTGTCAGTGTATCCTACGTTGAGGCTACAGCGCTGTGCTTGGACAGCTACAGGGGCAGCAGCTCTGTAAGACAGCCACAGTTTGGAATCGGTGATATGCTGGTGCAGGCAAACAGGTCTGCTGTCTTGGCATAGTTTCTCCACATGACCCCTCTGCCAGTACAGTCAGGGATGCTGAGGAGCCATTTCCCAGCTCCTGTGCACGTTGTGCTTTCTCTGTATTTACCTTACGTTCTGTTCATTCCTGACAGACAGGATACCAATGCATGCACTAGTTTCAGATGTACAAGTGACACATGAAGGTTGCAATACCAGCCACGCTTGTCCTTCTGCCCTCTACAAGTACCTGGTGAGGGTGTGCAGCATTCAAGCCACCAGCAAAGAGTACAGGATACCCCATGTCAGCTGATCCAACTCCCAGTGCAGCAGGCTGATAGGAAAGACGAGAGCTGGAAAGCTAAGAAAGAAGAGAAAAAACAAGAAGGGCAAAGGGAGAGGAGAGAGGAAGGGGAGGGGGAATGCCCCACAGCCTGAATAACAATCAGTCACTGAAGAAGGCACGGGAAAAGTCGGAGGCACAGCACTTTGGGCTGGCAGAAGGATGCTGGATTTTCACTGGAATCAGTCATGAAGGTTATCAATCTCAAAAGTTCTTATTGCAAGGGACTAAGTCTGGACCTCGATAAGAAAACAGGACTGGTTTCCTACACACAGAGGAGGAGGCTGTGCAAGGTATGACTGACATTCAGTCACATGGAAGCTCTGCTCTACAGGCCTGTTTCACATATGGGGAAAAAGCATGAATGCCATCATGCACTTACTAAAGAGCTAATATTTAATATTTTTTTCCCCAAAGTAACTGCATTATCAACTGTTTGAACCCATTCCCACTACACACTGAAAGAGCTAATCTTCAAAGCCTGTTCAAATAGCTTCAGACAAAGAACAGAGTCCCATACATGTGCTAGGTAAAAAGGACTGGGAAGGTAACCCTTGTGCGACTGCTTCAGGAATGAGGTGCTGGAAGCACTGAAACCCCAGAGAAGTTCCCTACACACCCTAAGGAATCTAGCTTGTTGGATTAAATAAAACTTTCCTGTTTTACCTTGCTTCACCTCAAGAGGAGCAGGGCCAATGCTGACATCATTTACAGGGGTCTGAATGATAAGCAGCACTTTCATTCACATGATGCTAGTTAAGAATGGCGCAATCTCCTCTTACAGAAGAGCAAATATAATATTGTTACATGCTTTGCTCCTAGAGGTATTCAGCCAACTTGACTCTTCCAAGAACTCATGCTGCTTTGAAGAATACTCTACACTCATCTTCCTGTAGAAATCCCGTAAGGAATTCTAGGTACCGTTACCACTGATATTACTTCTGTTTAAGAAATCTTTGGTATCTACAGCTGTGCTTCTCCATTCTTTAACCATTTTTTCCAAGTCCTGTCTTACAGTCATTTTTAGCATTAGAACTGCAAAGGTTTTAACCTCAAACTGCTTCATTCTCCACCTGTCTTTAAAAATCCTCTGGTAATTTTGTGGTAGCTAGGTGTTCCTTTTTTTTTTTTTTTTATATTTCTCTGTCCTCTGAGAGACTTGCAGGTTTGTCTAAAGTCATGTACCTCATGTTTGTGCAAGATGTAAACAAAGAACAGTAATTCAGGTCTTCATAAGGTGTTATTTGTAGCCAGGAAGACAGATGAAGTGAGATTTTTGGTTTTGTGAGTTGTTTCTTTTTCCCTCATCCTTCAAACTCCTCTGTTTTAACCCAAGAAAAGTTCTAACTGACAACTGTGCAGGTTCTAGGGACACTGGCTGTTAGAAAACACTCGGTGCTGTGCCTTACTACTGCTGTCTTTCACTAACAATTAATCCTTGCAACAGCTGTTGTTTATTCAGGGGTGCTTGTCCTGACTTTGGGAGACCTTTATCTGCAAAGGCACTTAAGCAGCCAGTCTCAATAATGAGCCCGGCACATTTTGGGTTCACCAGCCTTTCCCATGCACAACAAACATTCCCCACTGACAAATCTGTACTTCCCTGTATTTGGTCTGTCATCTGGCCATGTATAGCATATACTATTGACAACTCACTTGATATGAAAAGGCCAGTCCCATCACTGGGACCTTCAAGGTGTCCGTCACCACAGGAGGAGGGGTCTGAAAATGTGCCTTTGTGACAGTAAAAACACACTGTGCACAGACACAGACACACAGAGGAAACAAGGAAAAGAGAGAGTGAGAGAAGGGGAGAAAGAAAGAGAGGGGGAGAGAGAGAGAAAAGGACTTCAGAGAAGAACTATAAAGAGTTGGATGAACTGAATGCTAGTGAAGAG
>Ga0181612_129057_pt1 | contig 10413 bp, 9 predicted proteins | sample HoacroProtozoa21_FD_119630 | JGI IMG/M metagenome (GOLD analysis project Ga0181612, IMG submission 119630) | Hoatzin crop microbial communities from Cojedes, Venezuel. Combined Assembly of Gp0051906, Gp0051904, Gp0051908 | reverse complement strand
GCAAGACATACTAATGGTCAGTTTGTCCAGCCCCGCCGCCCCCGGCCCCCACGTCCCCTCCCCAGCACCCAGTGGGTGCTGGCCCAGGCGATGGGGATGCTGCTGTAATTCTGAAATACTTTTTGCGAGGGGTGGCTGGGAAAGCGGCGTTCGCGCCTTTGGGGAGCCGGCGGGAGCTGCCCACCCTGCCCGGGGTTTTCGCAGGTGTCGGGTGCCAAGGTGGCAGCAGGAGTTTCGAGGCTCGTCAGATCCCATCCGAAGCTTTTTTTTTTTTTTTAATATAATAAGAACCTTCGCTATAAAAGATAATCGATTTTTCAGCGCCCCTGGTCTTCGGCGTCTCCCGGCGGTGAGCGGTGTCAGGCTGGCTGGTCCAAGCTGCTTTGTAAATATTTGGCTGTCCCTAACGCGAAGGCTCTGTTCCTAGAAGGTGGCGTTAAGCAAACACAAAGAGGAGCGTATGTCACGGGGTGATTCTGGGAGAGTAACTCTGCAGTCTTTTTTGGCTTGGTGGGAGGGATGTTGGTGTCATGGAGGACCCCTAAAATTTCTCCTTAATGTGTGCTGCAAGACCTTCAAACGGACCCCTAAAATTTCTCCTTAATGTGTGCTGCAAGACCTTCAAACATGGATTTACCACTTTTTTTTTTTGTTTTTCTGGTTATAACATTCGCCTCTCTAAAGGGAGGAACTCCTGGCCGTAAGCACCTAAGGAAGGCTCCTTCCCCCCTTAATGGTTTGGGAGCAGGAAGGCAATTTTGGGCTCTGCCTGCCAAAAAAGGTCCCCACGCGAGTTGTGAGTTTGTTGCATACCCTCAACCCCCATGTTTATTTTGGTGAGAGATGCCGGGTGAGGGAGGAAGAGAGCGGTGAGGCCGGTGGTGTCCGTAGACGCGGGCTGGCACCCACCCAGGGCGATCAGGAGAGGGGCTGCGCATCCCGCTCTGCCCCGGGAGCCCCTCGGGGAGCCGTGCTGGGCTGCCGCGGCCCCGTCCTTCGGGGGGGTCCGGCTGCAGCACCCCGGTGCCCTGCTGTGTCCCAGCCCCACGGGCAGCTCGGCGCGGGGGCCACCAAGCCCGTCGGCAGCTCTCCGGCTCCCACCTCGTTTCCCCCAAAATTTCTGGTTGGCTCCTAGCTGAAGCGTTTTTTGAGAAACTGGTATCGCAGCCTGAAAGAGGAGCGAGAAAACGCTGCGTGGTTGGGGCGGCGAGCTCGGGCGAGCGGCACCAATATCAGTTTAGCCCTTGATCAGCTGAGTCGCAAGTAGTGCGTGGAGACTGGGACCCCCAGCTGAGAGGAGGGCCCCGCTATGCGAAAGGCTGTCGGGATAAGCCTAAATTTTGGCCAGCACACCTGCGCTGGTTGGGGTTCTGAGAATACTCTGTCTTTGCAGATGTCGCTGCGCTGGCAGCCCACCCGTCGCTTCCAAATATAAATATGGTATCAGTGGGAAAGAGTCGGTACGGCAGTTTAGGCTGTTCGGGGAGGTGCTCGACCGTACCAGCAAAAGAAAAAGTTGGGTTTTTTTTTGGCAAAGTAAGCTGCTTTCCCCCTGGGAATTCATTAGTGACTTTATCTGTGGTAAGTGTAACCGTGCTGGAGAAGCCTTGAAAGGTGGCCCAGTCCGTAACAACAGGCAGCTCCGGCCGCGGAGAGACGAGGCTGCGCAGTCCTCCGTCTCCCGCGCAGGTGTCTCCGGACTGTCCAACTCCTGCTCCTCGCCCCGTCGTGGTGGGTCCTGCGGCCCAGGGTTGCTAACCGGGCTTTGTCCCCCCCCGCTGAGGCAGTGGCCCAGGCTGGCCGCCCTTTCAACCTGAGGAGCTTCTTCATGATCCCGGTGGAGTTAATGGAAAGTGTTGCTGGGCAGATCTGAACCACCTGCCGTGGCTTAAACACAAGCGGTAACGAAGAATTAACCCCTGCGAAGCGACCATCGCCTTGAGCTCCTGGGGAAAGCCCGAGCCTCCAGAGATGGGGCCGGCGCTGCTGGCTGCGAGGGGCAGGGGTCCTGTCCCCCGCGTCCTCCCCTGCGCCGTGCCGGGGGCCGGTGCCGCTTCCCGGCTTCCCTGCCGGAATCGCAGCCTTCCCGGGATGGAAGATGAACCCTGGCCAAAATAAATAAATAAATGAAGGTTTTCTGCTGGGTGGGCAGGTTGACCCAGCTCATGGGAGGTGTGGTGAGTGCCAGGGACCATGGAGGGGAGGTGGTGGCCGGGGAGAGGGTGCAGGGATAGTGCCCCCGTTGCATTTTGGTGGCAGCGAGCTTGCGACTTGACTTGGCTCCCGGTGAAAACGTGGGAGAAATTGGTGTTTGACGAGGTGCCCTGAAAGCGTTCTCGCTGGCGTTGGCTTCGCGCTCGGTGTGGGAAAGTCACTACCATTTGCAAAGCCTGGTGCTTAAAAATGGGGCTGCTGCAAAAGCGAGCTGCTCAGAATGTTTCCAATCCAAACAGTGGAGAATTTCTTGCTGTCTTTGGGTTATAACGATAAGCCCTTTAAGAAGAGGGCCATTTTCTTAGCCATGAGAAAATGCTTAAATGGAGACACCACCCACATGTTAAGTCCTTTTTAAAAGGGGCTAAATCCTCTTAACAAGAATATCTTTAGAGAACTCCTGTGGCCTTTAGATGACATGAGCCGTGGAGAGGCTGGTTCGGCATACTTCAGAAGGGGGCGGGAGGATTTACATTTCCAAACTGAATACTTAGCACCTCTCTCATTTTTCTGGTGGTTCAGAAAGCACCTCTTCCTCCCTTCTTCTCAGCCGGTCACAGCTGGAAGGGGAGAAAACTGGGCTAGCGCACAACCTTTCTCCTAGGTGTTGGGTAAAGGAGCGGGCCGAAGGGGACATAGCCACTGAGCAAGGATTTAAGGTATGGGAGAAAAACCTCTCAGCTGCGTAAAGAAATGGGGTTGTTCACTAGGAGCTTTTCTTTATTTTGCAGGAACACAAAGGTTTGGTCTGTGGAGACGCAGGCGTTTTCATGCTCAGACCCGGTTTTCATACTTCTTTCCCCCATAGCTTGTGTCCCTAGGAATGAATGCTAGCGTGAGTCTGGGGCCTTTGCTTTTCGCATAGCACTGAAGGGAATTTCTTTGGTTGAAACCCATCTCCTCCAGCAAGAGGCTGCTCCTGAGCCCAAGGAGGTACCACATGGTCCTTTGGCACAGCTGCCTGGAGAGAGTTCAAAGAGGCATCAATCCCGATTGCCCTATTTGTGCCCACGAGCATCTAGTGGAGAGCAGGCACCCTAGTAAAATTCTACAGGGAGAGTCTGTAGCTTGCTGCGCTTGCTGGTGGCGGCTTCACTATCCTTGCGCAGAGCCCAGCGGTGCTGGTGTGGCTCCATCTGCACCAGAGCTTCCCAAGTACGAGAGGTTTGTCCCCCTGCGGTGATAAGGGCTGCTGGCAGGCTTCCACGAGCGGCTGAGCCACTCAGAGGCTTGACTTGCTGGAAGGAGTAGGCTTGCTTCTCCCTCGCCGTCTCCTCTGGAGCACCTCCTTTACCCTACCCCTGTCCTGGCAGTGCTCTTCCCTCCCCTCTGCTTGGGGAGCATCCAGCTGCGCTGGTGGGTTGGTTTTTTTTCGGCTTTAACAAGGTAAAATGGCTGGGTCTGGTGAGCGTTAGTTCTGGCGTGCTGTAGGTATTGGGCATGCGTGGCCCGAGGTGAAGGAAGGAGGCAGGAGCTTTGCCATGCAGTGGTGTTCAGGTGTTAGAGCGGCTCACCGAGCCGCGGTTTGCCGACATTGGTCTTGCCTGTTCTCACCATGAAGGTACTTTCCTTCTTCCACCAACCTGGTTTCCAGAGGCTGGGTATGGGTCACCTTAGGGGCAGTTTGTTCTTCTGTACAGGCTGCTTCAACTGACTGAGCAACTGAAGGGGTTTTCTTTCCCCTCGTTTTATCCCAGGTACGTTGCTGCTGCTCTGTTCGTCTTTACAGCGTGCTCATTTGTGAGCTATGTACGAGCGTTTAAAAAAAAAAATCTTTAAACTTAAGGAAACGCTGTATTTTGCAAGATGAAAGGTTCTCCTAGTACTGCTCTGACTATGGCTGTGGCAAATGTTTGAGGAAGGAGCACAGGAAGAGGGGCTTGCACAGGACAGCCCCTCTCCTGCTCGCTTGGAGAGAGTAGGATTTAGTTGTCTTGTATGGAAGAAAGAAAAGAATTTTGTTTCTGCCTGCCTTTTTTCTTGTCAAACTTGCCGTCCATAGTCTCATGTTGTGGTAGGGGAAAATTATTTCCTCATGCAAGTTCTTCAGCACATTTTATGATACGTTGTCTTCTGTCCTCAGTTGTCTTCTCCAAGCTGAGGAGTGATAGATCATTTCATTTCTACTGAAATGAAGGCCATTAATGTTAAAATAGACGTGTCCTTTTATAAAAGAATCACGTGATCTTTGAAAACAGACATGGCTGTTAGTAGCGAGCTTGTATTTGCCAAGCCTTTGGTGGCTTTGCTGGCTTTGGAAGATGTTTTGAAGGCATGGTGGACCCACTTTGCAGGCCTAGCAGGAGCCAGAGACCCTTTCAGAGCCAGCTGGCTCCACAAGGTCTTAACCTGGCCCTGGGTGGGCAAGGGGAGGTGTGGAGCGGAGGGGCTGAGCGTGCTCAACTACTGTGGGAACGGCTCATTACGAAGCGTAGGTTGCGAAAACGAAGTAGCACCGTTCCTCTTTGGAGGCCCTGTCCTGTGCGGGGCCGTAGGTCTGGGGTGGCTGTGGGAGGGGGATCCATCCCGCACCACCTGTCCAAGAGCACCGAGAGGGGAATCGGGTGAGAGACAAAGATGTGAGCTTCGTTTGGTAGCTTCAGGTACGACACTTTTCAAGCCTTCAGGCTTCGCTTCTGAAAGCGTGTGCTGGGCTGATGGCCGCGGCTCTGGTGGCAGGGTCGGTGCTGGTGCGGAGGGGCGGGAGGGTGGCTCAGGCTTTGGTCCCGGCTTGTGGAGGAGCTGCCCGCTGAGGGTGGGTTGGAGACCGTGACTTCAGCTTGGACGGGCTCCTTGCACCGATGATGGTAACGTAGATCCAGCCGTGCCCAGGGCAAGGCTTTGGGAGATAGAAAGCTCTTCTTCGTGTAACTAAATCTGCGGGTTTTACAGCCTCTGCAAATAATCTCCTTTACAGCTGGCAGCACGGCGTGTGTAGAGATGGTGGCAGATCTCCTCCGTACAAATGACTAAGTTGGACTTCGGGCTTTTGTTTTGGCTGGCAGAGTGAATCGCTTCCTGCGTTCTTTTTCCAGAGCAGCGTTGCGTTTGCTGCTGCGGGGAGAAGAAACCCCCTTCGCGTGCCCGGGGCAGCGGCGTGCGGTGGGAGGGCGGCTGCTGGTGCCGGCGGGACGGGGCTCCTGCAGCGCTTGAGGTGCTGCTGGTGAAGTATTTGGACTCGCTTTCCATTTCAGTTCTGTCTTCTGCTCGAAGGCAGACTTGGCAAACCTGCCCCATTTATCACTTCTTTAAAAGGGAACTATTTCACTGATGTTTTCCTTAAGCAAGTTGGTCCAAAACCACACTTGGAAGTGCTGTGCCTGGCATGGGTGTCTCCTGAAGTACTGTGCTGTCTGCTTGGATGGTGCTGCCGTTTGCTGGATCTCCTGGAGTTCTTCATGCCTTGTGGGCTCGGCGTGAGCCGCGGTAAATATTACCGTCCGCAGGCCCTGTAGAGGGAGAAGGCAAGAGTTTGTCGAGATGTTGATGCTGCAAATGGCCTCTGCCATGTGGTAGGGGCGTTCTTCACGTATTTTTAGCCTTCCTCTTACACGTGTGTGAATACATCGTGAACGTGTCGGTAGTTTGCAGACCGAACTTGCCCAAGGTTGGTGGCGCGTGTGGCGTCTCTCCTGCCCCGCTCCTGAAGGTGAGCAGTGGTGGACCTGACCTGCCGCAACGTGACACCTCGCAGGCCAGCTCGGCCACCCCTGCGTGCCCGGCAGCTTTTGGGCTTCTGTGCCAAAGGCCTTTGGCCTCAGGCTGAGCTGGGAAGGAGAGGTGGAGCACTGGCCATCGCCTGTCCAGAATCAGCCGGCAGCTCTTCTGCGACTCCGCTATGGGGGCAAGTATGGCTTTTGTGTATTCCTGCCTCTGGAAGTAAAACCAGTGCCCCGTCTGTCACTTCGTTTAGAAGTGGGAGACTTCATTTGATCACCTGCATCCACCTTCAGGACTTCACGTGACTTGCACGTGGCTGTGCCTGGGCCCAGCGGTGTCCACCACCCAAGGCTGATGGCGTCTTCAGGTGCCCCACCGCAAGGGCCTAGGACCCGAGCTTTGGGAAGGTATTGGGTGCTCCCTGCGATGTCCGCTGGCAGCACTGCAGATGTGGAGCCCTTGGTATCTCCGGCTTCGTATGAGCAAGCCACTGTTTAACGCAGAGGCTGTTATTATTTTAGCTTTCATTTCTATATCTTTACAACAGGATTTTAGAGCCTCATCACACAGACGTTGCAAGCCGCTAGTTGTTTTGCAGAGATCTGTGAAAACTTGTAGAAAACATGTGAACAGCTATTTTCGGTAAAAATAAATCGTATTGGGGTGTCTGCACCAACAAGAGGTGTCTGCTTAGGCCTTGACTGTTTTAGCTCCAGCATTCCTGCTCCAAGCTGTGGTGTGGTGTGCTGGTTAATGTCTGCATAGATTCTAGGAGTAATTTTCATTAATGAACTTCTTGAAAGACTTTCTCCTATTTACAATGCTCTTCTGTGTTTTGGGGTTGGCTTTTTTTTTGGTTGTTGTACAGCTGTTGGTTCAAAGGTTGTTGCACGTTGCATAACGCTGCTAGAAAGCGGGGCGGGGGAAGAAACTCATTGGCAAACTTCCTTCCTTGTTAATTAAGGTGACATTAAGAGTCTCTGGGTTAGGACTCCATGGTGGCTGTCACCATGCACTGCAAGAATCAAATTTTTATATACTGAGTCAGGCTTATCAATCCACTGTACTCGTTCTCTCTAAATAGGACTTGCTCTTAATTTTGGTTCTACCCTGAAGTTACAAAATCTTGCTAAAATTGGAGTGCAGTAACAGATACAATTTGTTTTTTTTCTGCCAGCCACTGAATCTGCGCTGTAGGATTTCTGGATTTTTACACATTTCCAAGTACCGATGTAATTTTAGAGGGAAACAGTTCTCCGCAGGGCGACTGTACTATGCTCTCTGTGGAACTTCGCTTTCCAATTTGCCTGGCATGTTGTTCAGAAACAAATTGCTTGCATCCCTCCTACCTAGACTCCCATTTAAGAGGTGCCATCTGGCAAATTTCAGGTCTGGAAGTAAAAAAGTAACCTCTTGGCCCAGCATTTATATTGGTACGGTCTGTTGAAGTTGACAGTAGGCTTCGGGCTTTCTGAGTGCTACCACAGATAAGTATGTAAAAATATGAAATGATGTGCAGAAAGGGTCTCATCTTGTACCATGCATGGAGTGGCCGTTCCCGTGTATCAGGTTGTCTGTGGTGTACTGGAAAATACATGCTTTAAGGTGCGGGTCTGAAGGGTTTGCTGCATTCTCTGACTGCTTCTGTAATGGAAACTGGGCTTTCCTTCACCCTCTGCTTAGGCTTTTTTAACATCTGCTGGTTTTAAGGTCGTTTTTCCAACCAGAGATGCTGGAAATGGAATTATATGGAATTATAATGTCTTGAGCGAGGCTACGAACCTAATAGTGCCTTCAGTCCTTGTTTTCTTGTGCTGCGAACTCTGGAATTAAATGGCAATGACCACGTATGTACGCTGGTGTTATTTTGCCTTGCCAGCGTCGTGTTTTCAGGCAGCGTCGGTCCTACACGTTGACAGTCAGTTTTTTGTCCCCGTACAGTAAGCTAGTTCACACTTTGTCTAATGTCTTCGCATAGCGGGAATTGATGTTGGTTGCAGCTCTCACAGAAGGCTTTTGTCTGGCGATATCTGAAAGCTGTCTTGTTGGAGCTTTTATCAGGGCTATGGCAATGAGGCCATTATCCCCGCTCGTGGCCAACATAGATATTCGCAGAAATTTTTATACTGTTGCTTAGTAAGTGGCACGCTGGTAAAGAGCGACAATGCCGGCGTGGTGCAGAAATAATACCCGAGGTGGCAGCCGTGTCGCGGCGGGGCGTTATCTGTCCTTGCAGACCGGGGCCGGGGTGGGAAGGGAACCCCACGCGGGGCAGACGGAGGGGGGTGATCAGGGCTATGGCGAGCACGGATAATGCTGGCCGGCGGCTCGGCAGAATAAAGTTTTACTTTTCATGGCAAGACTTTTATCGAGCAGCTCCAAGTAACCCAGATCCAAGTTGCTGTATAATAGTTCTGCACCTCCTTCTCTTTTTTTTTTTTTTTTCGGCTGCGCGGGATCTGCAGCCTAAAAATGTCTCTTGGGGGTTATGTAAAACTGCGAGTCGGGTGAGAGGAAGCCGAAACTTCACAACTCTGCTGTAGTACTCTTTTTAAGCACAAAGCTCTTCAGCCGGTAGAAAAGACAACTTGCTACTTGAGGTGGGGGCAGGGAGGGCTTTAAAAATTATAATAGCATTTTCACCGGCTGCTTTGTCTTGACAGTGGGTGTTTCACTGGGCTTATTCTTTTTTCCCCTCAGGAACTGGGGGTTAGAAAAAGCCCTTTTTGTGAAAAAGCAGTGTCCTGAAAGCATAAGCAAGTTGCTCATTTTCTTTCTCTGGTTCTTAATCATAAGAACTGCCTTGATGATCTTTTCCCACCTCAAATTAGCAGTTTATTTATAACATGCTAATGTTCCGCATGCCCGTTGGTATTACTGTTCTGTCGTGCTGAGCCGAGAATTGTTCTCTTGAAAACTGACACCACGAAGATGACATCAATGAACATGGGAAATGGCACATGATAGCCAAAGAAAAATTCAGGTGGCTTTTGGTATGACTTTGGTTCACGCTTCTTTCTATAAAACCACTTCAGTTTCCTTTCTGATTTCAATCGCTAGTCACATTTTTGTTGCTCGTTTTTTACCTTAAAAAAATGCAGACCGTTGCAAACTTCTCTGCCATTGTCTTCTGTGCCTTGCCACCAGCTGCCTCCTTGGATTGCAGGTAGGGGAGCGAGGTTCTTCAGGGGGCATTCCCCTCTCCTCAGGGCCCTCGCAACAACCGCTTCGCAACCGGGAGCCTGCGAGGCCCCTGCAGGAAGGCTCTTCCAGCTCTCTAGGGGTTAGCAGCATCCCTCCCCGTGGTCCTCCGCTTCAGCGGCACTACAGAAAGACCAGGGAGCATTCAAAGTCCAGACCATGCAACACAGGGTGCCTTGTGCATGGAGAAGGAAATGGCAAAATGAAAACATATCCCATGAGGTGCTGCGCTTGGAGCCATGCGCTTTGTAGGTGTTCATGAGAAAGGTGTTAAAGAAAGGTGCAAGATCCTTTGGAGGCCTCCAACATTGTTTGCTTGTGACCCGTTCTCTAAAGATGCTCTTCATGTTGCTGCTGGCCTTGGGATGCTGAAGTCCTTCACTTTCCTCGTCTCGGTAACATCATCAGCTTTTGCTGAATATGTGGGAAGGGAATGCAACAGTAGTGAACAGGTTGCGTGGCGTTGGCTAGATATTAAGCTTAGGTACAGCCTTCTGTGAACAGAAATAAGTTAATACTAATAAAGCTTTTTTGTTGTTTTTTTTGGGGGGTGGGTACAGAAATCCACTTTGCTGTGAGCTGGAATATGTAGGGAATTCCAGAGACTGACATATTTAATTAAAAAAAAGAGAGAGAAATGAAAAGCAAGCCTGTAGGCAGGCAAATTCCCCTTATTCAGAGAAAGCCATATGCTCAGTGTACTATCCTTAGTGTGATGTATTTGCTTCAGAATTAGGAAAGAGGGTTGCTAGGAAAAGTAAGATGCATTCAGTTCTTTCACCCTCTAAAAAAATATTATAAGGGTGCTTACCATCTCCTTCCTTTCCCCCTCCTTCCCAGTCCTGGAGAATAATCAATTTAGCAATAAGTCAGAGCAAGCAAAAATGTGATTGTTCTCATCTGCAATGCAGAGACGAAGATGGACTCTTTTCTTTAAGGCCAAAATGGGGTCTTTCTGCCTCCAAGTGGATCAAGAGTTACCGAATCATTCTGTATTTAGTAAGAAAGGATCAGAATTTCAGCCTTTTTGTTTTCCCCTTCAGATTTGTCTAGTTTTTATTTTCTTGACTACGCGTTAGCTCTTCCGATTGCCTCAGTGCCATTTTGAACACATTTCCTTGCTTCCTCCAAGGGGGGGAAAGCAGCACCAGTTGTACCAGACAGGCGTCATACTTGTTGCCAGTGCTTCATATGAAGTGGAGAAACGTGGTTTTCCCAGCTGTTTGAAGAGCTCTGTTGTCTCAACGTGTGAAGAGCAGCCCCCAAACTCTGCTGGACTGGCAACAGAGAAGGGAGGAATCTCCTATGCAGGGAGAAAACTCTAGGCATCTCTGAGAT
>Ga0181612_179588_pt1 | contig 10414 bp, 10 predicted proteins | sample HoacroProtozoa21_FD_119630 | JGI IMG/M metagenome (GOLD analysis project Ga0181612, IMG submission 119630) | Hoatzin crop microbial communities from Cojedes, Venezuel. Combined Assembly of Gp0051906, Gp0051904, Gp0051908 | reverse complement strand
TGCAGAGTTCTTCTCAAAATAAGAGCTGTATTTGGTGCTCCAGTTAATATAAATTCGGCAACAAACCAAACTTATTGCCGAATTTATATGTCGCAAATATCGTGCAAACGAGACAGAACCAAGCTCGTATGCCAAGCGTAGCCGAGATTCTCTAAGAAGAAAATGATTGTATTTCCGATTTTAGTGGTACAATCATTTTTATGTGGTGCAAATAAACGTGTTTTGTTCCAAAATCGAGGATACATAGTTTTGAAGGGGCAACAAATCTTATAAAAATGGCATTTTATCCAGAATTCGATGTTTTTGTGCTGTCGGGGAGAAATATCGTGCAAGAGAATTTGTCTGAAATAATGTCATTTTTTTGGACATAAGTGGAACGAGCAATCAGAATTTGCATGTATGCCCAGTAGGGAAAAAGCTCGAATCACCTTTTCGATAATATTCTTATCGTTATATTGCAGTTCCTTGGACTTTTGATCAATCCAAGAAGATGTAAAACACTCTTTGCTAATCATTGTGATTGGTTTTGATTAATCAATAGACTTACCTTCTGACTTATTCCTCTGCGTCTTGCATAGCGCATCAGCTTGGGAGTATTGATAGTATAGAGATCTAGAGCCATTTGATACATATTGTATTCTTCAGTTCCTCTTAGATAGTCGAAATCATCATCTTTCAAGATGTCAACAAGCAATTTTTCCAATGTAGGAACTTTCACCCCCTCGATGCTTGTCAAAGGGGATTCCGTGATAAGTGGTTTTACGATAATGCATTGATTGCGCAAATCCACATAATCGCGCATCATTGTTGCATTAGGCTTTCGGAAAACATTACTATGGTTCTCTTTTAATCTGGAGAAAACTGAATCTACGGCATCACGGTTGGTCTCAACATAGATGGCATGATTGATGGAAAGGTGGTACTGGATAGAAGTAAGTATGGTCCCATCATAAATACAAAAGTCAGTAAATGGTAATTCTGCAACAAAACCTTCATAAATCTTCCTGACATCTTTGGAAGGAGTATAGCGGAATTGTTGCTTTTGAGGCAATGCATATTCTCCGTGACCTATGCGAACCAATGTGTTCATTTTGGCCATTTTACTGAGGTACTGTCTTGCAGTAACAGACTTCATGCCGTATTCAGACGCAAGACTAGAAGCACTGACTCTGTGACATCTTGCAGCGTAGTCCAATATGATTCTCGTTGTTTCGTTCATCTTGACTTAATTTTGGAAGCAAAAATAATATAAATTCGGCAATAAACCAAGTTTATTGCCGAATTTATATTCCTAATCCCGTGCGGAAGGTAAATTACACAGCTTCATCAGTATCCGCCAGATGACCAATATCCTATGGAGCATTTGGTAAATTTCGTGCGTAAATTTTATGTAGCCCGACCCCCGAGGTTCATACTTGCCCTCTATCAGGTAGGTGTAATAAATCAAAAACGTTTAAATCAAATTTCAAAATACTAGAATCATAGTTTTTACTTAAATTTGCCGGCCGTAATGGGAGGTGAATAATTCCATCAACAATACAAGGGGTTAAAAGCTCTTGAAAGCGCATAATGGAATACAAGGGGCTAGAAACTCTAGAAAACGCATAAATGGAACCAGCATCTCCCGCAAATGCACCCAATCAATGAAATCACTGAAGGAATTATATAGAATAGGACCAGGGCCTTCCAGCAGCCATACGATAGGGCCGAGCAATGCCGCGAAAATTTTCCTCTCCCATGTGGAGAATCCGAAAAGTTTCAAAGTGACTCTTTATGGTAGTCTAGCAGCTACCGGCAAGGGCCATATGACCGATGTGGCCATAAAAAATGTTCTTTCCCCTATCGCCCCCGTGGAAATAGAGTGGAAAGCCGACGTAGTACCCACCTTCCATACCAACGGAATGAAGTTCGTCGCCACCCTTCAGAATGATGAAAAATTGGAATGGATGGTCTATAGCGTAGGTGGAGGCGCATTGGCGGAAGACCCAGCTGATTCCAAAGGATGGACAGGCAAAAGCCCCGAAATATACGAGTTAAAGACATTGTCCAAGATTAAAGACTGGTGCGATGAAAACGGATGCGCCTATTGGGAATATGTCGAGATTTGCGAAGGCAAAGAGATATGGGATTACCTCCAAGAGATGTGGGAAGGCATGAAGCAATCCGTAGAGAGAGGCCTCAACGCGGAAGGAGTTATTCCTGGGCCTTTGCATCTCGCCAGAAAAGCCGCCAATTACTATGTGAAAGCATCCGGCTACAAGGCCAACCTCCAGTCAAGAGGTCTGGTTTATTCCTACGCACTTGCGGTCAGCGAAGAAAACGCCTGCGGAGGTACTATGGTGACGGCTCCGACCTGCGGATCCAGCGGAGTCATGCCGGCGGTTCTTTATCATCTCCATAAAGCCCACGACTTCTCAGATGCCAAAATCGTCAGAGCATTGGCGACAGCCGGCATATTCGGAAACGTGGCCAAGCAGAACGCATCCATATCCGGAGCGGAAGTCGGTTGCCAAGGCGAGGTCGGAGTGGCCTGCGCCATGGCCGCAGCTGCATCCTGCCAGCTTTTCGGCGGCAGCAATTCACAAGTGGAATATGCAGCGGAAATGGCTTTGGAGCACCATCTCGGCATGACATGTGACCCGATTCTGGGTTTGGTTCAGATCCCCTGCATCGAGCGAAATGCGCTAGGCGCAGCAAGAGCTCTTGACGCCGAACTCTATGCCCTATTCTCCGATGGTAAACATAGAATCTCCTATGACCGTGTAGTCCGCGTAATGAAACAGACAGGACACGACCTACCCTCCCTTTACAAAGAGACCGCAGAAGGAGGATTAGCCAAAGAAATCTAGCCTACGCAAGCATCAGCAAGACTTGCTCGGCTAGGATTCTAAAGAATATTCCAACTGGAAAACACTGAACGTAGCAGACGCTCGGACGGTTGTTGGGCCATTTAGACTCGGCAACCGGCAGCACCATGGAGTCACCGGCACTACCAAGCGAGGAATGCTCAAAAAGGAGATTATTAATAAACTCTGTCATCTCTATTTTTTATCTTTTTCCTCGGGCGACTTATCCTCAGTCATAAAGAACTTATACTGGAAAAGAATCAGATAAATGGCTCCAACGGTCACACAACTATCCGCAAAATTAAATACGGGGCCAAAGAATATATCGCCACCTACAAGCGGCATCCACTCCGGCCATGTCCACAAGGGAAAATATAACATATCCACGACCTTACCGAAAAGGAAGGGCGCATAATGCCCACCCAGAGTCGCCACAACACCAGGAGCCGATTCAGAGAAGATTAAGCCATAGAAAAGGCAGTCTATGATATTACCAAAGGCGCCTGCGGTAATCAAAGTCAAACCGACCAAGACACCATTGGGCACCGGTTTAGTCCCGACAGCGACATCCTCAGGGTCACGACCACGCCTTACTAATTTGGTTATCCAGTAGCATAGCAAAGCGCATAGGACAATCCTGAATAATGAGAGGCATAGCTTGCCAATGGCACCTCCGAATTTCATTCCGAAGGCCATGCCCTCATTCTCTATAAATAAAATCTTAAACCAGTTTCCTATTACGTTGAAGCTATCGCCAATGGACATATTGGTCTTGACCAGGAACTTGATTACCTGGTCAATAACCACTAGCGCTATGCCCAATATTAGAAGCTTCTTTCCCTTCGGTATCGCCATAAAGAAGTAATTATGTTACTATTTCTTTCCGCTCTTGGCAAGCATTTCCTTAGCCTCAACGGTAAGGGTAGCATGAGGAACGAGACGAAGTCTCTCCTTAGGAATAAGCTTTCCGGTCACACGGCAAATGCCGTAGGTTTTGTTCTCAATTCTGCCTAGAGCCGCTTCCAAGTTCTGGATGAACTTGTACTGACGCTGAGCGAGCTGACTTGCCTCTTCCTTGGAAAGCTGCATCGCACCATCGTCTTCAACAGTCTTGAAAGAAGGAGTAGTGTCCTCTATGTCATTGGTTCCATTGTGCATAACTACCATGCGAAGAGTGTCATATTCCTTCCTTGCCTTCTCCAACATTTCGTTGATAATCACGCGAAATTCCTCAAGTTCCTCATCGCTGTAGCGGTTTTTCACGGCACCCTTAGCTTCCTGCTCGGGTTCCTGTACGTTTAGTTTTTTCTCATCCATAATAATTGTGTGCTGATATTAATTACGTGTAACTTTTATCTTAATTGTACCTTCGTTCCACTCAACTTCGGTGGCACCTTCCATATCACCATCCTGAGATACGGAATCCACCTCGGAGAGAGTCTGCGAAGTGATATATTCATAGAATTTATCTACGGCTTCCGCTATTTCGAAGAAATCATTTCCCGTAGCGAAAATCTCCACCAGAACGCGGTCTGTTACCTCAAAACCGCTGTCCTTACGAATATTCTGAATCCTATTGATCAACTCTCTTGCAATACCCTCCTGCTTGAGTTCATCGGTAATATCGACGTCAAGAGCGATTGTAAGAGGTCCCTCAGTTGCAACGAGCCATCCTGGCATGTCTTCGGAAGAAATCTCATAATCGCCGAGATTCAAAGCGACATCGCCGCCATCCAAATGCAAAAGATATTCCTTGCCCTCGGCACCGGCTGCCTGAATCTCAGAAATCGTCTTCTGGTCCAAAGTTCCGAACGCAGCGGCAATCTCTTTCATACGCTTACCATAAATCTTTCCAAGAGTCTTGAAATTAGGCTTAATCTTCTTGGTAATCACGCCTTCGGTGTCTGAAATAAACTCAGCCTCTTTGACGTTCACCTCGCCCAAAATCAGGTTCTTAACGCCTTCCAGTTGGGCTTTCACCTTATCGGACATCACCGGAATCATTAGTTTGGCGAGCGGCTGGCGAACCTTGATATTCACCTTGCGGCGCAAAGCCAAAACCATGGATGAAGCCTTCTGAGCCAATTCCATTCTCTCTTCAAGGTCCTTGTCCACAACTGCATCATCACATTCAGGCATGAGTACGAAATGAACGGAATCGGCATCGGGGACAAGGTCGAGATACAAACGATCCATATAGAAAGGAGCAATAGGAGCAGCCAAAATAGCCACATCCTTAAGCACCTCATACAGAGTCTGGTAAGCGCTCAATTTATCCTGAGTCATCTTGCCACCCCAGAATCTCTTGCGACCAAGACGAACATACCAGTTGCTGAGATGGTCACAAACAAAATCCTGAATCATTCGACCTGCAGTGGTGATATCATAATCCTCATAAGCCGCACGGACATCCTTGATAAGGGTATTCAGAAGCGAAATTATCCATCTATCGAGTTCGGGACGATCAGCATATGGCACCTTCGCAGCGGCAATGTCGAAGTTATCGATATTGGCATAAAGCGCGAAGAATGAATATGTATTATAAAGCGTACCGAAGAATTTACGGCGAATCTCATCAACACCGGCCTCATCGAAACGGAGGTTATCCCACGGCTGAGCATTGGTCAACATATACCAACGAAGAGCATCGGGGCCATATTTATCGAGTTCCATGAATGGATCCACGGCATTACCGAGACGTTTACTCATCTTATTGCCATCCTTATCCAGAACCAAGCCATTGGAAATCACCCTCTTAAACGCAGGCGTACCGCTTACCATGGTATGGATTGCATGGAGAGTATAGAACCATCCTCTAGTCTGGTCAACACCCTCTGCGATAAAGTCAGCGGTCTGTCCGAAGGCCTTTGATCCAAGATTGCGCAAGCCCTCCTGAGCATATGGCATGCTACCTGAATCGAACCAAACGTCAATCAGGTCGCTTTCCCTTGTCATCTTCTTGCCGCTATCTGAAACAAGATAAATATTATCAACATATGGCCTATGGAGGTCTATCTTTTCATAGTTCTCCTTGCTCATATCCTCGGGATCAAAGCCTTTGTCCTTGAATGGATTGGAGGACATTACGCCGGCGGCTACAGCCTTCTCGATTTCAGCATAAAGTTCCTTGACTGAACCTATGCATTTCTCCTCTTTGCCATCCTCGGTGCGCCAAACTGGAAGCGGTGTCCCCCAGAAACGGCTTCTGGACAAGTTCCAATCTTGAATATTCTCAAGCCACTGTCCGAAACGTCCGGTACCGGTTGATTCAGGCTTCCATGTGATGGTCTTGTTGAGAGCCACCATCTCATCTTTCACTGCGGTGGTCTTGATGAACCATGCATCCAAAGGATAATAAAGCACGGGCTTATCGGTACGCCAGCTATGAGGATAGCTATGGACATGTTTCTGAATCTTGAATGCCCTGCCATCGGCCTTCATCATCACGCAAAGGTCGATATCCAAAGTCGGAGCATCAGCGGGCAAAGAATCATCAAAAGCATTCTTCACATAACGACCGGCATATTCAGCATATGAAGGATCAACATGAGTCTTGACATACTCTGCATCGAGGTCTTCGAGTCGATAGAAACGTCCCTGACGATCCACCTGAGCCTGTCTTACGCCATCCTTATCAAGAACCATCATCGGAGGAATTCCGCAAGCGGCGGCAACCCTCTTATCGTCGGCACCGAAGGTAGGAGCGATATGAACGATACCGGTACCTTCCTCAGTAGAAACGTAATCACCAGGAATAACCCTGAAAGCATCGCCCTCAAGAGGTTTGAACCATGGAATAAGCTGGATATATCTTATGCCGACAAGTTCTGATCCCTTAAAAGTACCATCAAGCACTTTATAAGGCACGAGTTTATCGCCAGGTTTATAGTCTTCCATCGGAATTTCGGCCGCCTTGGGATTGAACCAAGCACCCACCAAATCCTTGGCTACCACATAAATAGCCTCGTCACCGGTGTATGGATTGAAGGATTGCACCCTTACATACTCAATCGAAGGACCAACGCAAAGCGCCGTATTTGAAGGCAGAGTCCATGGCGTTGTGGTCCATGCCAAAATATAAACCGGCAAGGTAGCAGTGCCATAGAGTTTCTGCGAATTTTCGTCTTTTATGACTTCGAACTGAACCGTAGCGGTGGTATCGGTCACATCTTTGTAGCAACCAGGCTGGTTGAGCTCATGGGAGCTAAGACCTGTACCATCTGAAGGCGAGAAAGGCTGAATTGAGTAGCCCTTATAGAGCAAACCCTTGTCATAAATCTTGCGGAGAAGATACCACAAAGTCTCGATATAACGATTGTCATAGGTGATATATGGATCTCTCATATCAACCCAATAGCCAATACGCTCCGTTAGATTTTCCCACTCACCGGTATACTTCATGACCTCTTTGCGGCATACATCATTGTACTCCTCAACGGAGATTTTCTTGCCGATATCCTCCTTGTGGATTCCCAGCTTCTTCTCCACGCCCATCTCCACAGGCAATCCGTGGGTATCCCAACCCGCACGACGAGCTACTCGATAGCCCGTCTGAGTCTTGTAACGGCACACCGCGTCCTTGATGGAACGCGCCATCACATGATGGATACCTGGCATACCGTTGGCGGACGGAGGGCCTTCAAAGAAAATGAAATCAGGAGCGCCTTCACGCAATTCCAATGATTTCTCGAACGCATGATTCTTCTTCCACCTATCCAAGACCTCGGCACTCACGCCTACCAGATCCAGTCCTTTATATTCTTTGAATGTCATAAAATTTTATCTAATTTTGCACCCGCGGTCAAGACCGCATAAAACAGATAGCAAATATAATCATTTCAATTCGTTTAACAAAAAGAGGATGTCCACTATTGACATTATTATTTTAATCTGCTTCGTGCCGGCCCTCGTGAGGGGACTTCGCAAAGGCTTCACAGACCAACTTATTAGCCTGGTTTCCATTATATTAGGCGCATGGATGTCCTTCAAGTTCGCCAATATGGTGAGCGTTCTGCTGATGGGTTATTTCCCGAATGCTTCCGAAAGAGTTCTTTATGTCGCCGCCTTTGTTTTAATCCTCGTTGTGGTGATTTTGGTGCTCAAATTATTGGGCAATTTACTCGAAAAATTATGGAAGTTCGCCATGCTCGGCTGGTTGGACAAATTGCTGGGATTGGCCCTATCGCTTCTCAAAGCCGCCATCGTAGTAGGTTTGGTTATTTTGCTATTTGACACCGTAAATGAAAAATTGGAAATAGTCAAGGAAGACTCGCTGGTAGAGTCCATGTTCTACGGACCACTCAAAGACTTCGCTTACGTCATCTTCCCCTATCTCAAACAGTTGATAACCAAGAGTTAATATGGCTAAAATCCTTCTCATAGAAACTTCCACCGCTCTTTGCTCCGCGGCTCTTGCCGAGGACGGGAAAATCCTAGCCCAAAGAGAAAATCCGGATAGGGAACATGCTTCCAGACTTGCGCCCATGGTGCAGGAAATATTGGACGAGAAAGGCCTTGAATGTAAGGATTGCGATGCGGTTGCGGTAAGCAAAGGACCTGGTTCATATACCGGACTTAGAGTAGGAGTTTCTACCGCGAAAGGACTTTGCTTCGGCGCCAAATTGCCTCTTATCGCCATCGGATCATTGGATGTTTTGGTATGGCAAGCGATTGACGAAAAACTGCTTCCAGAGGGCTGCAAGGCCATAATTCCAATGATTGACGCACGAAGGATGGAAGTCTATACCGCCGTATTTTCTCCCGATGGCAAACAGATCAAAGAGACCTCTCCGATGGTCATCGACTCCGAAAGTTTCAAGGAAGAATTAGCCCAAGGTAACGTGCTTTTCATAGGCGACGGTGCGGAAAAATGTAAGGATGTCATCAACAATCCAAACGCACACTTCGTAAAGGCATTTCCTAAGGCATCAGCGATGGTCTCCCCCGCTTTCGAGGCATATAAAAATGAACGATTCGAAGACATAGCGTACTTCGAACCGTTCTATCTTAAAGATTTTATCGCAACTGTCAGCCGCAAAAAACTCTTCTAGAGATTTGCAGACAAATAGCTTCTCAGAGCACTCTCATTGGCGATTTTCGCCGATGTGTCGAGGTCTCCGTTCTTAATCATGAATACATATGGAATGCTGGTCACGCCATAGAGACGCACGGCCTGAGACGCGGTGCCGGTACCATCGCATACATTTATCCACGGAAGCTGCTGATTCTTGATAACATTGGCCCACTGAGTCTTGTCGGTATCCAATGAAATCGCATAGATTTCCAAGCCTTTGGGATGATAGGTCTCATAGAGAGGCTTGAGGACATCCATATTGAACATCTTCTGACTTCCTTCGGCGGCAGCCCAGAAATATAGCATCACAACCTTAGCATCCACATCGCTGAGCTTCACCTTTTTACCAGCAACATCCGTTATCTCCAAGTCAGGATAACCGGCTGGATTAGCATCTCTGATGCGCATATCAAGCTCCATGATGTCCGTTCTTCTCTTTGCCTCTTCCTCCAAAGCTTTCACATATCTGGAATCGGGATATATGGTCTTCAAAGAGTCGCAAGCATTCCTGAAATGAATTGCATCAGTAGGCTGGTTGAATACAGGCGTATTGCTTTCGCCATAATGCTGGAAAAGAACAGGAACAACTGTGAGAGAAAAAGGATTCTGCATCACATAGAGTACCCTGCTACGATAGTAGGAAATGTAGTCTTTGGCGAGGTCACGACGCACCTGAAGGGCCTCAGGAGAGGTTGGGTCCAAGTCATTAAGCCTCGCATTGGCGGAAGCGAAGGCGTTGTCAAACTCCTCCATATCCCTCTCAACTTCCATGAGTTTGTCGGTCTCGGAAGATCCGGAAACAGAAGCCTTACTTATGCTATCGGCCACAATCTTCACCTTGTCACCCTCTTGGAGCAAAAGAGAAGCGATTTTCTTGTTGTTGTAGAATAGGTAAATAAACTCCGGCTGACCTTTTTTGATGTCGACCTTGCAAGAAAATTCTCCATTTTTACCCGTGGTCAGAGTATCGATAACCTTATACTTATTTACATCCAAAAGTTTGACTACCAATTGCTTACCCTCAGCGCCGTTGAAGTTGCCGGAAATCTTGGCACCCCTCGAACAAGACACCATTGCCATAAGCATAGCCAAACCCGCTAAAATAGTCCTAAAGTTTCTCATATTCCGCAAGTATTGAATCCGCAATTTCTTTCATTCTTTCGGGCGAAACCTTCACATGTTCCTTCTTGAAATTCAAGTCGCCTTCATTCTGAAGAGGAACCAGATGAATGTGAGTATGAGGCACTTCCATTCCCAAAACCGCAACTCCTATCCTCTTGCAAGGAATAGCATTGCGCTGGGCGATGGCGACCTTGCGAGCAAAGGCCCAAAGTCCCTGATATACAGACTCGTCGAGATGGAAAATATAGTCATCCTCCACGTTTTTGGGGATAACGAGAGTATGTCCCTCGGTGAGAGGATCAATATCCAAAAAAGCATAGTAATCCTCGTTCTCCGCTACCTTGTAGGAAGGGATTTCGCCTTTTGCTATACG
>Ga0181612_164687_pt1 | contig 10414 bp, 8 predicted proteins | sample HoacroProtozoa21_FD_119630 | JGI IMG/M metagenome (GOLD analysis project Ga0181612, IMG submission 119630) | Hoatzin crop microbial communities from Cojedes, Venezuel. Combined Assembly of Gp0051906, Gp0051904, Gp0051908 | reverse complement strand
CATTGTCCAAATGCCTCTTAAACACTGACAGGCTTGGGGCATCAACCACCTCTCTAGGAAGCCTGTTCTGAAAAAAAAACCCAACAAGGGAGATGCAAAAATATGAGCAGATGCCTCACTGGCAAGCCTGGAGACAAGAAATCTATGATTATAGCCCACCTATTATTTTTTCCATCCAGAAAAACTTACTTCTGTAAAGATCTACCAGATTGTATCAAATGAGTGAACTCACGTAACAGGCCCCATACAGAGAAAACCTGATTTTCACGTGTAACCTGGCTTGTGCTGGTTCCCTGCTCAGCATGTTTCTTGTGCTGTCTGATTCAACCATCAGAGACCTTCTGCAAGGTTTGTCCATGTGACTAGTCTCGGGGACTAAGGTGGAATTGGGGCTATATGGCTCTAGAAGTTTTGCAGCCCACTAGCAAATCAGAAGGAATCAGCTGATTTCTCAGTGGGAAAAATATATTTTTAAAATTCTAACCAGAACATTTCTCCATAGTTGGATTATTAAGAAGTTGAAACATGAGCATATTTTTACGTCACTATTCATTTTTCCTTCCTTTTGTTACATTCAGTTTTAAAGCTTCTAATCAGTGTTTTTCCCTTATCCTACTTTTATTATCATCCTAGAAACATAATGACAACATAACAATGAAAAATAAACGGAAGCACTTATTAACACTTGTTAATCATATACAGAAGCCACAGAAGAGGACTGAATTACTGATTTTATTATGAGGAAATTTCAGCTAGGTATTTTATTCTCTCTCCTTTTGAGCAGCCCTGTTAACAATGTACTCATGGTCCTTGACGTGTACTAGGGTAGGAGTTTAGCCGGAGCCACCCAGCAACATGTGAAGAGCATCCAGCCCCACTGCTGTTTTTCTGAGACTCAGAGATTTTTTTTTTTTTTTTTTTTGGGGGGGGTGTACAAACTACGCTCACACTTCAGCTAGTAACATAAGCAGAGGCAGAATATGTAGTTAAGCTACCTTTAACTGCTGACTGCATGAGCAAATCGGACAGATACTCAAGTACAGCGAATAGATTTGTGTCAACAGTTCATTCTGCTGATGCAAGGGTTGTCCTGTAAGCTGCACCCAAAAGCAATGAATCATAAAATGGGTTATTTTAAATGCAACAAATCTTGCTTGCCTGATGGGCATGTATAATTTGCACTCGTGGAAACTGCAGAAGCCTTCTTTTCTTCTGCTCTCAAGTACTTAAAAGTGAAACTGTTCAGCTATTTGCATGCAATGAATTTGCTGTTCCCTCACTTGCACTGCTATGTCCTGTTGCACATTACACATCCAAGGATTATATATTCTATACACATAATTGCTTTTGATCCTGTGGTGGAAATAAATTTTATAAGTCAGCCAAACTTCTCTTAACCACGTATACATCTGCTGTCTCCCTGAAGCTTGATGACAGTTAATTCCCTGCACATCTCCCGTAGCTGCACAAGAGGTACTCTTTTCAGTGCCCTTGCAAGGTTACAGCCTGCTCCCACCCCACATGACTAAATCAAAGCATTCCAAAAAACCAAAGGGACAGTCAAGTCTCTGGAATTTCAAAGCAAACATTCTGTACGGCTGCTTCTTCGACTCCTGCCAAGTCATTTCTCCTGGTAATCATGTGTTTTGTTTAGCACACCAGCTCAGCTCCTGACTTCCATTTCACTGACAGAGCAGAGGCTTTGATTCTGGTCTGACATACACCTGGATAATTCCACCAAGGTCAACAGAGCTACACAGGTATAAACTGAAAAGAAATAGATCCAGATCTGGCTTTGAGTACACGGATATCGTATAGTAAGAATGCCCCACGATTTCTGTACTGAAAATGCTCAGCCTGTCCAGGAGCGCTCGTCTGCAGGGAGCGGCAGCCGCACCAACCGGCCGTGCACATGTGCTCTTCTGGGAATGGGAGGTCAGTGAGGCAAGATGGAGGGCAGCTCGTGATGGACAACACACCTATTGTAACGGAGGACAACTGAAATACAGATTTGTCAATCAAACAGGCAGCCTGCCCAAAGAATGCTAGAGCTCTAGGAAAATGATAATCTCTACAACATCCCTTAATCAACATTTAATTTGCAAACAGCAAAGCCTCTGAAAAGTGTTGCCCTGTACCTAGGGTGATCTAATATGGGACTGTGCTATACTGCAAGACAGAGCTGCTAGCTTGTGGCACTCCAACTCACAACCATGCTGACAGGAGCACAAGGTCAGATCTGAAGCTGCGAGGGTTCAACAAGAAGGTTTGCCCAGCTGTGCCTGAGGGTGAGCTGGGGGGAGCTGTTAGCAAGACAGAAGAGTAAGTGGAGTGATCACAGTGAGCCTCGGGTCCCTCTGAATGAATTGCACACACTCCTGGGCCACTTTGGGGGTGGCACTGCCTGTGACGTGCATGGGACGGAGGTGCATCGTCACGCAGGTCTCCTTCCAGGCGTGATAATACAATCTCCTTCTGTGGACAACTGCCAGTACCTAGCGAGAGCTAGCAAGAGCTGGTAGCTCTTGATGAGCCTGCTCTGTGTGGGTTTCCAAGGCAATGGCTCTCCGGCACCTCCCTTGCGCTCCCAGGAGCAGGAGCCGTCTACCACTCCTCTGGCTCAGCCCAGATTAACATCAGTCTCTTATCTTCTGCTGCTACAGCCCCAAACAGAGCCTTTCAGTTACGAGTCCTCTTTTGTTAACAGATGTAAATCTAACAAGCCTCCGTAAGAATAAATGCAAGTTCTTCCATTGGAATATGAAGTCTGCGCACAACAGGAGAGAGAAGCAGAAGAAAAGAAGAAAGGAAGGAAAGTGAGCAGGTCCAGACCTGACACTGGGCTCCACTCACCACAAAACCTAAGGACAGGTATAATTCTCCTAGCTTTACTCATACCAGAAAGTGAAGTTTGCTCTCTCACACACTGCTCCCTCACACTCTTTATTTCTCTTTTCCTAATGCTCTCAGAGACTTCTGTCTTTACACAGTCATCCTCGCTCTAAGTTTCTTTAAACAGCAATTAGACAGTCTCACAGGCTGTGGGGGAAACCCTTGTCAGAGGGATTCCTGGGGACACCACCCCGATCTGACGAAATGGAGAGTAGCTAAATTGACAAAGGACTGACTAAAGAGATGGTTCATTCTTTGTATTATAAATTTTGTTTTACCAGCAATTATTTTTAAAGAACCCTATAACACAATACATATGCTTGTACACTCATGCTCCTGAACTTTATTTTCTCTCAGGTAAGACCCTGAATTTCTGAATATTGTAATACGTGTGTGTGTCTCATTGGGAACTTGGACCTGAGCCCATGCACTTGCTAGCGTCGACCTTAGAGATCCCAAATGTGTAGGCACCACTTGAACTAATTTCACCAAACTCGTTTAATTTTTTCACTGTCTGTGTGCGTACGTGTGGCTCTCAATCACGTGCAAAAGCCCTGCACATAGCTCACAGACAACCCTGCAGTAAATGTAAATTGGGGATTGCTTTATCCCTTTAGGTTCCTGGTGTCTTCTTTCTCTGCTCTGAGTCATGCCCCACAATCTTATTTGCTTAAAAGAATAACCCTCAAAATACTTTTCAGGAACTTGGTTAATCTGGTATTACTTATGCTTCTAAAATGTCAAGGAAGACCTTGAATGACATTTAGCTAACAGGCAGTGCGTAGCTACAGACAATTATTTCTGAAGTAAAGGCCTTGAGCTGAGTGTGCATATGGTTTACATTTGTTTTTTAAGAGAATTCCCTAATGAAGCACATTCCCCATCCCACAAGGCATAACAGTCTGCAAAAATGGTGGAGATGAAGTCTTCTCATTAATAATTAAATTTTTGTTGCTACCACAGTGGTGAGCATTAGGCAATTACGTTTTGTCTTTGGAGCTATTTGTTCAGAAAGGTTTGTAAATAAACCCCTACTTCCATGAGTCTGATTGATACACTAAAAATAAAAAAGAAAAATAGCAAGCTACCTCCTGTTCCAGAAGATGTCAAGGACTTCTGCAAATGTAATGGATCCTGCTCCAATGACCACATGCATTCTGTCTGCATTTTGTTCACAATCTCTGAGACTTATATCAATAAGCAATGAGCAGAAAACAATATCCACTACTTCTTCTCATTTCAAAGTTAATAAGAGAATATTTCTGAGGAAGTATATAAACTCTGAATCAATGCAAGGAGTTGTTAAGGCCACTGCTGCCAAATACACGAAGCACTCAGGATCGCTTCCGTGCTTGCCGAGTGTGGTTTGTGTCTCAGGACGTATGTCGTGCCGATAACAGCCATTCCAACAACCACCTGCACAGCTCAGTGTTGCAACCTCACGCACGAGGGACGCAGATAGAAGAGGCAGAGGTCAGGCACGGGTATTTTTGGGATGTTCTTCCTACTGCCACCAAATGGGACACAATGGATGGGATCTGGTGATTGGTGCTGGCCAGGTGTCCTCAACAAAAGGGGTTATTGGCCTGCCGATGCTGCCTCTTCCTTCAAGGGCAGCATCTCTAGCAAGTCTTGCTACCCAGGACCCCAGGCAAGTGGGGGTCACCAGCTTCCCTGCAGATGCTTGGAGCACATACAATTTAGACTCTCACCCTGCCTCAGTGCCCTCCCTCCACCTCAACGCCAAAATCCAGCCATGAGAACTTGCAGTTTGAAGGTGTGCTGTTTTTTTCAACAAGTTTTCAGACATCAGTAATACGTTTGAGGTGCTGCCACCTTTTTCTTTCCTTGTTGCTTGCTCTTAAAAACACATTTTTGTGGTATGGAAGAATGAGGAAGGCTCTATATTTTGGAACATAGACGGCTGTGATTGTGCCAGTGGAACTATATTAAGAAGCAGCCTGGGCTAAATTGTTTATAACCGATAATGAATGTAGCCACTCCTTTTTCTATCCACAAAGCCTGCAAAAAGATTTTTGACATTTTTTGTTCTGCAACATCATTCTATAATACCTCTTACGGATCTAGGTCAAGTTCAGCACTTGTTTACAAACAGCTCACTTCAACTATGCCTTGGCATATTCAGTGTTTCTGGTGTGTGGCTGAGCAAGTTTCATCACACCTGACTGTTACTGTTCTTTGTTCGTTAATGGAAACTTTCGTAAAGGGCAGAGAGACTGGCAATTCCAAAATGCCTGCAAAACCAATCTGAGTATCTGAGAAACGAAAAGTGCTCTTTGAACTTTCCATGAAAAATGCCTGGAAAGAGCGAAGAGTACTGTTCAAAGAGACTTTCTGTTACTTTTCCGACAAAAATTACATAGGGGAGTTGGGGTTAAAAGTCCCTATTGCCAGGTCAGATTTAAAAAATGGAGCACTGTAGTACTTATCCCTAAACCAAACAGTACACAAGGTGGAATTCAGCGGCAAAGTTAAATATAAAATAAATGCAACAAGATTATAGAAGGGCACCATAACCCTGTCCCTGCAGTGATCCATGTAATAGCTCTGTGCTGGTGCTTGTGATGACATGTCAGCAATCCCACGTTAAATACACTTTAAAGGTAGATTAGCTTCTACTCTTCTTTCTGCTTCCAGAGGTTTCCTTCACTCCATTACGAACAAATTTCAGTGCCTTCTGCCCTCTTCCCCTTAGCCCCACGTTCTCTGTGAACAGATTTATGTTGCTCTCTCCTGACCTTCCTCCTCATCTGATTGCTGCAGTGAGAAAAGTATTTTGAGATACCAGCTCATTTTTTTTTCCTCTTCTGTTTTTAGCAGAAATTCCTTCACAGCAGCTTGTTCAAAATAGCTGCCGTGTGCAAATGCTTTTGCAGCCATTTTTGCTTTAATGCTGGCAAACAGCTAACACCATCTTTGTGAGGCATGGAGGAAAAAGGGGCTAATGTAGAGCAGCAGTGGCAAGAGCAGAGATGAGTAACGGCATAAGGAGCAGGTCTATGTACCAGGTAAATGCTGTCTGGGGTGAGGGGAATAAAATTTTCTTGATAAACTGGGGGATGGATAGATATGGGGGGATATTTAATATCGTATTTTACATTTGCGAAGTTACACGTTAGACAGCATTTACTATAGGCTATTGTCACTTGATTTCAATTAGCTCTTTCAGAAGATTAGCCTAAATTAGAATTAAAATTCTAAGTTTGGGAGAGCTTAAAACACTATAGCTGCTCCACAGATGTTGTTGGTAGGCAAGGGGAGCTCATCTGAATGAAAAACCCACAAACTTCTTAATTTGCAGCCACAATTACAGCCTCCATGTTTGGAGGCTGGCAATGGTGAGGACAATTTTTCCATGAGAAACAGAGCAGATGAAGCCTGTTTTCCCCTGGATTACTTCTTTCTCACTTCAGCCCCTCCTCTCTCCATATCTCCACCTCCCCTTTGCCAAGTGCCCTGTTGCTTCACCCCTTTTCGTTACCTGCGGGTCCCTCTCTCCAGTCCCCCAGTGCCACCAGCTCACAGGGGCCAGGCAGGGTGAGCAGCACCCACCCAAGCTTTCCTACCCCACCACTGATTTTCACAAAATCCAGCAGAACATAAGCAATCCTGAGAGCTTTTCCTCACTTAGTTTGTTTGAAATGGATCAATGGGTTGAAAAACTGTTCAGGGGGGCATGGGTTATTGGCCTCTGCTTGCCTGCAGGCAGTAGGAGAATACAGGTTTAGGAAATCAGGCTAAAATCAGCTTTTTTTTTTTAAAAAAAGGGAGAATTTTATTCAGAAGTAGCTGATTCATAATTTTGCTGTAAGATGAGGGAAGCCTGAAACATCCGTAGCACTCTGTCATTAACGCTGCTTGTGACAGAAAAGCCAGACACAGGCAGTTCTGGGCGTACCCACTCCTAATGAACTGCCATCCCCAAACTCCCAAGCTGTCCTTGGCTGTGCATCATCAGAAACTCATTCACTGTTCAAGCGGCAAGTTTTGTACCGGCAGTCGGGACATGCACTTTTTCATTTGTGAGAATACGAGGATGTATTCCTGCTTTTAGTGTAAACCTCAGTGTTAGGAGCTACCATGAGGAACTGTATCTGTCACCTGAGATGTACATTTTAATGAACATTAGCAAATATGACCATTCGCTGCCGTTTGGATCTTGCAGTGAAATGTGGCTGATTATACACGTTGGATGTAAGAGCTTTATTAAAATCCATCGGTTCATTCTATGTGCAAATAAAAAAAGGTATATTCCACTCACATGTATAGCTAGTTTCTCTGTGCATATACTTTTCATTTACACAAAACTTGTACAACATCTGTTTTTGTTTTTCTTGCTGAAAAATAACACAAAGTTATTCCTTGTGCCTCTTACATTATTCCCTTTCACCATGTACTATCATCTATGATGGGGAAATGGTCATGGCCTTGTAGAAAGCAATTAACAGAAATTACCCAGGTTTCCTAGTAGTCCCATTTGTAGCAAGTATGCCAAATCTTGACATTTTATCAGATGGTGTGTTGTTAAAATACCTTTCTCAAAGCTGTGGTCCTTGTATTAGGTTAATATTCCTGTAATAAATCAATTCCACCTGAACGGTTTGAAAATCACAATATAAGTACAAAGAAATTCCTTTTTACATCTCATTATTTTTAGCTACTCATCATACTTCAGGATTTGGAGTTGATGCTGCATACAAACGACAGGGAATGGTTTGGGATATTTTAGATCAGGGAAAACCTTATAACTGATGAACGCAAGTTAAAATGTCTCCTTCCAGAAGTCATGTATGGTGATCCTGGATTTTCTGGGAGCCTCTTACAGGCAGGGAGAACAGAACTTACACAATTCCTCCTTTTCTCTCTTATTTCCCCTTTGATATTTAAAAATCTAAAGCTTTCAAACCACATGTCTGCTCTAAGCCATCAAAGTAATCTAGAACAATTTACAGGAAAAATAAAATCTTATATTTCATTTTACTCATTCAAAAGAGAAAAGATGTGACACTTTATGATGTCACACTGTGGCACCCCTTGGAATTCGGTATCAGGCGTCACAGAGATACAACACATAAAAGCAAGGTTAAACGAGAAATGAACAGCCTCCTAGTCCCAAACAATCCACTAAATATTTTTTCAGAAGAGGCAAGATTTCAAGCCCTCACACTATCATGCAGGGGCCTGTACCACCCTGCTATTGCAACCTCTTTTGTTAGGTCCGGAAAGCATAAACAGAGACTAATATTACTTTTGGGAGACTCTGCCTAGCATAGTTTGTGTGGGAGTTTTCTGAAAGTTTGCCCCAGTAAATGATTTACCGGGACACTAAAAAGATCAAGAAAGTGCTGAGCTGGCCTCTCAGGACAAATTACTTTCTTCACCCACCCCTTGAAGTCCTTTAAAAACTTCTCGTAATGATTAATTTTCCAGAACTCTAAAATCTGTTGAAAATCAGGACCCATAACTACCACATATCTCTCCTGGGATAAAGATAGGGCATAGTCTTGGACTGAATCCCATCAGGTGCATCCACATGTTTGCTTCAGGTATCCATTTGTTTTACTCGTTACCTGAATTTTCCTGCATCATTAGGGTTTCAATATTTTATAATGCTGTGCGTTTTTCTACTAAACAAAACACAAGGGAGTGATTTGCCCTCCTTTTTTATACTCATTTTGTCAAAATAATTTGTTTCAGGCGAAGAGAAGACAAAACCAGACTCACAGGGAGGAAGGAAGAGGCAAGTGGGAAGATGCCAATAAAGGCAGAGAAGAGAGATAAGGGAGATGGAAAGAAATGACTGGAAGTACGCAGGGGGCTCCCCTGCCTTTCTGCTAGACTGGTGCCTCGCTGGGACCCCTGAGGAGTTTCGCAATACACATAATAAAGAAACGGTGGTAGGAGACACATGGAGAAGAACAATTAAGAACAACTATGAGAAAAAAAATTACAGGCGTAATTGTGCCTTGTTAGAGGTACTTTATGATAATAAACAATGATATGTATTTCTGGTGATAATGAACCTGCAGTTCACTCTCTCCACTTATTCTAATTCCCCCTACTGTGCCACTGCTGTCTAATATAGGATATTTATGAGAAAGATGAGTTAGAAAATTAGATTCCATTATAACATCATCACGTATAATAAGCGAAGCTATGGAAAATAAACTTTCTTCCTTTACTGCTTCTATACCTGTCATTTCCAGTGGTTTCCACCACCCACCCATAGACATTAAACATTTTACAAGCATCACTAAGTCTCCTTTTCTCTTCATGTTACTGAAGGAGAAACTGAGGTATAGAATAACTTGCCTACAGGTATGGAGCTACCAAACAGCTGGGCTAGGCACCATGCCAGTCTGCAGTCACGTTTTAACAGTTTCTGGTGCTTCTATATAGAATATTATTAATTAGTGGCAATTTGTAGTAGGCAAACCCATATGAAGGCCTTATTAGCCGTGTGTGAACACAGTGAGAAGAGCTTCTGCTCCCCAGAGGAGCTCCTGAAAGGCTCACAGCTTTAATAGCCATGGAAGCTCACATTGGGAACAAAGACCTTCTAAAACATTGCTCCCATAGTAATTTTAATTGTGGCAGATGATTAGTCAGCAAACCCATGCTCCGGGACCACTTATTGAGCAAGGAAAACCTCGTATCCACAGCTGCAGCTGCGATTGCAAGCTGGAGTACCTCGCAGGGCTAACAAAAGCAGTCACAGAAGTATTTTGAAGACCCTTAGCAGACCCAGGCAGGACAGTTTATTCACCTACCACTACTGGTCTGATTGACTCGCAAAACCAGGGAGGAGAAAAGCTGCTGGTGATGCAGACACTGGCTGCAGGGCAGCCAAGGGTTAGGTGTTCACCCCCTTTTCAGCAGTAATTTGGTACCTAAGGACTGCACGTGCCTTTGAGGCACAGTGCAGTTATTTTTAAAGGCTTCCATCAACCAGCCCATCGTGCAACTTCAGAAGAAACGGCACTGTAAGAACAGACATAATCTTCTTCTCACAGAGTCTGCAGTTCTCTGACAGGTCTGCTTGACTCTCCTTTCACAGCAGACAAACCTTCCAGCAGGAACCAGTTAACTGGGACGGCGACGAGCAGCACAGACAAGAAGTGGCTCTGGAGGAAGGCAGTCATGTATTTAAAAAGGAAAAATCACCACCAAGAAGCCCACAAAAAAGCCACACTATTTATTTTTCTGGGAGGTGAGTGGGAAGACTTTCAAAGCGTGGCTGTTGTGCTGTTTTGGCACAAAAAGAACTTTTCCAAATTGAAATCTTCCATCGGGCTGGCTTGGAAAATGGCATGTGGTTTATAACCACGGCTTGTTCCTTTCGGCTTTGCCTCCTCTTCCAGGTTACAGTCAGCAGCTGGGAGCGTCTCTGGGAGGAGGGAGGAGCGTGTAAGAAGCACAGCATCCCCAGCGCATTTCCACTGGCTGGCCATGGGATCTGCAGGTAGTAAACACAAACGCTCTTCCTGAAAGGTCCTTGCTT
>Ga0181612_145074_pt1 | contig 10414 bp, 6 predicted proteins | sample HoacroProtozoa21_FD_119630 | JGI IMG/M metagenome (GOLD analysis project Ga0181612, IMG submission 119630) | Hoatzin crop microbial communities from Cojedes, Venezuel. Combined Assembly of Gp0051906, Gp0051904, Gp0051908 | reverse complement strand
GCTGCTCTCCAGCAGGTCCACCCCAAGCCTGTACTGGTGCATGAGGTTGTTCCTCCCCAGGTGCAGGACCCTGCACTTGCCCTTGTTGAACCTCATCAGGTTCCTCTCTGCCCAGCTTTACAGCCTATCCAGGTCACGCTGAATGGCAGCACAGCCTTCTGGTGTATCTACCACTCCTCCCAGTTTGGTGTCATCAGCAAACTTGCTGAGGGTACAACTCTTTATCCAGGTCATTGAGATCAGAAAGCTTTTCTAATTTCACAAAACAGATGTCATATTTTTGGAGTGTGTTGAAATAAAAGGTCTCTGAAGTAAAGATGAATGTAAGAATTTTACAAGTAACCTTAGCATAGCACTTGTCACACTTAGAGGACCTAAGTCTTTGTGCGAAGGTGAACATGTATCATTAATATAGACCCATGCCTCCATCTGATTGCAGCAACAGCACCCAGACTACAGACCTATGGGATTAATATCTCTTTTTCCTAGAAGTTTAAAAATGATGGAGAGTTTCTGTCAAGATCCTGAGTGCTTTGTTAATGTGTTTGCATGCTAAATATACAGTGACCCTTATTTTTCCTTTCATGAAGTTCCCAGCAACATTATGCTCTTGGTCTTGTTCACTTTCTCTGCGTCTCTGCTTCAAGTTTGAAGCTCCAAGGCTTTCTTTTGGGTTTTATCAAATTACACACTGAAGAAAGGCATACATTTCAGAAGCAGATGGATTTAATGTGCATGAAAATACACTTTTAAAGAAAGTAAATGAGTAGTTCCACTTCTACCCCTTTTTATTGAAGACAGAGCTCTGAGAGATCTCTGATCTAAAGCGTAACTTTACAGACATCAGCAAAATGAGATTTATTTGCATGGAAATTTGACAGAATATCAGAGAAATCATCAGCAACACCAAATCTGACAGTTTCTAGTAGACTTGAGGGAGCTGGGACAGCACTAATAAAAATACATAGAAAAAAAGATTTTAAAAATCCATAATCAGTGGACATTTCAAGACTCTTTTTCACCATATATATCAAGTGCATCTGCAAATTCACAGATGGCCATGTCTCTAAACATTTGTCTCACAATAAAGTTAACTGGGAATGAAAATTTTTTTTAGTGGCAAGTTCGTGTTTATTCCTTTTCAAGGTGTGGTGTCTCTCCTTACGAACAGAGAACCAAAAGCAAGACCAGATTTTTTTGAAAGCACTAGGCTCCCACTAAACTGTGTTACACAGAAAAGGTGAAGCAGAATAGCTGCTCTGTTGCCTAGCCATGTTTCACCAAGTGTTGCCTTTGCCTTGTAGCAGAGGGACCTGCTCTTGGCTGTATCTGTGCTTCCACTGCTGAATTTGAAAAGACATATGTAAAATAGCTGTGGGAGGATAGGACAGAGGGAGCTGTGAACATTTCCCATAGGACTATGCACAGAACAGGGAAAAATCTCCTACAGACATGACTCTTTAACTTCATGGATGTGTCTTAATCTCGAGTCAAAATATTCTATTGACATAACTCTGAGTGACCCGACTGCAGGATTCTTCATGGTATTTCTGGATCAGGCAAAAAAGGCTAAGGCAAAATGCCAATAAAGCTTTACCCACCCAGGATTGACCAGGGACTATTTAGACACCTTATCATGTCCACAATTCAGCAAGCTGCTTAATTATATTCCTGATCTTTAACATTTAATCAAGTACACCCTTCTTCTGCCTGCTTAAGTCTTTCAATGAATAGGATTCCACTGCTGAACAAGCTTGGAGCTGAACCTGTGCTTTGGGACTTTGCTGAGCCCATAACCAGCCAGTTGGGTTTGCAGAAGTGCTCAGCACCTCCTTGCTCCCTCGTTTCTGAAGGCTCTGATTTAGCAGGGAATTCTTTAAAGGAAGAGCTTAGGCTCATGCTTATGAGTTTTCCTGACCAATGACACATGGAGACTGGCCCAGAATTGGCTTTATCAAAATAAGCTGCCTCAATGGGAGCTGTTGAATCAGACTACCAAAGAAGAAAATAATAGTTGACATAAACATTCATTCTTTTTTACAGAAAGTAAATATTTCCTCTTAGAAGTATCTGGAGATCTGTTAGCAACTGATGGGCATGAAGCATACGACAAGTCAGTTCTAACCCACAGCAAAAATCATGCACTCAGCTGTGTTGTCTGATTTCCCTGATGCAGCAAAACTGGATGTGTCATAAGAGTTAGTTTTCTTTCGCCAATCCCTCTGCCAGTAAATGGCTACATTCCAACAATGCATAGACACAACCCCCCAGCTGAAAATATATGCTACTTCGCAGTACGTTTTAGAGTCTTAATAAAGTTTTTTAGATCATCAGCTAATCTTCAAACTGAAAAGATTTTTTTAAAGTTTTCCTGAATTTGATCATTCATCTCTAATATGTATTCCAACGATCTCAAGGACTGTCTGATTTAGGACTTTTTTTTAATACTTCCTCTCTCAACTTATGAATAGATGATTCAGTATTTTGAATGAATACAGCTAATCTGGCCACATTTTACTACATGAATGTGTATTAGCAGTAATTTGCATTCTTTAACACAGTGTTCTAAATGGCATGTAGCTATAAAGTAGTTGATTTGGTTTTTGTCTGCAGCTATTACAACTCCACACTTCTCCCTCTTCACCTCCACCATATACGGTTCTGCAGTTTTCCCCAATATATGTCAGAATCAGTGTTGACCTGCTGAAGCTGGCACAGAAATTTTGTGATTTCTGGGCTGAAGACCAGAATCCCAATGCACTTGAAGAAAATTGTCATGATGAATCATGAACCAGTTACATCCTTCTTATAGCCATACATTTTGTTTAACAAGTCTTCATTAGATAAGCTGGTTATCCTTCACCTTACTGGCTCTCAGTCCCTCAGTAACTAATATAAATGTAGTGTAAATGTACTCATAGGCTCTTTTCTTTGAACAAACCAACTAGTTCCTTTTGAGAGGAAAGCTGGGTGTGGAGCGGTACATGATAGGGAGCATTCCCTGTAGATAGTACAGTTGAGACACAGCAGGTTTATCTCATTCCATTCCCATGGTGAAGTCACTGTTAGCCCAGAGGGCTTTGTGTCATCTAACATATACATGCCTATGGTATGCTAGTAAAAGAAGTGTTGTGGTGGAGCGAGATCTCCGTTGTTAAACATATTTGAGACTTAAAAATCATGAGGGAAGTATTACCTTAGGGCTGCAGGGGGAGGGTGAGGGCCCATGGTAAAGTTTTTTGAGCTTCTCTCAGACAGGTCAAGGTCCTGGTGCACTCTGGACGCTTGTTTCTGGAGCACAGTGTGCCTTCACAGGGAAAGGGCTAAGCACCACGGGAACGCTGTACAAATTCACTGGGAGAAAGGCAAACAAAAAAGTCAAGAGATGTACACAGGTGATAACAAGGTAAATATTAGAAAAGTTGGCCTGTATTACACTAATATAGTAGCATATCAGCAAGGAACAAACAGTCAGATATTCATGCTGGTTAGACTGAAAACAGTACCAGCCTGGGCTGATAACGTTCTGGCATGCTGCTGGTACAACATAGACTGAAAGTGGGGCATTTAAAAACATATAGGAAGACCAAGGTGTCGAGATCTCTCCAGTTTTTGCTGTCTCAGTTTGTGTGGGGCAGGTGAGACATTCATGGATCAAAGAACAGTGGCAGCAGGGTGTTGTGCCAGTGCAAAGGCAAAGACCTCTCTGTTTTCCCATTTCCTTTTATCTTAGAGAGCCTTCACCTTGAGGACATCAGCTTAGTGAGCCAGGAAGCTACCAGTGTTGTATCACAGATTTTTTACTTGTCCATTGAAAAGTCTGACTTTCCACATAACTGAGCTATGGATGTTAGTGGAGGTATCCACCAACTTCAGTAGTGTACATCCTGGGTTCTGCTCTGGAAGGGGCATAATTTTTGATATTTTAGTCATAAATCACATTCTCATTTGCTTGTGCTCTGAAAGGGAAACTGCTTTGATCTCCATTCCTCCAAAATCCATTGTCACCTCTGGGCTGCGAACAAATACTGTTTTGTAGCCTTCCTTTCTGAACACTGTATGATGACAAATTACAGGAGACAGACATCCTTTTCCTGTGTTTTTCCTAGGAACATTAACACTCTTGAAGGCCATGTCAAAGAATAATAATTCATCATTATTTTACACAATAATAGATAATATTGTCTTAAAAATCTTGGTATCCCTTAACACATTACAAAACCAGAACATTTTAGCAGAACTGAAGGAAAAGACTGTGAAGGTGGGTTACAACAGTTGAAATATCAAATAATCAAGTAGTTTCCTTTAAGTGCCCATGCCCTATGCATGTTGTGGCAAATTCCAGCATCACACAATGCTAGCACAGACAGCAGATTTCCAGCTGCGAGATTGCTGCCTGAGCTGGTGGGATGCAGAGTGTGGACATAGAATGGGAGGCTTAACAACCTGAAGTGAGATACATGAGGTGGTCTTCTTACTCAGTGCCTAAGCTGCAAACTTAGATCAGGGAGAAGTCCCATCTCTCTTGAAGTCAATGAGAAGTTTGCTGTTGGCTTCATCCTGCATTTCCAGAACCTTAGATAAACTCAAACTTTCTTACATTTTTTTGTCTTTGGTGTGCATTCATATTTCAATGGGAAGAAAGCAGATATGTTTTAACAAATCTGCTTCACAAAGTCAATGAAGATTGAGTCAATTTTTTTAAATGTCATACACTTCTGGAGCTAGAAAGTCTCCTTTACAGCTCACTAATGTTTTGGTAAGGTGCGTGATAAGCTGGTTTCAAAATACTTTGATTCCAGCAAACACACATTTTCTAAACTGCTATGTTTATTACTGTGTTCCATAGCACCATAAGAATAGCTTTTAAAAAGACTGTTTTGCAGGAAATTTTAATGTCAGATTCCAAATAATTATCTTTACTTTTGGATTTTTGCACTAATGAATGTATTGGATGGCAACTGTAGGGGGGAGCTGATAAAATACTTTTGGAACAGATTGTGAATAACCTAGATGGATTATATGTATTCTAGTTTCTTTTGTAATATGATCTGCTTGCTTACAATATTTCCTGGTTCTGTATGCAGTATCAATTTTATTTTCCCAACAAGACCAAATAAGAAAATCAGATGATAAATAATCTGCTTCCTATTTGTGTTTCCATCTTAATGTGGACAAAATAAATGCTGTTTCTTAAAAAGTTTGTAAGGAAAGATAGATGTTTGAGTTTGTGTATTTTTGTGCAAGTTTAACTGCTTTATGAAAAGTGGAGGTTGTCCATGCAGTTCCTGTACAATAGATACTTATTATTATGATTTATCTTGGTTTAGTGACCTCAAAGTCTTAAATTATTTTTCTGCCATGTTACATGTTCCCGTGCCAGAATTTTACAGTATGAATGACTTAGGGTCTAGGGACACAGAGATTTTTCTGGGGATTCAGAAGAGGTTAATGATCTCCTACCTTGCAGTTCAGTGACCTGTTTATTAGACCTATCTTTCTATTGATGGCAGCAGCTGTCTTTGTAGAAATCTAGTCTACATGGATGTGCAGAATTAGATGTAGAAAAGAACTGGAACAAGGCATTAGTCCTGGTCTGCAATGAGACAGGAAAGTGTTTTAGAGGCACATAGGTAATTTGTCCTACTGCAGTTCATCTCATGTTCTTAAAGCGTTCACATGTCTTTCTGGGGAGGAGATCTTGTGAAGTGATTACATATTTGGCCTCTTAGTCCTTATTGCATTGTGTCGTCTAGAAGTCAATTCTTGTGTTTTATATAAATTAAAAAATCAAAACAAGTTATTTCCTGTTCTCTCTCAGAGCGGTTCATGAAGAACCAAGTCCCAGCATACAAAAAACAAGAACAGAGATCCAGGAGAGGTCCAGGTCTTCCCTTCAGAGCTGGCTTTATCTAATGTTGGCAATTTCCTTGATCTTAGTAAAGCTAGAAAATGGTTGTTGCTGAAGACCACTACACATGGCTAAAGCAAACTCCTTGATTTTTTAAAAATATTTTAATTTTTTTAGAATTTACTCTTGGGACATATATTCCTTCATTTGCCAAAACAGCAACTTGGAACAGTAACTGCCTCACAGCGAAGTCTAACAGGAGTGACTTCATCTTGCCTATCCTGTTTTGAAGCTAACTGTCCAGGCTGAACTTGACTGGAGATATCTAGATGAACCACAGAATGAGCCCTTTCCTCATCCTGCCTTTATCTGTTTTCATTTGGTAATCAGCTCTGGAAAAAATATGACCCTTCTACTCATTGTGGTTCGTCTTGTTCATGTGAGAAGTCACTTGCAAATACAGCAAAAACTGTACCTTGGAGAAGCTGTAAGAAGCAAGTTTGCAAAGTGCCATGAACTGCTGCAGTGAAGCAAGCATGCTCAGGGAATACTGGTGCTCTTGGGCAACTCTTTGCAGGCTACCAAATGTGAGCCTACCAAAAGAGAACTACCTGTTTCTCTCATTGTTTTGACAGCAACAATTGACATCAAATAATGACTTTCTATTAACAGGCATTCATTAGCTGCCTGAAATCCTTGCTAAGTCTGAGCAGCATATGTCTGCTTTGGGATAGTTCGGTGCTAAAATATTTGTTTGACCAAATTCTACCAGGTACTCTTTGATCCCTACCTCACACTCCTGTGGCATGTAACAATAGTTTCTGGGGATGAGGAAGACAGTATTTTACAATCTTGAAATGGTGAGCAGGAGGAAGACTGAACTAGGCACATTACACAGAACTTATGTACTTTTTTTTTTAAAGTGACATATGATGAGATTTTTATTGGGAAAACACTTCAGTGAATGTTTCTGTAGCTGCAGTGTTTGACTGAAACACAGGAGTCAGACTGGGAAACTGAATAAATTGATATGAAGTCTCAGTTTCCATACAATACCTGACATGGGAATTTTTTTTATTCCTATTTAAAAAGAAGGCAGCAAAAACCAAATGGGCAACTTTTACTTTTCCCCATCCTTCTCTTTTATTTCTGTCTTCTTAAGTAGAACCACAAGGAAATAAAAAGTATTTTAAACCAGTTGAAAAACACTGAGCTGGAAAAATACAGAAAATGTGCTGAAAAATACAAAATACATAGTCTCAAATCTGAAGAATGATAGTTCCATCAATTTAACATGTTAAAAAAAAACATTATGGTGAGGATTTATTGTTGTTGATCCTTTTCCTTTTCAAAGGCAGAAAACGTGGCAGGTGAAATTGCCTGAAGTTTGGTTATACAGTTCTTGCTGGTGTAAAATATTTTCTCATTCTGGCAAAATGATCACACAGGTAGTTTTGTAGCTAATATAAATTGGTGCAAAGTTTTCTTTAACCCTTTCTTGAGAATGATGTTCTAGTGAAAAATCTTAGACAGTCCCCCTCTGAACACTGGAGTAGAGGTCAGTGGGCACATGCATGATGTCAGGTATGGTAAGATGAGACATTGGAGATTTCAACAGGTATGTGTACAATAGGTACATATAAAGCTCGATTCTTGCTGAAAAGTGACTTTTTCTAAAGTAATCTTACTGTGCAGTATGAAAGTTGTGGTATTTCCCCCCATTCATCAGAAGCCAGGGAAATGAAATCCAAACTTTTCACAGTAGGATGAATAGATAAGCGACCACCAAGGCCTTGGCTGTGCATCAGAGGATTGCAGTTCAGTTGCTTTGTGTTCTGTCCCTCCTCATGGTCCAGGCCCCCATCAGGCTGCTTTTGCTCAGCTCAGCCTGGGACACTGTGAGGTCCTGAGAGATGGGAAGAGGGGTCTGGCAGGTGGCTAGCACACAGTGAAGAATAGGAAGTTAATACGCAACGCCTAGTCCCCATCAGATCCTGGTGGCTAAAACACATAAAGAAATGAATGTTCCTCCTGACCAAAACCAAAACAATGATGAGTTTTGGAATCTGAGCCTCTTCTGTCCAAACTGAATGAGAGGGAGCTGAAGAAGGCTGGCTTCCTGATGTACATACTGCAATATGAAGGCTGTATGTATATCCTCTATGTGGAAAGCAGCTTTTTCTTCAAAAAGTGTAGGCAAGATCACTTTTAATTGTAAAGTAGAAACCTGCTGGCTGGAAAGCAATTGTTAGAGGTGTTTTCTATGCAGGAAAGCTCTAAGATACAAAATTATATCCCTCTCAAATGCTGTAAAATTAAAACTTTCTGTAAAGGCAAGAGAGACCCTTCTGCTTTTTCTGATTTTTAGCTCTAACATTAAACAGTATCAGGGAATGTCCTTCGTGTGAAGGATGACAAAATTTTTCATCTTTTCAATGCAGCTAGGTGGCTACAGACTCTAGTTACTGATTTTGTGGACTTTCTCCTAGATAAGGCAATGAAATAAGGTTGACACTTATGCCTGCAACTTACTTTCACTTTAAAAAGTGTTGTCTTCTTTTTTTCAGAGGCATTTTGCTTCCAGAACTCCTGTATCAGATATTGCTTTAGCTTGCACATTGGTTTATCTGCTCCTGTGGCTTCCTAGGCCTGACATTTGCACTGAGAAGTTACTTTTCAGTGCATATCTATCTTCCTGGTTTCCTTTGTCTGTCTGTTTGTCCATTAAAATTTGCCGTGAAACTTTTGTTGTTGAGCAACTTTTCTGCCACATATACAGAAAGTATAACATCCATGACACAGAATTTCAGAAGCAGTGGTTTTGTAACCATTGCTGAAATGTCGCATATGCAATCTATGCACAGAACTTTATTGAGTACAATTTTATCTTCCTATTTGATGTGCAAATTTTCTTGTGATTGTCATGAAATTAAAATTTACATCTCTGTGATACCCTGGCAATGACCGGCTACAGGATGCATTGGAAATCACTTTATTGGTAAATAAGCCAATATTTTGTGTGAAACAACACTGGCTCAGGACAGAGCTACTGGAATCTGCCAAATATTACTATGTTCTTTTCATTATTGGTGGTGTTTGTGGACTTCTTCAGCTGAAGTAGGTGGTCTTACTGTCATTTTCAAGGCACAAGCTGCCTGAGATCTCTTTTATTGAAATCCTTCTTCAAAAGTAGTTGCAGTGTTGTGCTGAGGGCTCTGTTCTGGGGAGGCAAATGCCAGTCTGGGAAGAAAGGATGGGACGGAAGTGTGGAGATTTTCGAACACACCTGGAGGTCAGTGGAAACTGAGTTTCAGAGTAGCTTAAGTGCTTTTAAAAATCCCACCCAGATTGCAACTGCAATCTCTGGAGGATGTTTCCTTCTCTGTTACCAGGAGCAATATGTTTTCAGTACGTAGAACCGACTAGTCCAAATATGTCTTTTCAGCAATTACAGCAATTTCTTTTACATCTCGTTTTCGTTATGAGCTTAATTCCTTTCAGTTCTGTGTCCTGCTGAGCTTGAATTCTTTAAAACTGGGAATCTCCCAGTGCACTGGTACATTTGTAATGATTTAGATTTCCTTCAGGAATGGGGTATGCAGAATCCTTTTATTACTTTCCTAATGCTTCAAACGTTCACAGAGCTATAAGACCAGGAGAGGCCCTTATAACTGCGTAACAACAGGCTGTAAAACTTCCTCCAGTTCAGCTCTGTAAGTTGTAACTAAACAAGGCTGACCAAAGTGAACTGTGCATGTCTTTTTGACAGACAGCCCATTCTGACTGGAAGGCACTGGTGGCTGGAGAATTATTTGCGATGGCAGATTACAGGTTGAGGATAATGACTTTCCCAACCACAGTACCCTGCTCTACAGACTTTTTTTTTTAGTGTGTTGCTGGTATGATTTACACCAACAGTTTCACAGCTTAGCCTATGACTGGGAGATAGCTGATGGCATTTGCAAATGTCCATAAGGCGGGTTAGGGCTCTGGAGGGCTGGTTCTGGGGGTCTTGTTGCGTTTATTAAGTATCACGTATTTGATGGATGGAGGCACAAATTTCAACTGGGCCTCAGGCCCTGTATGAGAAAGGTTTGTTTGCAGTAAGGCTATGGTACAGCTTGTCCTGGTTTTGGTTAAAACACAACTTATTGTCTTTTAGTGAATTTTCCTTACAGCTAAGTTCTTGTAAGTAACTGCATTTTTCTGAAGCTGGCTGTGTATTTTTCAGACAGTGTCTGCTTTAAAACAGATAACACCTACTTATACTGAGCTAACAGTAGAAATGGAAGGCAGAAAAAGGCCCCTGTTCATAATTATTGCTATATCAGCCTAGGTCACTGATAGACCTTTTAGATCCCACAAGTGAGGAGTCATAAAGGGTTACACCTGCAGGGAAGGGTGGACAGAACAGGCAACCTGATATTGACCAACTAGGTATTCCATGCCATACGTGTCATACTCAGTTCAAAGCGAGGGGATCATGAGGGTCTCACTCTATTTGTCCATGGGCTGCTTCTGAAGAGGACCCTGCTTGTTGTCCTGCCTGCAATCCTGATCCAG
>Ga0181612_121974_pt1 | contig 10414 bp, 6 predicted proteins | sample HoacroProtozoa21_FD_119630 | JGI IMG/M metagenome (GOLD analysis project Ga0181612, IMG submission 119630) | Hoatzin crop microbial communities from Cojedes, Venezuel. Combined Assembly of Gp0051906, Gp0051904, Gp0051908 | reverse complement strand
TAATATTTGCGCAAATATTACAAGGCAAAAGCACTGCTCTTCCATGTGGTTAAAACAAAAGGCAACAGGACAGCGGCTACCTGAAGAGAAGGGAGATTATCAACTCAGAAGTTTGAGGCTTCTCAACTGCTGTTCCTGTTGCAGATGTCGAATCACAGAGTTAAGGCACTCGGGACTTGGTTATTCAAACATACTGCGCAGACACACGCGTACAACGGGAGCAGAAATTTCCCTACACTATTATCAGACTATAGCTCAGTCCTGATCCAGACAGGTTATTTCCAGTGTTCAGTCTCCGTAATCGTTCTGTCTACGCGCTCACCAGCACAGCTTAACAAGTGCAGGTCTTGCAATGAAGACTCACTGTCCACTGGGAAAGCCTCAAAATTCCCGTTACAGGTGCCGCGTACTTAATAAGAAGATAACTCTCGGTCACTTCCAGCCTTAGCCACACCTGAACCAGCTGCACAGCTAAAGATACGGCAGCTCTGAACTATGTAACAGCTCCGAGCCTTCTGCATCTCTTTCTCGTAGCCTGGGAAGAAGGCAGAGAAAGTGTAAGTCAAAACAGAAAGATGTTCCCATACAATCTCGGGTAAGAGGAACTGATCTGTTACTTCTATTTATTTGTAGCTGCCATAGTTAGGTACACTGAAGTTAGCTGAACAGCTGATAACAAATCTGTACAACTTCAATGTTACCAGGCCCTACCTAAGGTAATGACCCACGCCAGACTTCATCAATACACAGAGATAATTTGGTATGTGTCATCTTTCTGTAGTTCTGACAGATTTCTGGGAAAACGTTTCTCCTCTTTCCCGTTTGTTTTCTGTGATTAACAAAACTAATAATACCATGCTTATTTTGCATCTCTGGTATTAATTTTACAGTACATTAAATCATTTATTTATGGTTAAAGCTAAGAATGGTTAATGTTGAATCTAACTATCCCGTTGCTTATACTTAGAAGCTTAAGGGGAACTCCCTCCCCCCTTTCTTTTTCTGTAGGTAACACTTCCTCCTCATCTGCACCTCAGTGAAAAAATAGCAGCTTAAAAAATGAAAACAAGCCATACTCCCACCAAACCCCTGCCAGTTTGCCTAAAGGGTATTTTCACAGAAAAAAATCCAAAATAAAAAATATTATCAGCAGTGAAATTAAACGAAGCATTTCAATGTATTTTGTAGCTGTTACGTATATCATTTATATTCAACAGTCCTTTAGAGGAGCAGCGCTCAGGGGGAAAACAACCGGATAATTTCAGATGGATAATGAAACGCTGAGACTTTCATCTCCAGGTCAGTGGTTCCAGCTGACCTTGTTCTGAAAGTAGCTGCTGCTGACAGCTGTTTGATGGCTTACGGGACGAGATGGTGGTCTCCAAACAGTTCTTTTGCTCCCCTTGCTACAGAAAAGTCTCTGCTGCCATAACTGACACTCTTTTCAGCTGCCTCATCAGACAGGCAAAGGACTAAATGGATATGAAAACTGAACTGGTCTCACGCTTTTGAGGAAGTCCTTGCTCAACAGGTCAACGAGGAGTATTAGCCAGACCTTCACCACATCAGGACAGGACTGTCAGCACGCTACACCAGATCCTTCTGAACAACAATTGCAACCGAATTCAGCACGGTTGACACCAACATTCCACCTCTTCAAGACATTTTGCTGGCTAAGCGACAGAAAATACGCAACATACAAGATTATTCGGTAATTTTCAAGTAGAGTTCAATTAAGATGAACCTCTCTTTCTCTTAGTTATTTTAACACAAAACAACTAAGAATTTGCACATTTAATATTTCAGAAAAGGTGGTCAATACTTCTTAAATTATAGCAAATATTGCAACGGTCATAATAATTAGGAGGAACATAATTAAGTGCTGAACTTTATGTGCAAACTGATACGTATCTTCATTATTCCAAGATCTGTACAGTTCATTAAGTTCATCCTGTATTCACTAATAAAACCAGTATGTGCAAACTCTTTAAAGACTTCTGATTGTCTTATTTAAAACTGAAAAGAGTGTTCATTACTGGGCAGTTCTCAGACAAAACTGAATAAAGATACCATTTAAAAGCAGATAATTTAACCTTGAAGAACATTAAGGTTATATAGAACAAATACTTAGTTACGCAAAGGTAAATACATGAGCTACTGAGATTTCGACCCGCATTCTTGGCTGATTTGTGAGAAAGTGAGATCTTGTGTTGCAGTACTCCATACTCTGAACACTGTACTTTTTTTCCTTTTTCTCTGTGCCCCCTCCCCCTTTTTTTTTTAAAGGTAGAAGTGATAAACTGACCTACTACCAGGAATTTTTTTGTTCCTACAAAAGAGAGATAAAACACAATGATGGGACTTCTTGGCATCAAAAACAGAGCATGATCTGTTTCGGGATCAGTTACGCCTGAGAAAAAAATGCCACCTAGCTGCATCTAAAACACCGCCTGACAATCGATATTCTGTACATGATGATTCTTAGCCAAAAATCACATATGCTCAATACTGAGCAAACACAACAGCCTTAGTGCTCTTTGTTGAACGCACTGATCATATAATAAAGTTGTATGATCTGTAATGAGGATATAAAGCATTACTGTTGTTACCGGCAAGGATGGTAGGTAGCTACTGCTCTGTATGAGGAGGGTATATGCTTGAAAGTAGGCAAAAAAAATGTTGGTTGCGCAGCCTCCTGCCTTTAGAACATAAAAACTAACTACGCCTTTACTTTGCACTTAGAAGCTGCAGATTTCATTTTCTAGCTTTCTAATTGACCATGCCATAGTATTCCAACTGAAATAATACTTAAATCTGAGATTAAATGGCATTTTAGGCACAGTTTTCATCTGGGGAAAAGTGCTACTTTAATTTTATTGCCTTGTTTAGTTCTTTTTGGCAAAAAAGGAACTTTTCAGATTTCTATTCCTCTTAAATTACAAAGGACCTCCATAACAAAAACTATAAGGTTGCTGGACAGCTGACAACTAATTTTGTGAAAAGTATTAGAAAATAATACAACACAATAAAGACATTATTAATGGAGAGATATCCCCCACACACCTTTTTTTTTCTAAATAGTAAATCTTCCCCCAGTATTATGCAGCAATTCTAGTGCCCCAGAAGACAATGCCACTCTAACCACAAACGTTCTGATTGCTGATGCCCATTCTTCAGTGCTGTGGCAGTTCATCAAAACGGCGCTGCCTTCCTGAGCAACCACTGCAGAACTTTCTTTGAAAGGCATTCCACATTCACCAGGGCAGCAGTTCTTGATTTCTTTTCTCCTCAGGTTAAATTCTTTAAACAAAAAAACCAACCCCACAGTGATAACAAGTGTTTAAATTATGCAGAGTCCCAGGGAAAAAAAAAAATAATTAAGCCCACTAAATCTGCACTGGAAGTCTGAAGCAACTCTAAAACTGAAGAGCCTTCAGTGGCATAGTAAACCGGAGTGATGATCCCACAGGAGGATATGACGGACATAAATAGCCTGGCAACTCCTTTCAGCGGAAAGCCAGCTCACTCTATTCCCCTAATCCTGCAACTGCCATTACTTTGTCGTTGTCTGCATTTTCTTTCTTAACACATTCAGCTTGGCATCAGATGTAAAACCGACTGCTCCCGGAACTCTGCCTGGATTGTGACGGAGCGGCAGCGCTGCGCCCCGAGCGCTGTCCACTCGACGTCACGGCTGCCACAGAGCTCGGGCACCAGCCCGACCCAACACCGTAACGCAACGAAGCCACTAACCCGGTTACCTTCTTTTGGCCTCTTCATATTGAAGGCTCAGTCTGACCTTCTCTGCTAAAATGGATCTACTTCTTGCTCCAGCCTGTGGGGGAAAAAACCCAAACCAACAAACATGAGCCTCATTACGGTGTAAAGCTGTTCAATTAACCAACAAAACCTATGCACAGGCCAGAAAAATTACGACTTAAAACAACAAACCCACAGCCTCCTGCAGCCACACACTTGCTGTTAAATGCCTGGTTCAGCATCTACTCAGATGTACCAAAACAGTGCTGTTTTCTGCTGATCCAGTGCAACTGTTTTTAACTACTGTACTCCCAACTGTCCGTACTTCACCCAAGTAAAGCAAGAGCATTTTCAAAGAAGTCTTGCAGTGATTGCACCCAAAATTTTGATCTCCTCCTTTGAACTCAGCTGAACCCAGAATTGTAGAACTAAGTCAGTACATTTCCAAGTAAGACTTCAACAAATTTGCTACAAAGCTTAGCTCTTTGTTTGGAAAACCTTCTACAGTCTTTTCCTTTTAAACTTTGCTCACAGAACTTCAAAGAAAGTACCAAAATTAAGCACAGCTTTCTGTGTTTGTAAATACATTGTCAGTGAAAAAGAGGTTTTAATGAATCACTGAACAAGTAGTTCCACTAACAGTTTTTCAGCTGCGTGAAATGAAACTGCACATTTAAATTCTGAGGTGTTCCTTCTGAAAATTAAAAACTACTTCATATTGAATTAAGTCTGTAAAGTGAAACGTATCCTATAGACAGGTTCAAAAAATACTATCTATTTATGCTGATCTTCACTGTACTGGAACTATTTGATTAAATCAGATTGTCATAAACGCTTCACGCCAAACATGTAAAATTCATCTGAATCTTGATTTAAAATTTAAGGGGGAAAAAAAAAAATCAGATTAACTGCTTCTAAGTAATTCTCTCAAACATGCGTATGTATACCTATCAGCAACAGTAAACAACCATTTCATTCTAATTCCATTAACTGCAGCATTCTGATTCAATTTCTCTTTACATCTGACAAAATGGAAAAAAGCTCACCTCACCAGAAATGTCAGTCTGAGACCCTGTATCCAGAGTTTGTCTAGAAAAACACAGCTGGGAGTTTACAGAGCTGGAATTCAAGTCTGGTTCAGATGTCCCAACAGTCTGCTCAAGGTTGAATTTCTCTCTCAGCTTTGCAAGACTCTGTCCAGGAAACAGAGAAGGAGGTGGTATTCCTTTGTATTTTACCATGTTTATACCAGTTTATCTCCAAAAGATGTTTACATAAAGGACTCAATATAAAAATTCTGGGTTTATTTCATACGAAGCAAACTATCTTTTTAATCAAACAGTTGGCAGACGACACTAAGGGTGACCAACATCTGTGACAATGTAAAAACTACTCTTGTGGTTTTGTGTCTCGTGGTTTTGCTGGGGTTTTTTTGTGGGTTTTTTTATTTTTTTAAATTTGTCATCCAATTAAATATTCGGCTGATTAAAAAGAAGATCTGCTTTCAGAAATAAAAATAGAGCAATTTAGATATAGAAAATGGCCATGCATCTCCAAAACAGACCTCTCAGTTTTGTTCACTTAGTATTTTAAACTGTGGTTTAGAGGTAACATATGCTTTGTACCTTACATACAAGTTCAGCAATCTATATTCTCTGACTGACATAGAGTGGCTTTTTGAACTAGGAACATCACAGGCTTCAGCTTCTGCATCTGAAAATTGATTTTAATACTAGTTTGGCTCAAGTAATTCTGAAAATCCCTTAAAAAGTATAAAATGCTAAGTACTTCTCATCAGGAAAGTAAGTCTTGTTAAAACAAATCCACACAAAACTTCTGTCAACTGTTCAAAATACCTTCATTAAATCTTGTTTTTCTCTCTCCCCTGAACTTATCGCCTTTCTGATGGACTTCAGTTCACTCAGGATGGCTTTGGCCTCACACAGTTCATACCCGCTCTGGCTTCCAGACATTTTTTGGTCAATTCTGTAGAAAGAGAGAATATTAATAGCAGATACAGAGAATAATGCTAACCTCTCTGCTGTTCTGCTTCAGGCAGAAGCATCGTTAAGAGAGTAGAAGGGAAGGAGGTAAGAGACACCATTTCCTGTCACAGACATGCAAAAGGACATTGAAGTCTCCATTAAAATGATTCCTACTTAATCCTTGGTAAAAATGTCAAGCTGAGGAAGATGTACACAGTGTCCAGTGAATGACTTTTGCTGACATGAGGAAATGCCATGGAAAAATACTTCTGTTGGCTTTAAAACCACCTCAGCTAAGCTCCTGGGGCCTTACCAAAGGCAGAGACTCCACAAGCAATTTTAGCGGATCCAGACTTCAAGACATCAGTGGCCCACAGCACCGAAGACCCCTACGCATGCTGCCAGGAGCGCAGCATTACTGCTGACAACACTGTCAAAATTCCCGTCCCCACCATAACTCTCCGCACCACAGAAGCAGCTTTTGGGTACATCCTTCATGCTATTAACTGACTGTGATCTTTAGAGAAGCAGAATGTCAATTCTATTCGCTATTAGCGGTGTTCCTCTACCCAGCCCCGCATCGTGACATGGGCAGACAGAGGCAGGCTTCTCGGTGCTGATCAGCCTCGCAGAGAAGGAGCCGTTCATGTCTCCGCTTCCCTCCTGCTCACCCTAATCCTAGGCGTTAACCGTCTGGCACCGCTGTTCTGCTCAGCCAGTCGCCAGGCTCTCTCTGTTCACAAAATCTCTGGGTCATTAACACCGTGTGCCGTACATCCGACAATTCACTAACTTCTTGGACAAGCAATGATTTTAAAACCTGTAACTTGAAAATAACAAAATAGCCAGCCCCTAAACTTAGAGATGGAAAGGTACTTCATTTTAGTATGTCCGCATTTACTTCAAGAAGTACAGTTTGTAAACACATCTCTCTGATCTCCAGTGTAACTGCGTATTTCATAGCATCAGAAATGACTGCAGCTGTGCTTCACAAAATTAAAGCCAACAGCCACCTTCACAGAAGTCAAGCATTCAGCAGAGAATACAGTCTTTTTTTATTGCAGTTGGTTTGTTTTTATCATCATCTGTCATCTTTGCTGGAAGACATTAACCTTGTGAGTGGGGAATGAACAAACATTTTAGTGACCAGAACCGATCTCCAGCACCCCCTGCAAGAACGGCAACTTGCACAAAACACCTGTAACTATTCTATTTTTCTTCCAGTTTTGTGCACAAAGATATCAAGTTTCTGAGGCAGCCTTTAAAGCTGTGAGCATGTCTGTTTTCCATTCTCCACATTTCAGTTTTTGTGCAAACTTGAACGGCATTTGTGTAAGAAAATTGCCTGTGTGACTCAGCACTCAGATTCCTACTCAAGGATATATTTGTTTCACCTTGAAAGTTCCTCGGACTCTTTCACAGGTAGGCACTTACCGTCTGACAACACTCAATTTTTGGGAACTCACCAGGCTGCTAAGGTCAAACAGACACAGGATAAGCCAACAATTGGGATCATGAACGAACAGTCGGGTAATACACCGCATGCTGCCTAGTAATATGATGTGCCACCTTCAAATCACGACTGCTTTATTCTGTACGTAATTAAGATGAACAAGAAGGCTCTCTGACGTATAGATATTCCATCTTCCTGTTTCAAATTAATGGGATTAGTCCTGTTTGAAAGTGGCTGACTGAATTTTAAAAACAAGCGTCCATTGTGTTTCTGTGGAATGCTGCTGACAGTTTCTGAAACATGCTTTGGATTCCTATCAAAATGGCTTGTGAGCAAGCTGCTTTAAAACAATACCTCATTGTTGAATTAATATAATAAAACCAGCATGATTGGCTAACCTTTAATCCTGGGACAGCAGCGTGAGTTTTTATTACCTTAAGCTTTAGAATCAATACATCTTTCTTCTTCTAAATTTTGCTTCAAATGAAATCTGATTTATGGTTAAATAAATTCAATCTACTATCCTTTCCTCCCTTCGCTCCTCACTAGTATTTACATATTTTAATAACAAACAAATCTTGCATTTCTGTTTCAGTCAAAGTGAAGAAGGATAGAGACTTGACTGGCATCCTCTTAAGGTGCTGAGGGTTTTCAGCTCCCAAATGACTTCAAACTCTTCATACCAGAAAAACATTTTTCATCCATTTTGACATGTCTGTAATTATGATTGGCCTTTTCTGCACCAGATTTTTTTTTTCCCACTTAAAAAACATCCTACTGTATAGAACTGATCTATCAAAATACACGGGCAACAGCCTAGAAGATGTCTTGGTTCAAACTGGGACCTGAACTCCAGTCTCTCAGCTCCAAACATAGCTGGTCCGTCACCCTTTGCAAATCACTTCTCTGCACTTCAGTACTCCACCTGGAAGGTGGAAATGCTCTTCCCTTCTCCCACCTTTTGTCCAGCTTCCCTATATATCCTGCAAGCTCTCCAGGATAGAGACTATCCCTATCTGACAGTACACTGCCGTACACAGGTGGTCCTGAGAAAAAAGGTAAATGAATCCACGAAATATTACATTAATGCTGCAACATCGCTTCTGCTACTGGAAGAAGTGTACTAAGGGCACACAGCTCAGCATTCTGCTGCGTGAATATATCCTTAACGTATAGGTATGTATCACAATATGGAAAAAAAACAGCATTAATAAATTTCTCTTCACATTAGTCAAGAAAACATGCTTGTTAGCACATTTTCCTCTGCAGAAGGTTCTGTGTGGTGACAGTTCCAGTAATGTTTAATATTTTAGGGTCCAACTTTGTAAGTCAGGAGCAGCAGGGAGTGCTCAGGCTGAAAAAATTCATCCCCCAATAATCCAGCTGGATAAATACCCAGAATGCTCACCCAGTTCAGCATCGGCCCTTTGGACACCAGGCACCCCAGCAACTGGAACAAAGAAAGTCAGGTCTCTCATCCTCAAACTGTGACTCATTTCAAACCCTGCACAGTTGTGCACCATTTACACCTCCGAGAACAGCACCCTCCTTTCTCTCTTTTGAGCTCAGAGGTAAGGAAGGAGGAAAGACAGACCTAATAACCCTTTCAAATTTTTAATTATTTTTTTTTAAACTGAACAAGCAAAGCAGCTAAATTCTTCCTGGGGACCCTTAACCACTGCCCTTCTTTCTGTCTCTTTGCAATACAAGCTACCCCATGGAGAAAAAAAATAGGAGGGGGAACAGATTTCTCTTGTTAACACTTGCACAATAGGTTTGCCATTTCTACAGATCTCCTGCTTCCCAACTATAACAGAAAGCGTTATTAGATTCTCATTTTTCCCCCCGAATAATTCTCTCACATAAGATGGATTCCATCCCGTGCCAAAAAAAGAAATCAGGTGACTGAATTAAGTTGGTTTCAGCTCTTTTACTCACTGTTGCAGTGTTTCAAAGCCCTGTTCCTTGTACAGCAGCTCTTGCTTCATCTGAGAGAGTTCCCTCTTCAGCTTCTTAACCTTGTGTGTTAAATCAAAGCAAGAGTTAGAAAATTCCTCTTGTTAAACGGCGTAACACATGGCTTTGAACAATTAATGTATTCTCTACATCAGAAGAGACAAAAAAAAGAGAGTAAATTGCTCTACTGACACATATTAAAAACAAAAGGATCTGTTCTCTTCCTGCTGTCTACGGGCAACATGCTTTAGTATTAAAGGGATACAGGCAGATTAAATCACACTCCTTATTTGTATTGATACCACACTGTGTTATTAAACCTGAGAGAACTTTAACAAGTAATTTACTTCTCACTTGTTAAGCATGCATTCCAACTGTCCTACAGGGACATGCCTGTATTTTTAGGCTTATTATATTTTCATTTTTTCATTCCAGGAAGCTCTCAAGTCATTTGCACTGTAAAAGGCAAAGCGTGGACTCCTCTTTTTTTTTCTACCTATGAACCACCCTTTCTTATAAAGCTTTACAGACGATGGATCCCTAAATATCTAATTCACATTCATTTAATTCAAAGAAAACAATCACTAAACTCATTTGGATCGCAAAGATATGCTTCTATTTAATACAAACGTCTTTGGTAAAACATTCCCCGCTTTCCCTAAATTTGCATGCTCAATTGATTTTTAATATTGCTATTTCAGATCTTAGCATATACGAGTACACTACAAAATATTTACAAACCAAGAATAAATTAAAAAATCCTCCACTTAATTTTCTATGTCATGCTTCCCAGATGTGCTAAACCAAAGTTTCTGGACCACCTACAAAGAAGTGCACTTTAATACAAATTAAAATTAATCCTCAGCACACACACAGAGACAGAATGCCTCCTTGAATTGTAAAGTCCCAGATTTTGGTGTTTATCCATCCATGCCTGCCTCGTTTGCACTCTACATACCAGCTAGATATTGCCAGGCTTTTTAACTTTCCAGTCAGTAAGGTGAAAAAAGGGAAAGCCTGCTGGAAGTCCCCTGCTCTCGCCTACCACTGTGAAATTCTTGTTTTTGCATTGCTACTCAGGTATTCAACTCTCTTGAAAAATGGCTTAAATTAAAATGAACAATTTTGACCACTTTCACTGAAATTAATTTCAAAATATGTCTCCAAGACTCTTTGTATCCAAAACCCCTTAGACTTCTTACCTGGTGTTATTCTTCAAATTGAAAAAAGAAAAAAAAAAAAAAAAAAAAAAAAAAAAAAG
>Ga0181612_170320_pt1 | contig 10415 bp, 4 predicted proteins | sample HoacroProtozoa21_FD_119630 | JGI IMG/M metagenome (GOLD analysis project Ga0181612, IMG submission 119630) | Hoatzin crop microbial communities from Cojedes, Venezuel. Combined Assembly of Gp0051906, Gp0051904, Gp0051908 | reverse complement strand
GTAAACTGATCTTAAAACTGAGTTTGCGCAGAAACAAAGGTCAACCAGTGGACACTGTGATGAGGAGTATAAGCCTTTATCTTAAGACCCCCAAAGACCACCCGAGGACGCTAACAAACATGTGTGAAAGACATTCACGTATGCTAATTAGTTATTGGAAAAATCACTAATATGCTAAGCATTTCTCGGAAATATAATGAATATGTATATTGTGATTCTATTTAACCTGAAATGACAGGGTGTTTGGCGCGCACGTTTGGAGGAGATATCCCCCGTGTGCCCGGAGCCGCAATAAAGAATACCTGATTAATAGCCCTCTGACTACTGAGTCTTCAGCTCCGTCTTTTCACCGCATCAATGTCCAGTCCTGTCCTCAACAATCCAAAGGAAAGAATTGGCCTGATAAATCTTTTGGTGCTAACCCATCTTTAGAGTCATTCACAAATGCTCAGTCTTGCTCACAACTCATACATCAGATTTATGTTCCACATCATCAGCCCTTACAGAAGCAGCCCAAAAGCCAGGTATTCTTTTCTCTGATGTCCCCTAATAACCAAGTTCCTGTAAATGACATGCCTGTATTCGATCCCTAATCAGAGCACTAACGTTTTTCTAACCAACCCAAAACCTGGAAGCTGAAGACTCAAGAGGATGGAACGGCTCCCCTGGCTGCTGGTCAGCAGAGCTATCACTCATAGTGGGCCCATGGCAGTGTGAGAGTGAAGGGCTGCCTTTCGCCCTACTCAGTCGAGACAGTGTTGATGGGCTGCTGGTTTTCAGAAATACTCCGGAAGGTGAGCCGCCAAGGGCAGTCTTCCCACAGTTGGGTGTGCAAACCTAACATGCTGGAAAATATACACTATTTTATTTATTCATACATGGAAATGTATTTCTGTGGTTATTAGAGAATATTTATCATCAGGTCTAATATGTAAGTGTACCTGCTTCCCCTGGAAGGAATTCAGGTGACAACATTGAGTGGAAAAGAAAAGATCAGTGGAGTACAGAAAAGACTTTTTAAGTTTCATCATGCTGCAAATTACATTGCATAAAAATTTTGATAAACTAATACATAAAAACTATTGTATTGCATGAAAGAAAAACAAGTCAACTATAGTTCCGTAGATAAGTTATTTCCAGTCATCTAAAAAATAAGCAAAATATCTTCTTTTTTATAAGAAATCAAATGGCACATTTCTCCAATGGTTTCCCATCTGTAAATACGACGCATGATTTCTTTAAATAAGAATGTGTATAGTAACAGTTGGACCCACCTGAAAACAGATAAGTTAATTCTTCAATCAAAAATTTAATTAATTTATATGGGATTTACTTTATCATTGCTCTACTGGTGGAGTTCTGAGATTATTTTTGTATTTCTGTTTATCCACCTTAGATATAATGGGGGTTTTTTCAATAGTGATGCCAATTGTCATGCATAATATAATGTATGTAGAACATACATTACTATTTTTCTAGGTGTGACTGTTATTAATTTTAGATAAATTGGAACATAACCATTTAAAATGAATAGGCTTGTTTTTTCAATAAAAAAACTGTTGTTGTTTGCTGGGAGGTCTTTATCAAATCAAAAATGAAAAGCAATCATGTCTAGAAAAGCTCATACAGTGATTAAAGCACACCCAAAAGACTCTGAAAAACATGGTTGAAATTCTCAGCTTCCTGAGTTACCATGGGAAATGTACCAATTTCTTCTGTAACTCCATACTTCCTCTGTAAACTATTTCTCTTTTCTCCTTTTCTTTTCATGCGTTTTCTATTTATAATATAAACATTTAAGGCCGTGGATGGTATCATAGTATGAACAGTAGTAAGTCAGCAGAGTGAGCATGATTTTTACTTTTTACATCTCAGTGCATCTGCAAAAACAACATATGGAGATCACGACAGAATTTCCTACTCCTTCAAGATTTTTATTATAACTATCTCAATTAACTTCTTAGGACTAAATTTTCTGTTATGACATGAACAACCAGTGAATGAACTCTGACATAAGAAAATCTGCTTCCAGTCAACTTCCCCAGTGCACATTTTCCATCTCTCCCAGATATTCTGTTAATAAATTTGAGAATTGGAAGGGGCATCTTGCGTATGAATGGTTTTCTCTAGGTTTTTTTTATGGTGGACAGTTCCTCTTTTGTAAAAAAGCCACCAAATCATTGATCCTGGACAAAGTCTGTTGTTCAACACTGCCTTTGCAATACCAAATAGCATTGTACCAGAGGCTGTGAGACTAAATGATATTTCCCAGTATATATTGGGATGTGTTTTTAACAAGTGAAACAATTTACCTTTGGGCACCCTCTTCTTTGACAGAGCCGCACTGTGAAAGGTATGACACTATCACTTTAGGTATGACCACACAGTAATAGCCGTATTTGGTGCCATCTTCAGTAACACAGCTGACTTTTTCTCTGCTTCACTCTTTGGCCTTTTACTTTGTTTAGATTTTTTCTTTTTTTTTTTCTTTTTTTTTTTTACCCCTTTCTCTGTTCTGCAACTCCCTACAACTGCTGATTTTGCTATATTTGAGGCATTTTACATATGTTAGGCATTTGTTCTTTTCTTTGTTTGCCCAGCTCCTGTGTTTGCTTTGCTACCAGTAACTGGCTGCAGGTGACCTGTTAACAGCTTTGGAGTCTCCAGTACCATCCTACAAAGACACCTTCAAGGCCTCTGCTCTCTCCCCTGTACTCCTTCACACTGCAGCCTTGCTCTGGGGTCATATTTAGTTCATTTTGTACAGTGTAGCTACTTGTTATTCCTGTCTACATCTATTAACAATAAACATAGCATGATGCAATTGTAAAAAATTAAATAAAACTAGAACAAATGAGGCAAGATCCACCTGGCCACTAGACAAGTCCTGAGGTCTCTGGCATTAGCTTGACACCAAACATGTGACCTGATGTTAGCAATGGCAATGCCATATGTACTGGGCTACAGGGTCGCAGTGGTGGTAATGGGGACATCAACTCACAGCTTGACTCTCTTCACTTAAGCAGTAGGTTGATCAGAGACTAGTGCTTGCCCAGATCTGAGGAGTCTTGAGGCAGGACGGGAGAAATGTTAAATGCAGAGGGATGCTTTTACAGCTGTCTATACAACTTGTATAAAAAGATTTATTTTCCTTGGCACTTTTGGTGTTAGGCAAGAAACAGAATTGCATAAAGTATTTGCTCTGATAACAACAGAGAAGCACCTGACAGCCACTTTTCCTAAGAATTTCCAGAACCTCCACGGACAGGATGCACTTATTCCACATGATGACCATGAAGCCACAGGGCCCAGCTGCCTTAGGGTGGGCTAATGTTGCCTCAGAAATATATTTGGCTTGCAGAATTGTCCCAATGTTTTCCCAGAAAAGACCCACAGAAGGCTACACGATGAGTGAATTTATTCTGGAAGTCTTCTAACAACCCGTAGATTGCTGGTTGTATGCTCTACGATAGGTCTGTATACCAGAGGCAGTTAATGTTGCCCATTAACCACCTTGTACTAAACGTAATTACTTAGTTTTGATTAAAGCTCACATTGAATCCAAAAACATTCAATCCCAATCTGAATGCATGAGGAGAAGCCAGAATTTCACTGGCTTTTTTTTTTCCTAGTAGCAATCACCATCAGATTTAGAAGTTTATACTAAATATTTTAGTTAAATTTTGTCTTCAACTTCGAGCTATTGAATCTCGTTACCTTTTCTGCACAAAATGAAAAAGCTTCTTCCTACCCAAGTATTTTCTCTTTGTAGAGGCACTTCTACACTGTAATCAAGACACATCTTGGTTTTGTTTGTTCTAAATGAAACAGATGGAGCTCTTTAAGCCTTTGCCAACAGCATGCTTTCTTCAGTTGCTGAATAAATTGTGTAACTTTTCCTGCATCCTTCCCACGTCTTTTAAAATATGGAACATTGTAGTCAATGTTTTATGAAGAGGTATTTTACACATCAATAGTCTTTCTTGGTTTTTTAAGTACGTCTGAGAACTACTTCTATTTTTTTTTTTTTGTCACAGCACTGCAATAGTGCTCATATTCTGAGGTCTTCAGCAGTCCTATTCAGCTCAGTTTTGTTGTCTCCTCATATACAGTTCAGTAGCTATAACCTACATATCTTTTTCTTTGCTTGTATCTGGCAGCTGCAAGTGACCAGAAGTGACCTGCAGTACATTGAAAAAATGTACAGTTTAACTAAACACAAGATATCCCAAGATTTCAGTTAGTGTATATGCCTGCTTTCCTGTAGCAGGGACATACAGGAAAGGAAGTGAGAGTGAAAATGCAGAGTTCGTCTAAAAGTTAGTGTTGAAATAACACAACAAGGGTTTTCACATTTACCTACAGAAAAAGAGGCTCAGGGAGGTATGAAGTGGTTCATTTGTCTCATTATGATTTTCTCACGAGAAAGATTTTAGGGGTGAATATAGGCTGAATGTGCCAAAAGCTGTACAGCTCTTTTTGTAAGAGTAGGACTTTCCATTTATCCCTCTGTATTTTTAATCAATCATGTACATTTATGATGTGCATGAAGAATCTGTTTCTTTCTGTCTTCTAGTGTTAATATTTTTACTACACCCTGAGTGTGCTCTGTTTCTTTGGCTACTGCATGCCTGGACTCACTGCTATCTGACTAATATAGAAATGTGTTTTAATGGAGAGACAGAGTGGAGATGCAGATTTGGATAGAAGCATTAGGTTCCAAAGTGGGAGGTCTGTTATCACACACAAAGTAACTTAAGACTTTTCCTATCCTATTTGAAGTTTCCTAGACTTTTTGATATGTATGACTCTTGGTCCTTCTTTACATGAACACAGATTTGGAATACTTGACCTGCTTTACCCTACCATGAGGCATAGCAAATTTCCAGACAATACAAATCGCTAGACAAATGTAAAAGCCTTTGGACCTTCTGTGTTATAAATAGTATGTGTGCCCTGTAAGTTATATAATCATAACATCAGAATAAAACATCAAAGATCTATTCCATCCTCATCCCAGCAGAAAACATATACTATACTGCATCATTCCTGATATGTTTATCTTACCTTAAAGAAGTCCAATGCCATTCCTTATTTTCCTCAGCCCATCTTTCCCATATGTTATTGTACTAACCATTAGAAGGAGCTCCTTAACTTCTAATCTGACTTCCACTGCAGTTTAAATGCATTACTTCTTACTCTGTCTGATATGAACATGGAGAACTAAAGACATTTGCAAAAGCTTTTTCTTATTTTATGACTGTCATCACATTTCTATTCAAATCTTCCTTATTCAGGCTTACTTTGTTTTTCCTAAGAAGTCGTGCTTTCAAGTTCTTTGTCATTCTTGTCATGGTCTTCTGAACTGTCTTAATTTGGTCCATGTTTCTTGAATGCAGGTTACTGCACAGAGCAAAGCACCCCAAATGCAGCTTTAGTGCAGCTACATGAGAGTGGAAGGATTGCTTTATGCTTCTAACCGTCTGTGTTTCTTTTGAGATACGCTCTTTGATTTGGAACAAATTTCTAGGTTTTGTTCCTACTTGTGATTTGCTGTATCTTGATGTCCTCCACTTATTCTGATTGGATGACATTTGTTATTTCAAAATCCATCTCCAATTTGTCAAAACTTATTATTAATTTATTAAGACTTCTAATCCTGTCCTCCAATGTACCTTTTTTGTGTTGCCATCACTAAGCTTACTCTGTCGTCCGCCATCCAGACTGTTGTTGAAAAAAATGAGTGGAACTAGATTGGTAGTAGACCTGTTCCAAAATCTATGCAATTCATTCATCCGTTTTGGTAGTAAAACCACTGATAACTAATGTATGAATACGGCTTTCCAACAATTTTTACTTATCTGATAATACTCTCTTGTAGTTCATATCCAGTCCAATTATTAGTATTTCACATGAGATAACAGTAGAAACATTACTGCAGTCAAAAAACAAAACATGCAATTTTTTTTTTTTTTTTTTTATTTTATTCACAAGGCCTGTAACTCTGGTGTAGAAGGGAATTGGTTTACTTACATAAGGCTCATTTTTAATATGTTATTTTATAAATTTATAGGTTCTTACAAATAATCAATTTAGTAACTTTTCCTAGGTTCTTACAAATAATCAGTTTAGTAACTTTTCCTCGTATTTCCTCCAGGAACTGAAATTACACAAATGGATCTGTAGTTCCATGGCTCTGTCTTTTACCCCTTTTTAAAGGCTGACTTTATTGAGTCTTCAGGTACATTACATATCTTCCACATGTTCACCATGAAAACTACTGAGTTTTTATCAGCCAGCTCTTGAAGTACCCAAGGGTGAAGCTCATCAGACCAGCCTACCTGAACATCTAAGTTATCTGACAGCTCTCCAGCCCGCCTTCTCTATTCAGCACTGAAGTTTTGCCCTTTAACCATAGGTATCAATTATGATAACTATCTGCTTGCAGGTGACCTTTTTACTGATGATTGAAGCAAAAGAAGCATTGAACAATTGTGCATGATTACCATTATCAGTAGCCATCCTTCTCCACTGAATGGCAAACCATACCTTTCCTTCACCATTATTGCTGAAGTACTTACAGCATGATTTCTCGTTACCCTGACCATCCCATGATAGTTACATCTGATTCAGTGTCTTCTCTGGTCTGATTTCATGCCTGTATATTTATGCTGTACTTTTTAGGTTATCTTTAGTAACCTGAACTATTTTATTTAGTCAGGACTTTTCATCCTTCGAAAAACAGGAAGTGCCAAGTTGGTCTCCTAATACCCAGTATCTTTTTCCCAAAAAAAGGATAGTTTGTCCTGGTGTACTTAAAGAAAGCAGTAACTTTCTTAATTAAGTTTTTATTTTAGTTCATCCTCTTATCAGGTTTCACATCAGAAATTTTCTGCATTCGTTGCAATTTTTCTGAATTCCTTTGGTTTTACGTTGTTCACCCCCTTCTCCTCCCCCTTCCCATAGACGTTGACTGATCTCATTCAAGTTGTTCACATACTTCTCTTCACATTCAGAATTTCTCTTCCCTTTTACCTCAAATCAAATCCCAGAAAATGTGTTTGTCATTGCCTTTTCCACTATTGTATGAAAAAATTGCCAATAGTACATCCAAAAATCTTTGTATTTTTGAATGATGATTCCTTTCCAAAATGTTATTTTCCATCACTTTCTGGATAAATTATCATCAAACATTCTGCTTGCTCACATCAGTGACAGCCACAGTTTTCCTTCTCTCTCACTGGAGTAGCTTCCATTATGCACAGGAGCTCTTAATCTGCACAGATGTCTCTTGATTTTGAATCAAATTTGGATCAGAAACATCCCAGTATAATTTATGCAAGGCTAGAAATTGCTCTAAATTAATGTAGTGCACAATAGAAAGATGAGAGACTGTGGATTTTCTTTGGTATGCCTGATGAGTTAATTCTTTTCATAAGCCACCTATCATATTGTTTTCCACATATTCTCCTCTATATGTCTTCTGTGTGTTCTCCTATAATTTAAATCTGAAAGAACAAAAATAATTTGAGTTTCAGCTCAAGTAAATCTCTTTAAAAGAGGAAAAATTAAGAAACAACTGAGTGAATTAGTAGTTTTCTGCTGGGATCTGAGAAGCGGCTGTATTCATCTAAACATGGAAGCAAACTTGAGAAATATTTTTCTTATTATTGTTACTGAGGTTATTAAATCTCTAAAATAGTTTTGAAATTGTGGCATATAATTCTAGTAATTATAGTGTTGAGATGTGATGCTAGAATACACAAAGAACATATTTGCAAATGTAGCTCATACTTATTCCTTTAAAGTATTTAATTTGTTAACTATAAGCTGTGATCTATGAATACCTCTGTTTTTAAAGCTGTCAAGCAGAAATAAAACAGTGTTTCCAACCTGGAAAAGCTAAATTATGCAGTTGTCCCTTGTACCATGTAGTAGCTTTTCTGCTTTCCCAAATCCAGTATGATTTATAGTTTTAATGTTTCCTTTTCTTTTCTTTCAGACAAAAACTGTTCCACTGATATTGATGAATGTTCCTTCAAGCCCTGTAAAAATGGAGGCCATTGCCATGATTTGATTGGTGAATTTTACTGTAGCTGTTTGCCAGGTAAGAAGTCAGGTGATATTTAGGTGAGAAATGTTCTCTGGAAATCACGTGATATTTAGGTGAGAAATGTTCTGTGGTATTCAAGAAAGAAATACTGTTTTTCATAAGCACACAACTAAATAGTCATTTATTTTGCTTGAAAACAGAGAAAGGCTGAGCAGGTACTCTTTAAGCATACTCTACAATTGCTATGCAGCCAGCGTCAGCACAGTTTGTTTACAAAACATTGCTTGTGTACCAGAAGTCCTGCCTTGAAAACTGATGAATGAAGAGTCTTAGAGATCAACCAACACTGTCAATGTTATTCACCTCAGAATATTTGAGGAATTCTGAATTTCTAAATCTTTGCAAAAGTTAATTTCCTTCCTTCTATGAATTTAGAATTATTTTTCTTCCTTCTTTTTGACTAGCAAAGGTTATTTTTTAAATTTATGCTTATAAATTGAAGAAAAAAATGAGGAAAATTTATACAGTAGTTGTCACAAGGGTTGTTTGCAGTGATAGGAAATGCTATTAGTAACTGAAATCATCAATAATATTAGACCAACTTTTCTGTCTTCATATGGCAAATATAATTTTTATCAAATATACATTATTTTACAAATATATGAATCTCTATGCTTCAGTGTGATATTTTTTTCTGTAGAGTTAAATTGGTGCTGCAGGCTAGCTTCTGTACATCGCAACATAATAACTTTCAACATAAGTAGCTAAATTGGATATATGATACTTATATAGTATAAGTAACTGCTGTTTTTTTTCCCTGCTATCTTTATTGTGGGTCAATTAGACATCATCTGATTGGGAAGTAGCAATTAAAACATTATACATTAGTACTTTTTCAGTTGCATTTTTTTCATACTCTTAGGTCACTTACTTTGCATTAAACCTTGTTCCATCATGTCAAGTTAGCAATATAATAGTAAAAGGATCAACCTTATATTTGGACAGAAATATTTGCTTATAATGGATATGAAAAAGAAGTGGTTAAAATTATTATGTCCCTATAAGAATTATGTATGTTTTTATGTAAGAGATTTTAAAATGTATACAAGCTATTTAAAGTCTAATGTGTAAATAGTTTGTGCGTGAAACACAGAAATACCACTCACAGCCAGCACTGCCACTAAATCATGGCATATATACTTAAAAATAACTTGAATATATACATACATACGGGTATTAGTATATATAGAAGTGTACGCATTTGTGTATTATACAGGTACATACAACCTCTTTTAAGGTTGAGAGTCTCCCGATAGACTGTTGGGATGCAGAATATCTAAGTTTTGTCTTTTTTATTGCTATTATTATGAATTACTGTGGCTAATCTTTTAAGACTGGATTCTTCTACGTTGATGTAATAGGTTAGTTTTACTTTTTCAATTGCAAAGCCTATGACTATATTTTCTTACTCTTTCCATAGTGTATAAACTAAATGTCGCACATCATTTTGTTAAAAAGTATTTTGCTTTGTGCAATCACGAACACAGCAATGAGTATGAAAACATCTGCCTGCTTTGCTGGACTGAAAAAGTGAGATCATATGCCTGAAATTATTATTGTTATTAAAGTGTTTTAAGAAGTACACATATGAATTCTCAGACTATATACACTTTCCATTAATACTTTTGAATCTTTGTTAGATACAGTTTTTGTGACGAATTTACATATACACAAACTACAGGATGAAAATTAATTATTTAGATGATATTTAGTCCAGGAAGGTAAGAGGTTACACATGCATGTACTGGATTTGACAGAAAAAACCATGGGGATTTATAAACAGAAGACAAATTATATATTATCATTGTGTATCATAAGGACTACGAGCACAGAAAACAGAACAGCTAACACAGACCTACCAGTTGTTACTGCAGTTTCCAGGCTTCTCTAATGAACTGAAGCAAGTATATTCTCCGGTCTTCCTTTTTGAGCAATATCTTCTGGCAGGCTGCTACACTGGGTGAGAAACAGCTTCTGGAGGGGTTTGCTTCTGTAAGTTGTTTACTTTTTAGTGTCTATACACACCATCTTCACCTGACTGCTAGTCAGGGAGTGTCGAGCAACTACTCACCTGAAGCTTGGGGAGTAGATATAAATCTGATAAGTAGAAGCACGGTTCCAGAAGAGCAGAAAATAGAGGCCTGGCAGTTGTTGCAAGATTGTCCTTGACACTATGTGCAAGACGAAGATCTATGCAATGATGGTGGTAATGTGCTATAGAACAGCCTCCAGCATCAACTGAAGTGAATACCCCAGGCAAAAGAAGACTTGATGCAGGCAATTCTCCTGAAGCATTATATTG
>Ga0181612_133948_pt1 | contig 10415 bp, 8 predicted proteins | sample HoacroProtozoa21_FD_119630 | JGI IMG/M metagenome (GOLD analysis project Ga0181612, IMG submission 119630) | Hoatzin crop microbial communities from Cojedes, Venezuel. Combined Assembly of Gp0051906, Gp0051904, Gp0051908 | reverse complement strand
TTCCTTCCTTCCTTCCTTCCCCTGATCTATTCCTTCTTTCCCACCTGCCAAACAATGGTTTCTCTCTCTGTTTAGTAGGGTTTGTGTTCCACATGGTTTATTTTCCCTATTTGCTTCTTAGTTCTCATTTGTTTCACCTGCATCTTTGCAAGCCTTGGGAACTGGAGTACACTAATATTGAGCAGCAAGGGATGCAGAACATATTTACTGTACACAGTGTTTGTCAAAATCCAAGACTAGGATTTTGAATTGCAGTTCCCCTGACAATTGTGCCTCCCAGACCTGCAGATTTTACAGCAGCAATTTCACATAAGGGAAATCCTCTTCTATGCTAGCCATGTTCCTTCACTGAATGGGACCCATCCTTGACAGGTAGTGGGCAAAAATAGGGGAAAATCGGAGAAAATGTAATGTAAAGAACATGGACACTGGAAGAATAAAAGATGAGGATGTCTTGGAATATGCAAAATATGAAGAAGTGCAAGCTAATTATTACAAGTTAATAGATATCTAAGCCTCCACACAGACAAGACGAAAACAGTGCTTGGGTTGGCCCAGCTTATCCTGCACAGCTATGAACATGTCAGTCCCAAGCTCTTTCTTTGTATCAGGTCCTCTTAAAAATATCTAAATCACTCAAAAAATCCCAGTAAAAATACTAGTATGGACAAAGCTCGACATAACTAATGTATCAAATAGGACATGAAGTAGGATGTCGTACATGGGTACTCATATACAGCTGGGATATACTCCCTAACACCCACAGATCAACAGAGACCTCAGATTCATGAAGATGTCTCCTGTTGCACATCTGTCCCATGCTACTTTGTGTTGTGACCCAGCAGGTGAATGAATCCTTTGGTATCTGCAGTTCTGAAGCCAGAGAGAGCTGCGGAGATGAGCAGTGACCAGGAGAAGATGTGTGTTGGGGAGATGTCAGTTCTCAGCCTTGCCTACAGGACCTTCTTGTAAATGATATATGTCCCTTTTTGCCAATGTGTTTCAACAGACCAAATGCGACCTTGTCCCATTTTTCATGACAGGAAGAGAAAGATGAGGTAACTGAGGATACACACAGGCATACATGTGGAGAAAAAAAGCCAGAAGTGAGAAATACCCTAATTTCACCCATTTCCAAATTCTTTTTCAGTTCTACCAACCATGGCAGTCCAGATATAAGGCTCTTTCTCAGCTGAGTCTAGTGGATCAGCACTGCTGAAATCAGGGAAATCTTAAGTCCCAAGAAAATGTGAAGACAACACCCTGATAAAGCACATGTTTCTGACCAACCACTGCTCCTTTCCCCACCTGACCTCCTGTTTGTCCTTAGGAAAGCTCTCCAAATGAGCGCTTTCCCTCTCACAGCCCAGAGCAGACTGTGGGGTTCCCCCCTGTGGGACTCCTTAGTGGAGCAGAAGAAAGTAGCCTCAGACTACTCCGTGCTGTTGAGTTTTCCAGGCTTCAGCTTTAAATGTTGGTAGAGGGTCTAATTCGTTTCCTCGTTGTATAACCTTGTTGACTGATTTACTGATGACTGGTTACAATAGTAAAAGATTTATGTCCTTAGACATTATACATGAGCGTTGCTTTTGACAGAGTGCATGGGGCTTTCTAAGGCCTCCTTCCAGGAAGATTTTATTTTTTTTTCCTTTTAATTTCCTCGTTGAATTACTCACACACATACAAATACCTGGGAGTGCACACACACTTTCCTCTGCCATAAGGGAGAAGATGCCAGCCACTATTAGCACCAGGGACCACTGCAATTCTTCTCTCATCCAGACTTGTCTTCTGTGAAAAAGACCAGCCCACAGCTTTTAGAGTGTGAATCATACAAAAATAATAATTAAAAGAATGTCAAGCGTGTCAGTGACTCATGCTTCTCCTCTTTAACATATTGCTAATTTGGAGAAAGAGGGAGATGAAAGCGAGTCAAAAGACTGAGTCTGTTCTCTTTCAAAGAAATGATACGTTTTATTTCCGCACAAAAACGGTATTTGGATTTGAATACTTCTAAATTAACCCCATTTTAAAAAAACCCTAAAAGTATGCCAAAATTAAAAACCAGTTTTTAAATTAACCCTCACTTTCTCAACAGTTTTAGTTAAAAAATGTCAAAGTAACCTGACTTTCCTTTTCATTTCTACTAGTGGACTGTAATGAGTATCTTGGTGAAAACAACATGAATTCATAACTTGTTTCAGTGTTGCTAAATATGCTTTTCTCACTAGAAGAATTATTTGCCAAAAAATGCCATGCTGCGACACTGATGACTCTGTCTGTGACAAAAAGCACGGGGTGCTCAGTCTTCTGATTTCTGCAGTCATTTTGGTATAGATAGATGTGAATCATGCATAGGAAAAATGTCTACCAGTTGTGAAAGCTTTACAAAAGTCTGCAGAATTGTCACTCATAAAAACTTCTTCTACTTTTTTGTTGACACTTTTTGAATCTGTAGAGTACAGATTAAAGATTGCAGGGATCCAAAGAGGAAGAAAGTGAACAGATTGCAGGGATCCAAAGAGGAAGAAAGTGAACAATCTGTTCTCTGTTTCTATCACAGTGAGGTGAAATAGTCATTAAATTAAACTAAACCTAGAAAGATATGTGTTGGGGCAAGATACTTGGGCAAAAATCTCAGTGCAAATCATCCCCCCCTACCCTCCCTGCCAGAAAACAACTCTCGAACAAAAAATCTCCAAGAAGAATGAAGTTTTGCAGCTGATTTCCAAAAGAAGGACTGGAATCTTCTTCCCTGAGGCTTTTAAGATCAGGTTAGACAAACCTCTCTCAGAAATGGTCTAGGTTGAGTTGCCTTTTCCTGGAAGAAAAGACAAGGTGGCGTATTTGTCCTTAAGGCTAGGTTTAAAATTCCAAAATTAGAGCTCGACTTGTTGCTTAAAGCATGCAGAATAATTTCGTTTTTAACAGGGATCTATATATTTTTCCACACAGATGGTTTATAGAGATGTTTTATTGGGATTTATTTGGTTGGCAAACTCTCCTTTTCTGACTCAAATTAATATGAGCAAAACAGGATTTTAAGAAACTGGTTTAAATATTGGTGTACAATTTTGAATGAAAGCCACAGAGAAGCAGAAAGATTTCTGTTAGAAGTTCAGTGAAATCCGGGAACCAGCATTGTGGTGTCACTTGGAGATTTCTGAAATGGAAGTTACTTTTGTATGTTGTAACTGGGAATTCCTTATTTTTATGCACTTTCCTCCAAATAGTCACTAGGAATCAATGACTGTTACTTCTTTCAGAATAAAGAGAGTTTTTTCCATTTTTATATCCCAAGAAATGACAAAAAAAATAATGCTCAGCTTCTAGCAATAATCAAAAAGTAATGTCAGCAAAAGCAATGCATAAACCCACTTCTGTCTTCGAGTTAACAGGACTTTTAGCACTTTATAGTGACTTACGGATCCAGTGATCTGTAAAAGGATTTCCATAGTTAGTGATGGCAAATTATAGACATTATGAGATCAGTGAAACCTGCAGATGAATGGCACATGTAGGCTGGTCCTTAGAAGGAATGTGGGTTAGCTGGCTATAAAAGCTCTGTGGCTGTGGTTTCCTGAGCAGCTGAAATAATTCAGTGATTTATTGCCACCCAAAGCAAGAGGTCCTTCTCTCACCCACATCCTCCCCTGGGTTGACTTTGGTGCTCATTGGATCCTTCTGTGGACCAGTCTGGTACACTGACACAGAAAATAGTCTCCCCATCTCTTTTTTTTTCAGGGTTAATTTTCTATGGGATTAGAGAGAAGTGTTGGTTAATGGGAGGGGGGAGGGCCATGCAATAAGTGCTACAGACACTGCAGGGGAAATTTCCCTTCCTCTTTCTGCAGCTGCAAGCTTTCAAATGTTCATTCTTGAAAACACAAGCCTGAAGGATCATAACAAAAGCCTGAAAGTGCAATACGTAAGGGCAGGTACAACTGACTGACAGAAGTCCTTTTTTTTCCCCCGAAAGATGTGGTACCTTAGCAAACAGTTTATATATCCAGCAGTTTATTATTTTTATTATTTTTTTCTTAGTAATTCATAGAGGATCCCCCCTGAAATGTGACTCATCCTGTGTTCAACACTATGCAAAGACACCAACAGAGAAAGGAAGATGCTCCGTGCCGTGTAGCTGTGGGATTGGCTACATGGCCAACACCCCAGACCAATGTCTGACAGAATTTTTAAAACCACAGTTTTGTAGGTCAGCTTGAGTGTTTCGCATATTTATATGTATCACTTACATCATAACTTAAGAAAAAATGAAAATTTAACTTACTTCCCATCCCTTTTGCTGGCCTCCTCAACAGAAATCTCATTCCCAGCTGCCTTAGCCTTTCCCCAAAGAGATGACAGCTATTTTGCACTGCGATGTGGCACACAAAAACATGCTTCAACAGCAAAAGCCATCTGCAGACCAGTTTCCCTCCTGTGATGGGAAGGGAGTTTGGAGAAAAGTAGGGATTAACCAAATAGACCCAACAAATCACAGTCACTCCAGGGAACACGATTCATATAGAAAAGCATAATTCAATTTGGAACAAGTCTTGCACAAGTTAAAATTTTTCAGCGAGTGCAGCGTAATGGGGCAGATCTTGATTTTTTTTCTAAACTGAGTGGGGAGGTTGGGTAGAGGTGTCTTACAAGGACACTTGAACAGGCCAGTGTCAGATAGGAGTGGAGGAGATGTCCTTCTGTTCTTTTCAGCACCCCCTGGTTGGATTAATATTTGTCTGCATCCTGTATTTCACATGAAATCTAAACCTCGTGCTCATTGACATTGAAGGTTTCCTTTTCTATATGATTTGACAGCAGCTGCAATAAACCTACTGGAGAAAGCAACATGAAAATCCCACACGTCACCCTGAGACATAACATTTCCGTAGTATTAATGTTCCCAGGAGAGGAAAGTACCCAAGTTAGAGGAGGAAAAAGATGCTGGATGTTCTCTCCCTGAATGCAGACAGCCTTTTCTCGTGCTGTAGCCGGCTAGGATCTTCCCTTGTCCATCCTGTTATTGTTCTTGGCGGGCAGGTCGGATTTCCACAAGAGAGTGGAAACGGTCTGTCAGAGCAAAAGCGCAGACGAGTACATGCATGTGTGTCTGCGGCTCTAGTCTCCCGAAAGCCCATCCCTGACACACCAGGAAGGCAGAGGAATGAAGGAAGAATCAGGAATTTACTATAGCTGATCCATGCAATAGGGAAATCAGGAATTTACTATAGCTGATCCATGCAATAGGGAAAAGTCCCTGTGGTTTCCTTGGAAGAGTCACCAGTACCCGTGCAGGTAACAGAGGCAATGAAGTTACCATTAGATGAAAGCCTCCAGGAAGGAAAAGATATAGACTCTGTTGTTTCTCTAAGTCAAGCTTTTAATTTTTTTACATTCTTTGTGCTTTCTTCTTCTCCCTCCTTCCCTTACCCTATGGCATATGAGCAATTTGTCCCTCCTCTGCTCTTCATTTCTTTTGAAAGAAATTTCAGGCTGAGACTAATTTCTGTGTGAACAGACAAGATTTTGAGAGAGGTGCCATACACTCCTCCCACTTGTCCACCCACGGGAGGAAAGCACCAGATTCCCAACAGCTGAGTTCTGATGTCTGCAGAGGTCTTTTTGCATCAGAGACATAGCATCATGTGCGGAACAGCAGTGGGAGCAAGGTCTGGCACCCAGGTGTCCTCTGTTAAGCACTGCAATATCAGCCTGCTTTTCACTTGCTCTCTTTCTGGCCCTGTCAGTCCTGGATCGCTGTTGATACATTGAGCCAGAACAGACGGATTAAGATCCTTCTGCATGACAGGTGGAGCACAGTACTATCCTAGTCCATTGCTTGATGAATATGTTCTCCTACAAAATAAGGCATGGAGCTGCTTAAATTAGGTAAATGATAAAATGAGGCTTATATCAATGGAAGTAGAAATGATTCAACCCATCAAATATCTCATTTGCCCTCTGGAGGTAACCGTTGAATGGAGAAGGCAAAGGGGTAACTTTGCCACTGGTCAAGGGCTAAACTGGATCAGATGGACAGATTTGACCTAGTGGCTCATGGTTACCAAAACGGGGTGATCCTGCAGGCCTGCTCTGCTCCACCATGCAAAATGTAGGTGTCTCCGTACATGGAGATAAGGAATAAAGATCTTAAAATCTGTTCAAGTTCCAGCTACAGAAGGGACACTTCAACTCACTGGGAGAGTGGGAAGCCCACACTCTTGTTTGTTTTCCTGGAAGCCTGGGGAGACCTCATGTTCTAACGGGCTTGCAACGTCGTGCCCCCGACAATCACCACTAGAAGTCTCAAAGAATTTTTGCCATGTATTCTTAACAATTAATCACTCCCTGGAAGTGCTGATTTTTCTCCATCAAATGCAATGGAAGCTGGAGTTTACTAATCCACATACAGTCTGTGGACCCCCGGAGCAACCTGCCTACTTTCCTTTCATATGGTGATGTCAGAAATCAGCTCTTCTGGCCTAAGACAAACAAGACATGCAAGTCTCAGACATCTCATTCTGGACAGAGTCCAGCGATAGCTACCAGATGCACACACTCTGGTGAAAAGATTGCAAAGAGATGCTCTTTCACTATGTCTTGCAGGAGAAAAGCAGTTCTGCACTGGGTCGGCATCCAGCCAATATTTGTAATTTAATGGTTTTATATCCAATTGTCAGATCAAAAGCAGCATGACCTTCCCCGCTTCCATCAGGGAAACCTCAAAGTCATTCCCTATCTGACACAGCTTGTTGCAAATGTGTCTGCTGAATGCAGAGGACGTGACTTCTAGAAACTGTGTTAATAACCAGTGTCCTCAGGAAACATTTGCGAATGTCCCAACGAACTCTGCTCTTTGCATATATGCCGCTGTACTTTGCTAGATAATTCCAGGGCCTGTTCCAAAGACATGTCTTGCTCTGGAAACAACTAATAGTCACTCTTCCTCCAAAAAAAAAAGTTAGGGATTCCTCGTACTTTACCACAAAACTGAAAGAGAGAAAAATATTTCCTGTCTTTGTAACAGCTGGTCACACTACTCCAGAGCATCCAACAAAGCAGGGCCACCACAATTTACTTTACTCAACAGGTAGCTGCTAGAGGTTTAAGCAGGGCTTAATCTTCCATCTCCCTTCAGATGGAAGTTGGTAAATTTAGCTAGGCAAGACATGTATGGAAAAAGTCTTTCAATAATCTTTTATTAAGTCAGTGACAAAGCTAGGAGAATAGACGAGCTTAGAGGCAGGAAAACCCTTCTGCAGTTCTGAAACCACAGCAGTACACTTCAAGCTAAGAACATGTTGGGAACAATTGCACTGGGTGTAGCTTAATTATGTTAACCACTTGCAGAATTGATATATGAGGAGCAAGAGGATGTGTTAGCAAGGAAGAGGTGATAAAGTCGTTAGTCCCTTAGGGACAGAGAAGGAATGATATGGACAATTATCCCTTGTGAAACATTGAAAGGTTAGGACAGGGTCATGAGTGAGGAAAACTGTGCTGTGCTATAAAATCAGTATCTAGAATCTATGATTTTTTCATACAGTAGAGCAATGGATTATACTTACCAGACTCATTTCTGAATATCCTGGTAGATACTTGTTAAGGACTGGGACAGAGTTAGATGGAATATTTGATGAAAACATATCTCCCCAATAAATAAAATGTTTCTAACCTTCCCTACTTTCTGCAATAGCAGAACAGTTTCCATTGCCTCAGGGGCCTTAGTTAGTGAATCTCCGGTTTGCACAAGTTGGTGTCTCAATCCTGCCTCTAAGTCCTATGAAAGCTGCTTTCTCCTCTTGGCACTGTCCAAAGAACGTGTCTAAGTCACTTCAGTCATCTGTGCTTGACTCACCCCCAGTGGAAAAATGAGATACAAAATGATTAATCTCCTTCCTAGGAGCATCAGGATGATGTATGGAAAGGGAAAAGCATGTGTGGTTAAGGTAGAAGCGTGGCATGAAGGATGTCAGGATTCTGTTCTCGCTTCTACACCTAATACAGCTTGTGAGCCTGGGACATGTCCCACTGCCTTATGCCTGGCTGTAGTTTGAGCTTTTCTGGGTTACATCTGCATTGGAAACCATGACTGCTGTTGAGTCACCTAAGCAGCACAATAATACTAAGCTACTTTACAAAATACGTTGATATCCTAGGGTGAAAAAGGGCTTCCATTTCAAATAGCTAAGCATCAAAAATGAACTGAATCTAGTCCAACGGTTGCATTTCTTAAGGGGTTGCACTCAGAGCTTAAGAAACCCCCAGTGCAAGAGTCTACTAATGCAGCTCTTGGCTTGTAGAAGATATTCCACTGACAAAGCTGAGTGCATAGCAGGAAAGTCTGTCTTTAGCAGGCAGCAGAGCCTAACAGTCTTCATATTCACAGTGATCCAGGCTATCCTATTTCATTTTGCATGGGCATAACCCTCATGCTTCATTGGAGCTGTTTTCTCTACATTAATTACAAAGGCAGCCTATGGCAATCAGTTCTGACTCTGACAAGCTTCAGTTAGCTAACTGTGGGCAGAAGCAGCCTGTAGTTATTCAGGCTATTAGGAAGAAATCTTTCAGGTTTTTTTTCTACAAATGTGTGCTGTGTCATGGTTGCTCCCTTAAACAGCACGCCTAATATCTGTTTTATATCTGCTTCTTTCCATGGCTTTGTCAAGCGTCCAGGGGCCATATGGCAAGTGCTGTAGATCACACATGGGATCTCACATATTTTGGACATATACAGTACAGACTTGTAGATTTGTTCTGGCCATCATAGGCCCTATTTATAAGAATGGGCACTTTTAAAGGTTTATATAAGGATACAAGACATTCTGCCCTAGACTCTATAGATCATGCAAATGATGTAACTTGCTAGTTGTCCAGGAATGTCCCCTAACTGTTCAGTCTTATGCTATTCCAAGAGAGAATGGTTCATTTCTGAAACAGTTTAGATGAGTTGTCTTTCCTGGAGAGGAGCTGCACAGACATACGCAAATCAAGGCAAAACCTGTAAGGAGCATGCCAGGATACACAGCAGCTATTTTCTATCTGTTTCACAGATTAAAGTTGCGGTAGGTTTGGCTGCACTGAAAAAAAAAGGAGAAGAGAATAAAAAAAGGCCCCCAAACCTGCAGCATTCCACCTTAGCAAAACATGTTTCTCCGGCTAAGTGTAAAAATATGGTTCCCTAGAGCAACTTGCAGGTCTGGGTCTTACGATCTAAGAGTCCCTAAGGGTTACAGTTTCTAAAGCCATATGCGTGAGTTTCATGCTGCTGTATTGTACATCCAGTAAAAAACCCTGATAATTCTCAAAATGCAGTTCTAGTAACATTATTTTTATCCTGCTCTGTTGTGGGTATTTCAGATGAGTGAAGTGTGTTTTCCAGTTTCAGAAGTATTCATCATGACCTGTTCCTCCACTGTGTTTTAGTCCCTTTCAGCCTCCGCGAAATCAGTTCTGATTCTGGCAACCTTCCTCCTGCTCTGGAAGTACGTGCTTGTTCTATGATATATTTCCAATAGATAGGGAGCTATTGTTTTGACCACAAACAAACATCCATTTTGCTCATTTTAGACAAATCAAGAACCAGGAGAGTTCAAACACCCCTACAGAGGGTCTCAAAGACACTGCATCATCAATGTCAGGCACCCGGATCTGAGTGGTGCTTAACAAGTTGTTTGGCTGGAATTAGATTCTGCTGTCCATATTCAGAGTGCGAAATTATGAAAAAAAGAGGTAAAATGGGCAACTTTAAATTACCCCACCAAGCTGGTTGGTTGGCTGGTTCTGTGAAATGCGTAGTGGGTCACCAGAGGTCAAGGGGAAATGTCCTGACTTTTTCAGCTGGAAGATGAAACTTCATAAAGGAGGAGGAGAAACGAGCAGTAGGGCCTTTGTTAGCACTAGTCCCCAACAAAATATGTGAATTGTATTTAAAAAAGCCGACATGTGCTGAGGAACTACAGATACGACTGTGGAGAGCCATGAAAATCCTGGATGTAGCTGCACCCAGTTCTCATATAACTACAGACTGGAAAGAGGGGAATGCACCTGCTCTGATATTAGGTCCAGGAAGACAATCAAGCTCCAGTATCAGGCCCTACCACTGTTCTATTTATTAGTATGGATGTCACCAAAGACTCCTGTTTCAGCACTGGGGTAGAATGGACACAGCTCCTCTTAATGCTCATTTTTTCACAGTTAAGGACTTTTTGGATCAGGAGGTTAAGTATGGGAACAGAAAATGTGTTATGATAAAAATACAGACATGTATGTGTTAAGCAGACATAAGGAAAGAAGAGGTTCTGTAGTGTGTTAAATCTTGCAATACTTTTCCTACTGTGGTATTTGCTACTTTATTTAAATACCTGGAATGTTCTGAAATACAGTATAATTTTGTGTCAGAAGGTGCT
>Ga0181612_113096_pt1 | contig 10415 bp, 7 predicted proteins | sample HoacroProtozoa21_FD_119630 | JGI IMG/M metagenome (GOLD analysis project Ga0181612, IMG submission 119630) | Hoatzin crop microbial communities from Cojedes, Venezuel. Combined Assembly of Gp0051906, Gp0051904, Gp0051908 | reverse complement strand
ACTGCAGCACTCACTTGCCCAAGCGGGGACAGGGCCATAGAGGGTGTGTGAGTTTCGCAAAGGCATTGCTCACCAGAAATGTCTGTGGCAAATCCCTCCCGAAACATGAGAGAAGTCGGTTCCTCAATGCTGGCCTCTTGCTTGAGGCCTGCTGCTTCTTTAATGTTAGCAAAATCCATCTCACCTCTATAGTAACACCCTGTAACTGCAACTGCAATTCACAGGAAACCAGTGTGTGCCAGAACAGCCGTGCTGCACGCAGGAGACCTACTACAAGAATGATATTTATTCCCTGGTTCCAGTCACAGGCCAGAGAGCAGGTTTATGAAAGGTTAATACCCCCTTATATGGCTGCTGTCAGTTCTCACTTCTTCCAACGGCTGCGTTTTAGTCTTTAGTCTTTCTTCCTCCACCCCCTCCTTTCCTTCCATCTAAGAAGTGCAGCACCAGAAACATGGGAGGGAAGGAGTGAGGAAATGCTGCCAGCGTCGCCAGCGGATCCAGGCAGTGGAAGTGCGGTAACACCAGCAGCATTGAAAGTGCCTGTGACTGCTCTCACCGAGCCATGGTTCCCAGCTCATGATTTGGCCAGGTTTTCTTCTCCTTCTAGTCCCAGGAGTGGCAGCCCTCATCTGAAGTCCAAGCGGACACTCCAGACCCAGTTTTCTCCTCTGATTCAGCAGCTTTGTGCTCCTTCAGTGACATCAATTGTTCTCCCCGAGTTCTGAGGGATGTCCATATGGAGACCCTCCAGCCAGGTGGTACAGAGCCATCCTAGAAATTTCACACCCTATCCCTCGGGTCCATAGTTGTGTGTGTGTGGGGGGTATGTTAGGAGGGAATAAACACTTCTACAAACTTCCTCCCTTAACCCTTACTTTCCTCACCTGTCTCTCTCGGGTGACATTAATAGAATTTGACATTGTGGCATAACCCGTTAGTCATCCTGCCAGACTAGTAATTTGGTCAAATGACAAACTTTCAATCATTTGAAAAAATGGCTGTTTCACTAGGGCATTTGATCAAATGATTAAAACTAAAAGGCATTTGGCCACATGACTGAAGATGTGATCGTGGCTCTGGACAGGTGCCAGAACAGATTCTTATAAAACAATCAGACTGGAGTGTAATTCTTCATGCGCCGGAGCTTCAATACAAACAGGTCCTACCTGCTGCTGATGTTATGAAGGAACCCAGGTTTTGTGACCTCTCCCATGTCCAGGGTGCCTGGGTCTGACGCTGAGAACACGGGAGCACCTCCCGACCCCTTTGGCTGTGGGCGATGGGCTGGGACAGGAGTGGTCAGTGGTGAAGAGGGATGATGCAGGTGGAAGGAGGGAGGCGGGAGCAGCGGCAGCGCTGGCCATGGCACGTAGCCCCCAGGAGTGGTTGCCTGGCCACCCCACGTGGCCTCTGTTCAAAGCACCAGTTTGCTCCAGCAAAGGTCCCTGCCTTTACCAGGAGCCCTGCCTTCCCAGCTTGAGCACTAGGGAGGGTAGGGGAGGAATCTTCCTCCTGGCTTGTCTCTGTTTTTAAACATGTTTTTAAGCATGAAGCTCTCTGTAAAGCTGTGCCTTTGGTGCCAGCAAAGCAGCAGCAGAGGAGCCTGGCAGGACTGCTGTCGCTGCTTATGTGGGACAGGTCAGCCCAGGACAAGCTTTGCCACTCTATAATGAGTGAGGGCCTGTAAACTCCCTGCCACCGTGCCTTCACTCTTGCTTTCAGCTTTGCCTTTACATATAGCTGCATCAGGGGTGCCTGGAGGGGCGGGCATCACAGCGACCCAAAGTAAGGGCTGGGGTCCTGCCGCTCTGCGTGGGGAGCAAGTGTGGAAGGAGCCGAAACGTGGCTCTCCCTCTCATGTGCAATAGAAAGGCTCTGAGGAAATTAGTATTCAGAGGTCTGTCTGGGGTTTGATCTCTCCCCCAGAGACCCTTCTGGGCACCTTACCCATTCCCAGTCTGTCCCATTTATTTATGACAGCAGGGTAAACACTTTCAAGGCACAGAGGTGACCACAATCTCTCTTCTGTGAAGTTGACAAGCTATGACTGGAGAGAGTGACAATGTTTATGGTGAAGAGCTTCCTGCAGTTACAGAGAGGTCAACAGGATGCTTACCAAAAATAAGGTTCAGTTCATTGAATTAATGAAGTTCGAGCAGGGAGCACAGAATATACAAGTGAAGAGAGGAATAAAGCTTCTAAGCAACAACTACTGTGATGCATTTAAACAGTATTCCCAAATCATGATACTTGTGTTTTTGCCAAAAGGTAAAAAACCAAAGCAATGAAAAAAAAAAAGAAAACAAGAAAGCAGAACACACACCCCCATTTCCTAACCGGACTAGCTGCCCAACTACTGACTCTTTTCAGGTTCTCCTGCACATTCACAAGAAATGTGACCTTTGTATGCTGTTGCTGGGGGTAGGCCTGGCTCCTCAGAGGGATGGGAAAATGTGTGATTGCTGGATGAAAGCAAAAAGGAAGCGGCTCAGCCAGCAGCAACCCTGGAGGTGTTTCCAGTGCCTACTGTACTTGGAAGATTCAGCAAAGCCAAGTCTTCCTTCCTATGGCTTCTGTAGGCTGTTTCCAGCCTTTCCTTTTAACATAAGAACACAAAAAAATGCCCCGCTGGGTCAGATGAGCCTAGTGCTCTGTCTTAAGAGAAGCAATTTAAGGAGAGCACGTGAGCCCAGCCAGTCTCTGTGACCCCGTTCCTTTCATCCGTCCCCCAACACCCACAGTTGTGGGAGTGTTAAGGCTGCTGAAGGGCTCGTCCTTGTCTGTTCTTTCACTTTAATATCTGTTTATGGACCTGTGACCCATGACCATGCCTAATTCTTCCTATAGCTGTTTGTAAGAAAAGGAGAGACCTCATCCTCAAGACCCCTTATTTCGTATCATGTCTAGTAAGCTGTATTTCAAAACAGCCATTCAAAACATGCAGGCAGTGGCACAAGGTCAGTGAGTGCTCCAGGCTGAGGACTGCCTTCACCTGGTGTCCACACTGCACAACCTAATGGGATCCCCATCTTGACCAGGAGCTCACAGGGACATGGGGACACATGGATAACTACAGTCCTCTCTGCCTCTGCGTGCACTTGGGTCTGCCCCTCTTGGGAAAGCCTTTCTTTTTTTTTTCCCCAATCCTTCTTCTGCAGAGTTACATGACAAGAGGCTTGGAAGTTTCTATTTAGCCAGGTGACTGTGAGCTTTTCATTCTGGTAAACAAGTGAAACTTTCAGCCACCTGACTGACAGAGGGTTTGGGGAGGAGGAGAGCCTTATCTGCTGGCAGGATTTGATGAATTTACCATTGGAATGACTAAGACGTAGATCTGCACATATGGGAACTCCTTTCTGCCTAATAAATAATGCTCGCTCACTTGCCCCACCAGGGCATTGGGAAGGCTCGTTAATTATGGACTCCGCATAGCCTGGAAGTCAGAAGATGCTACGCAAATAATAACTGTTCTTATCTTGCAAAGCATAAGGCTGCATTTGGATTTGAAGTTTTTATTTTGGCGAAGGCACAACCAGTAGTTTGTTCTGCGGTCAGGCTATTCACACAGCTACTCAATGCAAGGATAAATCATATGGACTGCGTGCAGTACAGAAGAAATCTACTCTATGCAAAATTAATGTCGGGCTGGCCCAGCAGAAGCAGCACACGTAGCAAAGGTGAAGTGCATAGTCTTAGGGGGAAGCTGTGTGTCTGCCCACCTGGTAAATTTATGTCTTTCACCTCTAGAACTTCAATTCATGCACGGTGTGAGGTTGTAAGTGAAATGAATTTATTGGTGTCAGTTCATTCCCTAATGGGTAACAGTTCATGTCACAAAATCAGCACAGATAATTTGTCATGATTGGAAGTCTCTCCTAAAGAGAGGCTCCAGCATGCAGGGTTATGGAGGAATTAGTTGCTGGCCCCTGGGAGAGACGGCAGAGCACGGTAGAGAAGCCCACGCTCCAGCAGAGGAAACAGAGGTAATAACTAACCCTGCCTCCCACCTCCTCACCCCCTTGTGAACTGCGTCAGAGAAAGTTCCTGTGCTGCAAGTTCAATGCTAATGAAAAACAGGCCTTGCTCAGATTATACCTCATCTTAGGATGGGAATGAGATGCAGTGATTAGGTTAGATCAACACCAAAGTCAGTGGGAAAACAACGCTAGCAGAGCAAAACAGAGTCAATGGGCTATATCTGCAGCTGTGCCAAGAAAGAAACATCACCTAATGACCCCTAAGGGTTTACAGAAGGGGAGATCCTGCTGACGTCTCCAGCAGGTCTTGATGGCGCTCCAGGATGCTCCATCTCCCAGCTTAGCCTTGGGAAGCTGGCCTTTCTTTCCCCTCTTCAGCCTTCCTTTCCATCCCTTGGGACAAAACAGCAAGAAGATGCTGACGCACACTTCAGACGCTTGAAGCACGTGTGCATCTGACATGGGAATGCCTCACAGCTGCCTTCAAATATTTCCCCTGATCTAACATCCTCAAAATCCACTAAATGATCTGTAACAAATAGCCTGGAAAGTACCTGTGAGCCGCATTTTGGAGCGTTGCCTGCGAGAAGTTCTTTGTTCTGGCCAGGACATGATGGTCACAGGAGTGTGACCTTGCCCCATGCAACATCAGGCTGGAGGTGGGTCTGCCTGGCCCAGCGGGGTAGCACAAGAATGGCCACATCCCTTCAGGTGCTTGGAGAGGTTGAGCTGGGAAAGCCCACATCTTGCCACAGGCTTGCTCGTGCCTGTTCTCAGCCTATGCAGAGCCGCATGGCTGTGGCCACCCAGGCCCTGGAGCCAGGATGGCCGGGATGCTCCTGTATGACACTGCCTGGCAGAGGCAGGGCAGGGCTCTGCGGCACCGGGACATTGTCCCACCAACTGTCCGATTCCCACCTGCTGTTAAGTGAGTGCCCTTTTGAGGCCAAGCCATTTCAGTGATAGCTGCAAAAGAACAAGAAAAGATCACTAGGTACCTTACCAACTGATTTTCTGAAGGGTTGGAGGCTACTGGGAAAGAAACAGCAAAATACACATTCCACCAACTGCCACCTTACATCTTTTTTTCCAGTCCTCTCTTCTGCTTGACCCGAGAAGGAAAAGCATCGCAGGAGGCCAGAAAAACCTGTCAGATGTCTAGTCTCCTCTTACAAAAAGTTATTTGTTAAGGGATGACTAGAACCTGCTCTTCCTGTGCCCTGGGAAATTCTGAATTAAAAAAACAAGGAAGCAAAAACCCAGCCAAGTAAACAAGCCTCGACCAAATCTCATTCCAAAAGAGAAGGAAAATGTATAAAGGTAGGAATCTGTGTCTCTCCTGCAGGGTTGAAGTAGGAAGTCCCGAAGACTTCACAGAGCAGGCTGGCCATCCACTTGCTCTCTCCAGCGCACTCCCAGGGCTCAGTGGCTGACTAGGAAGCCCAGCAGCCAGGAAGCCCTGGGAAGTCTCACTGCCAGGGAGCCGAGAAACGGGGGCTTGGCAGCCTCCATCCCCTGCCTGCCATCTCCTCAGAAGTCTGCCACGTGCGCCTGGTTTCTGGGAGGATCTCATCAAAATTGACATATTTCCAGTGTCTTTCAATGCTGGTGTATTAAATTTTGCTATGCCAGACAAGCATGCCAGAAAATTTCTGACCAGCTGTACTGTGAACACTGAGCACTAGAAACTACCAGCTTTAGCCCAGTCAGTCTTTCCAGTGAGCAGACAGAGAAACCTGGGGAGCAAACTCACCCACCTCGACAGCAACTTTCCCACTGCATTCACCACTGACTCCTTCAGATGTGGGCAGTGGAAGGCTGGAGCACATGGGAAGCCGTCACAGTGTCAGAAGGCTGGACTCCAGGCCAAGGTGTGCAGCGAAGTGACGTGGCCCATCAGCCTTTACTTTATGCCTGTTCTTCTAGATAGGCCCTGGGCTTGACTGTTGACCTGGGTTCATTTCCAAGCCCTCCCTTATCAATCTGACATGCACACAAACTGTTCCAGTAATGAATCAAGCTGGCTGGTTCTTGGCCTCAATCAGTCAAACCTGTGTACTGCACAAACTTTCACCTAGGTTGGAAATAACAGGTAAAACCAGCCCCAACCACGGCCTACAAAGAGTAACTCCGCACTGCAGCAGTTCCTCAGAGGGAAGAAATCTTTCGGTGTGCACAGATAGTCAACAACTAAAGATGGCAAGGGAAAAGATCCCAACTCATATATTTTCTATTAAAAATATCTGAAGAGAGACGTAATACTATCGGCATAGAAAATTCAGAAGGCATTAAAAGCTCAGACTCTGGGAAATTCCATCCATTTACAGAAAAGCAGTAATTCCTGTGCTCTGCTTTTAAGCCTGCTTGAGTTAAAAAAAAAACCTCTCAGAGTTAACTGGGCCATCTCTGAGCCAATAGCCGGGAATGGGCTGCACAGCCAATCTGTGCAACTACAAGTTTCTGCTAAGGTCTCATAAAGATACTGAGAAAAAGAGCCATGCAGCCAGAGAAGAGCTATTCGCTGGTCGTGGAACGTGTTGGGGTGATGAGCCATCATGTAACCTGACAAAGACTGATCTACAAGACACAGCAGAAAATCCTTATTAGGCACCAGCCTGCTTATCGAGCAGCTCAACAGGCTCTCCTGAATCACTATATGAAAACTTACCAAAAAATGTATCTTTGTGAACGTTGTTTTTCTTTCCCAGCTGTGCTGAGCTGACCATCCAGGATTAGAAAAAAAAGAAAAAGCAAACTGCACTGGATGCATGCTTCAGACCCAACCAAACCCTTGTTTATCAGCTCCTTCCAGATGTTCCTGCAGCTGTATCACCTCACCATCACCACAGTTTGATGTGGCACCAAAGCAAATTAAGAGCAATGCTTTTGTAGGCCTTGCCGACACTGTTCTGTGTGTACTCCAGCTCGCTTCTCAGCCTATTTTTTGCACACTGGTGTCCTCAATTACTTTTCCAAATGAAAGGGAGTCATGCTACTTTAATTAAACATTTAATTGAAGGGAGAAAAAAAAAAAAAAGAAGAGGGAGGGAGCTGATGTTTGCCAACGAGGAAAGGATAACAGTGAGAGATTGCTGCTTCTAAATGAAACCTCACAGTGCTGCATTCTGCAGCGAGAGGCACCCTGGGCTGGGGCTCATGTATCAAACTACTGCTCTGCTCCTATTCAATTAATGTGTCTGTTTCGATGGGGAGGTTTTGTGTAGCATTGTTGGAGATGGCTTCTAATTTTCCCTTCAGTTTTTGGCTGGCTTAATTAAACTTGCACCCACTGAACCCTTGTGTGTCTCCAAAGGCAGACTGGTTATTGACCTAAGGGATTTTTTTTAATCATTTCTATGTTTCCCTGGACACCTTCAGTGAATTAGCGAATACAGCTGTTCTTTTTTTTTTTCAAATATTTTTGTAAGGTTCATCCAACATTGAGGTGTTTCTGCTCACTCCCCCTCAAAAAGCTGGCAGAAATGTGTGTCATCTTTCCCATTCCATGGGAGCGTGAGAACATAATCAGCTGCAAATCTCCAGGCTGGGACTTCCCCAGGTAAAGAAGTCATGCAAGCCAGCACCTCCAAAACAGAGCAGGGACATCTGGGCACTCCTCGCCCCTTGCCCAGGGGTAAGCTTATGTGTTAGAACAAATTCATTTGCACATGTAGAAGTTCATGGGAGAGGGTCCTCATGAACTTAGGGCACAAGTTTGTTTTGTGAGTGAACTGAGAAGGTCTGGTTTGCTGTCAGCTGGGTCTCAAGGAGAGCAAAGCCCTGTGGATTTGCTGGTGTCTGTGATGGCTGGAGTCACATGATGGCCTCTTCCTCACTGGGGGATTAATAAAGTCTCTCTTCAGTTGCCTGGTCTAAAAAGACTTGGAGGCCTTATTATATTTGAGAAGTCTCTCTCTCAAATTCAGTGGAAATCTGTTAATGGGCTCAGAATTTATGGGAAGGTCGAACAAACAAACACATGATTGTAGAGACCTCCTCTCCTTTGGAAATTGGGCTAAAAATGAGGTTGAAGCCTGGGTTATGTGTACGGCTGACTGAAAGTTCATGCAACCCCCATGCTATTTACCTGTGGGCCTGAGTGTATGAAACACAGCACCCACACTTCATCTGACATTGTCACTGCAGGCAGTGAGTATGTTTGAAATTTAGGCTCTGCCTGCTTGTTAAAAGATGTGAACACTCACAAATGTCAAAATACAAAAGCGGGCTTACACAAAGAGAACATCCTGTGACATGTGAGCATTGCCGTCGCACAGTCATTCTCGTCACTAACAAAGCAGGGGACGAGGGTGGGTAAACTGGGCCACTCTAGCAGAAGTGACTCATGGTGGAAAGAATAACAAGCCTGAGATCAGAAAACTGAGAGTAAATCTTATGAGCAGGGTTGCCTACCCTGTTCTCTTTTCCAAATGGTCTGAAAAAGCAGCAGGATATAAAGTGTTTCTTGGGGTACAACTGACTAAAAATTCAAGAAGAAAACATTCTTGTCTTCCCACTGAAGACTATGTAGGCTTGCTCCTGTCTAGGGCACAAAAAGGATCCCATTCAGACCTGAAACCTTGTTGTCACACTCTCTGTAGTGGAAAGTGGTGGAAGTGCATCAACCAGCTGGAATTCCCACCCCCAGCAGGCAGGAGAGCTACTCGCAGCAGGGAGCTAAACATGGTTTCTGCTCAGCATTGTGACTGTGCTATGGACTAGCTGCAGATTAACCCAGCGACCTGCCATCCGCTCTCATCCATACCTAAGCATATAAGCAAAGGCAAGCTGACGATTAGGGAAAAGAACAGATGAAGTTCAGCTCAAAGTTCAATGTCATTGAAAAAAACATGAATATCAAACCCAGAGTGGGTCTGTTTTTTTCCGTCTGTAAGCCTGTGTTGAGCTCTCAAGGGCTGGGTCATTCTGCTGAGGGTTCAAATGAGAGTGACAAAGGTGGGGTCCAGCCTAAACTGAATTCCTGGCATGGGGACTCCTATGCTCTGTTCCTGGTTCTGTCACCAGCTGGCTCAGGGACAAGCCACACCACTTCTCCTTGCCATACTTCATTTCAGCCACTTCTGAAGTGGAGATACTAAAACATCCTCACCACATGGGGATCTTCTCGGCGTTGTGGGTGTTTGCTCTCAGTGCTTGGAGTTTTACAAATGCAGGGTGCAGCAGAGCTGCAAAGTGAATTTGGAACAAACATCAATCAGATTCTCCAACACAACCACTCCTGAGCTTTATGTAGGAAGAGAAGGAGAGGGACTGGAGACAGACTTGGTTTTACCCAGATAGAAATAAGCTTTATTTCTAGGACGGTTTTTAATAAAATAAATACAATTCTCTCGGGCTTATAGCAGCTTAATAATCACTGTAGCTGTGATTCATGCTTTTATTCTGTACTTCTTTTTTAACTTAGGAAAAACAAGTCTATTCAAGCAACCTTTCGAATGGAAACCCATGACATTCGTTGTTGTGTTTTGAGCGAACTAAAATCATGTTGGCTTAAGAGTTCAGTCTTCACAGGCTCTTTACCCATACCTGAGGAGCACCAAAACCCAAAGCAGGTGGGGAAAGTGTGATGAAGCAAACTCTCCCTGCATGATGTAAGGCAAAGGGGGGCTGTCTAGCCCACTGCTTTCCATAAGAATGCATTTTATCTGGGCACTACTGTTATTATTAATGATTTTTATTAATGTTCAGATAAGTCCCTGTGCAGGCAGGAGTGTGGGAGCCTGGGTGCACCAGAGCTCTCTGTCACTGTGATGGTGTCTCTGGAAGGGCAGCAGGTGGGCTGCACACCCAGTGCCAGATATGTGCTTATTTCACCTGTCTTTTAGGATAGCTGCAGGATATGGCACATTAAAATACACGTTGTGATGTGTTTGCTCACTTGCTTTAAGACTGTTCAATTAACAAGCAGTTCTGTGGACATTGGCATTGAGAGCAGCAAAATGATTCTCTCTGTGTTTCAGGCACGTGTGGCTTTGGGCCCTGAGAGATGAGGAGTGTTTCTCCCTTGGTTTAGAAAGGTGGTCTCTCTGGTATGAGGTCTCCAATGTCTAATAGTGGCTGAGCTCATTCAGCAGCATGGCACCCTGTCCAGTGGCAGGTCTCCTCTTTTCACAGCTCCCTATTTTCACAGACTTTGTAGGAACTGAATTACCTTAGCAACCTCTACCGTGCTTTTGCATTTTGTTGGCTTTGGCCAGAGGGTTTCAAAAGTTATTACACAGAGAATCACACACAGAGAGCATGTTCACATGAGCCTTTAAAAATCCTACTCCTGCTATGCTGATTACCATGGATAGTCCCCTTAGCTGAAAAATGAGTCATAATTGTGGAAAACAGTGCAGAATTTGAACCTAAGCCATTAATGTTAATGTAATATATGGTGAGAGAATACTATTAACATTTGGATGGATGAGT
>Ga0181612_110610_pt1 | contig 10415 bp, 6 predicted proteins | sample HoacroProtozoa21_FD_119630 | JGI IMG/M metagenome (GOLD analysis project Ga0181612, IMG submission 119630) | Hoatzin crop microbial communities from Cojedes, Venezuel. Combined Assembly of Gp0051906, Gp0051904, Gp0051908 | reverse complement strand
TCACCTCTAGATGTTTCTCTATATGAGCTGATGAATGTCAAGCATCAGCAGAGCATCAGCCAAGGCAATTCCTTGAGGCAACTGGTCGTATCAGCCAGCCTCTCCACTGCCTTTGTCACAAATCAAGTTGTTACATGCTGCATCCAGCGTGACTCTGGAGTTACTCACCATGTTTACTTTCCGTCCAACTCACTGCTTCTGCAGCTTGGAACCAGTCGTGCCAGCTAACAAATGCCATCTAGATGGTGTGGAATGGACTTCTTATGTGCTAGATATGTTAGGTCATGTAAATCCTTCCCAAGGGGTATAATTAGAGATCACCCCACCCGCCTTACACGTGTTGAGCTTGCCAAGGCTTGTTGGGCTGCAAACCCCCCAGTAGCACAAGTAAACATCTTGCAGTGAAGTCTGCCCAGAGGACTGGCTCTTCCGTTGCTGCCACACATCGCCCGGTGCCAAGTGCCTGGGCTGGAGACGCCTGCTCGTGGGTTTACACATAACTGTCGTGGGAGCCAACCGGGCAATGCTCTCCACCCACTGCCCATTCCTGTTTGCTCGCTGCTTGCACGTTGCAACCAACATGGGCTCGGACATGACTTGTAGCACTTTGCTATAAAATACTACTGGGGGGGGGGAGATACCCTTCTCTTTGCACAATTAGTCTGGACATGAATGTTTTCTGTTAAAAAAACCAGTCTCCCCAAACTGAAGGTACTTCGCTTTTTCTTTTGCTGCAGCTTCCTCCCATTTTCCAGTAGCATAAATAGAACTGGAATATTATGTTTTTAACTTTAGAGTCTTATTTTGTGAAAAGACAAAAAAAAAAAGTTGCAAAGAGCTAAATGCATCTGGCAAAACTTTCACTGCTTAAAAACCAGAAGTCATCGAACTTGGAAGGACATTTCCAAGAGAATATGAGAAAATGTCAGATCAGCTCTATTTGAAAAGGAATTGCCTTCTTTAATTGACAAGTGGCAGAAAGGAAACTGTTGTTCTTGTTTAAACAACAGGTCAAACCTGCAACTTCTAAACTTCCTGTTGATCTCAGGCTTGTGGTCCCTGTTTATTGTTGCTTTGCATCTTCAAATCTGATTTTTTTTTTTTCGATTTTATAGTCATGCCTGACTCCTTTGCTCTATCATTTAGGAGATCAGCTTTTCAAAACTGATCTTACACCATCTTACATCCAGAGTCAGTGTTCTTGCATCAAAATATCCCAGCATCGTTACAGTATTTCAGCGCACAGAGGCTGCTGTCTATGAGCTGTTTATGCATCATTCTCTCAAGTATCTGGTCCAGGCAACGTGGGCGCCTGGGCTGATGCGACCCGGGATTGGCCATGTTTCTAGGTCAAACATCTCAGAAGAACACTGATCCTCCAGACAAAATACCCACAGCCTTCAAAAGGTGAGGAGGATGCCTCCAGTTAAGTTCTCAAGAGGGAAAAAAATGTCCTGTTTTCCTTTTAATTGATTTTTTTAAACCCTGCCCTTCCAAAAAAACAAATTAAAACCCAAGGTGCACATAGGTATGAAACGGAGCAGGATGTTAAATACGCAACCTACGTCAGCAAAGAGCTTGCTCTTAATCAACCATCCACCTGAAGCACCCGGGGGCAAGGAAGGAGGCTGCGGGACGTGTTGCAACAGGCTGGAGCCACCTCGGAGGCGAGCTGCCACACAAGCGGCGAGGCGCAAGGGTGGCTTCGGGAGCCACCCAATAAACTTCTCCTGTTTGATCCCCGCGTAACAGCATGCCAGAAGCAGGGCAAAAACATTAATTCCAAGAAAGTCCCCCTTCTCGCTCCAGCAGGTTGATTATCCTGATTGACTTACGGCGCTCAGTTCTAAATTAGCCTGCTTGGAAATGTGATCGGCACCGGTAATTTTCCACTTTATGACATACTTTATAATAAATAATTTAAGAAATCATAAATAGCAGTAGTATTAGATCATTGGCGCTCATGAACTGGCCTTAGTTTAAAGTATGGCTTAGAAAAGAGGGTGGGGGGGGAGTTCATGATGCATCCTTAAAACATTGTCTGTGTTACTTTTTTGCTATAATTAAATTATTGCTTATAAGAAATTTTGCTTGGTCAAAAAGAGAAAAAAAAACCCAATTATAAGAATTCCATTTCAGTGTTTTCCATAAGCTCCTAGCCAAGTTGGCCAATAACTAAGGCAAAGAGCAGGGGAAAAAAAAAGGTATGTATTGTATACTCACTTAAAACTTGGCTAGAAATGACCTTTTATTGTCTAATTTTTTTTTTCCATGCCCAACTTGGCTACTTGATGCAAATTCATTGCCAAGTTTCTCTAGTGTGTTATTTTCCTATGTGTTATGTGTTCAAAAACATTTTTAAAAGCTGTCCTCCAAGTGTTGTACAACGGCTTTGCATGGACGAGGGTAGAGGACCCCGGGCTTGATAGTTACCGATGAAGATGCTGGCGTTAAACAGCTGGATATATTTTGCTTGTTTGGGTTTTTTTGCTTGTTTTTTTTTCTCCCCTCTTGTTCCCTGAGCAGCCCAACATGGCAAGATCTCCAAATGGGCTGTGCTAACAAATGCAGCTGAAGACAGCCATGTGATGTTAATATAAACCTCCTCTGTCAGCTTGGAGAGGCACCAGGAAATCGCCCCGGGAACGCTTTCTGCAGCGCCTGTCTCTGCTCGGTGCCACGCGGTGGCATTTGTCAGGCGCACTCAGCTGCAGCTCTCCGGAGGGCCCGGACCCTTTTCCCTCTGTCTGGGTCACGGTAACATGTGTCGTGTTGTGTCTGAAAGCATTGAGGAATTTTTAATTAAAAAAAAAAAAAAGAAGAAGCGATTCTAGTTTAGAACCCAAAATCAGGCTCAAAACCCAACGCCAAAATCAGTTCCTGTCATTCTGGCTCATCCATAAGGATCCAGCCATTCCAAAAGTGATACTCAAGCCATGATAAAAGAAGAGCTGCAGCTTTCTTTACATTGCAAGGGTAATTTCTCTTTGAGTCCCCCATTAAAAAACACCGCACTGGAATAAATATAAAGACCAAGGTCTCAGGCATACTCTTGCTTTGGATGATTTTGTTTTAGAAAGGAAAAATGAAAGATTTTAAAGTTTGATGCAATTTTTTTTGTGGTTGTGCAGTTTAAGTTTGTATTTCACTGCATTTCCCTCAGAGACATGTTTAATTTCTTTCTTTTTTTATTTTTAATTACATTTTCTGGTTTTTATGAAGTCCCGCAATGTTATTTTGTGGTGAGCTGTCATGGTGTTACCGATGCATCTGAAATATTACAGGCAGAAAGACAGCCTGAAAGAAATAATGAGGGCGTGTCTGTCCTAGCTTTTATTTCTTATATGTATTTTGTCCTATATAAAGTTATACAAAGGGTAAAGAATTCGGACATCCTAATCCTGCAACTGCTTATAAACTTTGTTATTTTTATTATCGAGTGGCACAAGCTGAATACATCTGTGATACAGAGGTACAAGCTCTAGCTTTTGAACATAATTTAGAAATCCAGCTCTGGAAAAGGAAATAAAAGTGCAGTTTTCAAATGTTGGTCAAGTTTTCTGTCTGCATCTTGTGATACCAAATGTCTTTTAAAACCCTGCCCCAAATGATTTTGGAGCAAACGTCCCATGAACTGAGATAGGAGCCTGAATCAGTCAAATGTAGTAGAAGGCGATTATATTCCTGATGGGTCTTTTTCCATTTTGTGGCTTATTTTTCACTCTGATGTAGATGGGCGCGTTCTTCTTTAGCGTGTTGGTAACCAAGTGCGTATTTAACTCTGCTGTGTGCAGTGCTGGCATTTGTTGGGTTTCTGAAATGTAGGTCAAATCGGAGATGACTTGGAAGCAAAGTGCTGGAGACAAAATCGAGAGAGGAAAGGTCGTGTGCAGCACGACGCACACAGATGGCTTATTATCGCTAGGACCATGTGGCAGAATCCAGACTCATCTGCCAGTCTGTTTTTGTGATAGAAAACTCTTTTGGGGACTGATGAACCTTTGAAAGTATCTGGGTGTGTTCTGCATGATGTTCACACATTGCTGACCTTGCAGAAGCCTCAGAGTAGTTGCAGTTTCAAATCTGGTTTGACAGACTAAGAGGTTTACTGCAATGCTGTGGTGGGGTGGAGAGCCAACCAAATATTCTGGTGTTTGCCAGGTCTCTCAACCCAGACTCACCAGGTTTCTGCAGGTTTCCAGAGAGCAGATGGACATTTGTGTAGGTCCCACCTTGCCTGGCATCTCTGCAAGGGTGACAGTAGCTCCACAGAAGCTCTTCTCTGCGGACCCATCCTTACCTTTCTCCTGCTCAAAGACTACGCAGAGAGCAAGAACCAAGTGACTGAAAGATTTATGTTGGAACTAGATCCCCGTGGATCAGAACACGAATAACACCTCCATCCCCTCCCAAATCTTCCAGGCCTGACCTTTCACAATCTCCATTTCCTGACCAATGACTCCAAAGAAAATAGAGCTGCTAGTTGGTATTTAATGGAAATCTGCGCAAAACTTGTCAAAATACACCACCATGCCTGTCAGATGCCTGGGACAAGACCTCTACAGTAGTTTCCAGAAACCCAGTGCAATTACTTACATTTTAAATTATCTTTAATTGTTGCATGCGAGCTACAGAAACATTTTTCCCCACTCTGAAGCAAGACCTCGCTATTAAGAGTCACCCCGTAATTGCAGCTTTAATCGGGGGACGGCAGCAGGTCAGCCGTGAAGGTTAGCGCCAGGCGCAGCGAGGCGAGAGCGGCTGCAGAACGCCGGTAAGTGGAAGCGACACATCACAATCGTCCCATCAATTATGGAGTGGCAGTTTGGAGTGTAAACTTTTTAGTGAATCTAATTACCTCGCCAGATGTTTTAATCCAATCTCCTTGCCCCTCCTCCGCCATCAAATACTACATATTGCTTTTTTTGAGTTCCTGACATGAAAAAGTCACCTTAACTATAGAATCTAGAAGAAACTTGTTGATTTTTTTTGCAGGAACTGAGAATCCTTTTGCTATCCAAGAGCTGATTCCGGTTCATGTGTGATTCGGTACTCATGAGATCACGCTGAACCAGAATGAACACGCTCCTGAATTGATAAGGGTGTCACGAAGGGTGCAAGACTGATGAAAAATAGATGAGACGGTGTAAATGTGCCCAAGAGCTGAATGACAACTGTTAGCCCGGCGATGCCAAATTGAAGCAGGCCCTCGCATAGCGTTAGAGATGCTGCAGCAGATTTTCCAAGGCTGTTTGCAAATTGACCTAATGTTCCTGTTGACACAAAACCTTGAAAACGCAGCTAAAATCAGCATTGCGGAACGTTCCTCGTTTGCTCACAGATTGCAGTCAGATGTGAGCATAGAAGAAAATACTTGCCTATGCATCCGAGAGAGGGGAAAATATTGAATTAACTGCCCACGCAGATGCCCAACATTACCTTCCAGAAGAGTAGAGCAGGGAAGGAACCTAGCAGCATCGGGAGGAGTTTCCTCCTCATTCAATGAACTGTGGTTTTTGGTTTGGTGGGAAGTCTGGGTGCGCACATGCAATGCGTTGATCACTCTTCAGCCTGGACTGCAGTGTGTGGAAAAATCTCTGACAACTTAACATGAGAAAAACCACCCAACCTAAATCAGAGGAGTCTCAAACTGTTCTTTGTTAGAACTCCAGTTGAACAATTTGATGGTCTTTATTTTCACCAGCTTATCACGTTAAGAGTTGCTTTTCTTCCCTTGTTGACCTGTCCTGTTCCCTGGTGAGAGAATATTCAGCCTTGTACCAGGCACAACGTTTGTCACACGCTCGTGGGATGGAAACATGCAGAGCAAACAATGAAACAAGGCTGTTTATAAAACCTTCAACACATTGGGCAGTGGAGAAGAGCCCAAGTTTCCATGTAAAGACCTGAAAGGACAAGAATGACGTGAAACACATGGAAAATATGGAAAATGTGGAGTAAGTAATAAAATTATAAATAAAACAAATACAATAAATTGGGAATGCAGTTTTACTGGTAATGATTTGTGTTCCTAGTAACCCAAGACTCCCTTACCTTTGGAAAATTGCATGTTTTTCCAATGGGGGAGCTGACTGCAGGTGACAGGCCTGACGGGTTGTGCGGTGGGTTGGAACATTGAATGGCTCGAGCGTTCAGCAGGGACTCAGGCCTCCAGCAGCCTCGCACAAGCCCTTTGTCTGACAATGACTTGCATCATGATCTCAGGAAAAATCACTTCATCAAGTGGCGGTTAGTGTTAGTGCAGGAATTTTGGCCAGAAATGGATCTTGGCATGTTCCGGGTAGAGAGGTTTGCTTGGCGGAGCTGCCCAGATGCATTGTGCTGGGTTTACTTTTTTTCCCTGGGTTTTCTTGGTGATTAGTGACAGCACTTCACGTGTTTCCTTTCGTGTGTGTGCTCTCCCAGTGATACCCCCTGGGTGTACTGGTGGGATGGGGACTCGGGTTTGTTATTGCCATGAAAGTTGGCAGGTACTTCTGGACCTCATACTGCGTGGTCACCTGCAAAGCCTCTGCTTTCATGAAACACTTGTACAGAGAGGTTCACTTTAACAACTTCAGTATCTTTTCAGCTCCAGAAAGGAATGCTCAAAAGCTGGCCCTGAAAAATTAAAGTGCTTGTCTGCTTTGACCATTGCTGATGCTCTATCGTTAGATTAACAATAGCTAGAGTTCTAGAATCAGCAACTCAAGTACATGAAATATGGCTTGTACTCATAACTAGTCACAGGTCTGAAGGAGCCCGGGGCCAGCACGGTTAAGGGCACCTGTAGCAAAAGCCAATAGGGCAGAAAGAGTGATGGGGCTGGACTCGGCTGCCTCTGACCCTTTGTCCCAATTAATTAGGTACCAATTTAGAAGTAGTCTATTGGGAACGGCTTTGGCAAAAGCCAAGAATAAGGCTTAAATTCATGACTTTCAGCTGGAAGAATTTATATCTAAATACACCATCTAAAAGGGCAGCAGGAGCCTGGAGGAGTGAAGGAACTTGCTGAAAGTTATTATGCGAACTAAAATGCGCACACAAAGCAAGCCGGGGCCCTGCTCTTGCAGACACAGTGCGATGGTCTGGGGCAACTAAATGCTGACTTATACAAGACTATCCCTTTGCTGTATGTCGACAACTTGGAAAAGTTTCCTTTGATACCACTGTGACGATTTGTTTTGCTGTGCTAGCAATAAGAGGAAAAAAAAAAGGGGGGGGGGAGTACTAGCAACGTATGAATTGCAGCTATTCTTCAAGGTGAAGGATCTGAATTTCCATTTCCCTGTGCCGTTAGGACTGATATGGGTCTGACTGGCCACTGTACGGTGAAAAAGTCCCTCTCTGTGCCAGTATTGAAAACTGTTTGTGCATTAGTTGGAGTCTTTGCCAGTGAAATAATATCGTCCCCTTTGTTTATTATATTGAAACTCGATAAAAGAAAGCGTCGGAGGGGGAAAAAAATAAGTTTGCAGTGTGAAATGAATGTTCTCGTCTGGGCTCCAGGATGCAGCCGTGAGTAACGTCTGTGGTATCGGCGGGCATCCTACTGCAAGAAATAAGTTCTCGTGCTGTAGCTTGATTCTGGGAGTTTGCTGGGAGAGGGACAGTCCGTGCTTTGCCAGGGGACCCCCCCCCACTCCATCAGTTATGGGGACTGCGCCCTTTCAGGGGGCATTGCCTCCTGGGGTGATGGCGATGGCACAGACTCTGTAAGTAACTCAAGTCCAGCTCCAGATACTCCATACCATTACTTCTGAAAAAGGCAGACCCTTGCACGCTTGTGTTGAAGCCCAGCATTATCTTGGTGCCCCAGCATTCAGAACAGATTCCACCCCTCCCCATCCTTTTGCTGAAAAAGCGACTGCATGTCGAAGTTCTTTCTGTGTCCAACGCTAGCTTTGCAGCATTGCAAATTAGCAGATAATACCCAAGCCAAATCAAATGTCCTTTTCAAATGAGAAGGATAGACTCTGTGTGTTGTCAGACTGCTTGCAAGTTGATAAAACCAGTTTACAATACAGTGGCAAGAAATCAATTTAAATTACAAAATCAAAGCAAAGCCAAAACAAAACCAAAAACCCCAAGCCCACAAGGGTCCCTGTACAAAAAAGTATATAAAAATCTCACATGGCTGAAATACTGCGAGTTTCCAAAAGTATTAAGCAACATTAATTTGTAAGGGGAAGGAAAAGCATTGGTCAGATTGTAGATGCTTTGGGCCAGCCCTCACCATTTTGTTTCACATCTGTAAGTGTTAGCACTGAGGGCTCTCGCTCTATGACGGGGGACCTAGGTGTTAATGCAGTGGGAACTGTAATAATAGCAACAGCACCATGACTAACACCAGCAGAAATACTGCCCTCCATCTCACCCAGCTCAGCGCATGCATCGCTGGGCTAGCAGGCTATACAGATTCTTATCTGGGCAGCTCTAACCTGCAACTGCATGGACAGACACAGTCAAGCAGCAAGGCAAAGGTACAGCATGGCTGGATTTCACTCTCTGGAGCCTGAGTTGACACAGCTGTGGGAGGGAACAGCCAGGCCCTAAGAAAGCTCTCGTGTTTCTTTGGGTCCAGGAACAGTCCAGCACCTTCAGTATTACCAGCACAGTCTTTCAATAATTTTTTTTTTCCCCCAGAAGAAAGACATTGGCTAAATGAATGAGAATTATAAAGGCTTATTTGAAAGTGAGGATCCTTCATGTTTGGCTTTTAGTTTTCAAAACTTCAGAGAGTATTTCAGATCATGGTTTTTAGTACTAGTGTAACAAGAGCATTAAGCAGCGTGGGTTTAAGTGAAAGCTGAGATTCATATGACTCCAAAAGCTGGAATTTACAAAACAAGAAAAATGAACATCCCCCTCCTGCCTCAGCTTACAGCATCGAAATGTAGAAATAATCTTGCCATCCTGGTATGCTGCGACTAGTCAACTGTCCCTTGTTTCCTGTATGACGAATGTCCATCCTTTCCCTCTTGAGATGAAGGCTATGATTAAAGGACACCCCATCAATTAAATATAAAAAATAAGGAATACTGCAGAGAAGGAGCTCCTTCTGGCATCACAGAGCTGGACACTTTGAGAGCTGGGCATCCTAACACACACACTCACACACACTCTCTCTCTCTCTCTCTCAGCATGATCCAGGTCACTCTGATTTCAGGAGACTTATTGGCTTCACAGTGTTAATGGAAAACAGTCTCCAATGCAGGGTAGAGCAGCGAGGTGAACCAGGAGGCCGGGAGGGGGAATTTGCTCTCCGAGGTGTTGAGTACTAAAAATGGCAGCAACTTCTGACAGTTCCTAGGAACAGCCTTGTTGCGGCTCGCTTGGTTTCTGGGCAGAGAAGCCCAGGAGCAGAGCTCGAGCGCAGCCCCTGAAGCTGCTGGAGGACCTGCCCTCCCACGGCTGACGTCCTGCACAGTGGCATTAAAAAGAGCATCTCACTGGCTTCTGTGTGGAAAGACAAATTCAGGCTTCCACCCAGCCTTTGAAATAGGTTCACAGGGGTGTTCTTCTAGCCTCCCAACGTACAGCCCAAGACGCTTCTCAGCGTGTTGGGGAAGCAATGGCTGCTGTGCAAAGCGAGCCCGGAGAGGACAGATTAAGAGCTCTAGAGCTCGCTCTGCCTCCTAACCTGGGCAAGCCCTGTGATTTTCCATCTTGGCATGTGTGACCTGGGATTGCTCCCCACCCTTTGTACCCGTGGCTGATGCCAAGTCCCTCCGGGCAAATCTGCATCCCTGCTGTCTGCTTCCCTCCATGGCTTTGGGTGCTGCAGGAGAGCTGCCCGAGCACGGCAAAACCAGGAGACCTATCCTGGAGGACCTCTGAGATGTTGCCAGTGCCATGTGCTGGCTAGTCTTTAACCACTGAACATGTTCTGTCTGAACATGAGGAAGAACTTCTTCCCTCTGAGGGTGACAGAGCCCTGGCCCAGGCTGCCCAGGGAGGCTGTGGAGTCTTCGTCTCTGGAGATATTCCAGACCCTCCTGGCCGCGGTGCTGTGCAGTCTGCTGTGGGTGACCCTGCTTGGCGAGGGGGGTGGGCTGGGTGACCCACAGAGGTCCCTGCCAACCCCTGCTGTGTTGTGACTCTGTGATTGTGTGCTTCACTGCTAAACGCTGAACCTCCAGCCCAACTCCAGTGGTCACAAATAGCTTTATAGTACTGATGGATGTGAGAGAAGGGGATGTGTGGCATGACAAACAAGACAGAGAAGGGCAACGTCCCTCCCTTGCAGCTCTCCAGCATACACGAGCAGCCTTGTAGCTCAAAACGGCCGCTCCAGAGAGGAGCTCTGCAGACCCCCACCCTCCAAAAAAACCATCTCCCTCCTGCCACCGTGTTGCAGGGCATGCCAGCACACCAGGGAGGCCTCTCCCGGCTTCTGGTGGGACATCTTCAGC
>Ga0181612_108153_pt1 | contig 10415 bp, 11 predicted proteins | sample HoacroProtozoa21_FD_119630 | JGI IMG/M metagenome (GOLD analysis project Ga0181612, IMG submission 119630) | Hoatzin crop microbial communities from Cojedes, Venezuel. Combined Assembly of Gp0051906, Gp0051904, Gp0051908 | reverse complement strand
TTTCTGTCAATAATTTTGCTCTTTTTAAAGCTTTGCACGTCAGAAGAACTTTGTCCTAATTGCACTGTACGAGTAAATAAAATGCTCTGGAGTGGGCTAGGTCAGTCTGAGGGGGACAAGAAGCAAACTGATCTTTCAGCAACATCTTCGCGCTTTGTAATTAAAAACTTCCTGTACCTTAACATATTTTCAGTATTGCAGCTTTCTAAGTATTCTGAGACAGAATGCATTTGCTACACTTTGTTCAAAAGGAGAATGGAGCTGGGGATCTCTTGTCTACATCTTGTCAGAATGGGATTATGACAGAAGAAAAACACAGGGAGGTTTTAATCAGCATCAGAATCCAAATTTTATTGACAGGTTTAGAATGTCATAGAACAATTTAAATGTGAGAATGATACAATTATCCAGCTAACTTCAAATAACGTGACACAGTGCTTTAAAGCTATTTCTGTCTAATTCTGTTGGTGTTTTTATCTGAGTACCTATATTGTACTTATATTGTAATATATGACCACCTCGAAAACATGAATGGACCCTTATCTCATTTTAAATGACCTTTATGTTGAACAGTTACCTTAAAGGGACTGTTGACTGTGAAAAATTAACAGCCCTTTGAGATAAGGCATGAGAATGAGCCTTATTTTACAGAGAGCGCAATAATTTGATCTTCTGAAGTGCAGAGTGCTGTTACTGAAGTCCTAAAAAATATTTAATGTAAGCTATTGTATTTGCTAAAATCCTTCCTATGTTAAGTATGCACTTACCTTTAAATTTCTCAAGTGTCAGCATCATTTCAGCAGTTATTCTGCATGTTTTTATTACCAACCTGAATTTTGTGGCTCAAAATCCTGTCTGGCACAAAACATATTTGTTTTCGCTTTTGTCTCCGCAATCTATTGATTTTTTTAAATTTTTTGGTTTTTTTTGTTGTGGTACTGTTACAACAACAGGGGATCTCTGCAGACTTTCTGACACTTTATTTTAAAGTGTTTTTTTGTTAGTATTAATACTCAAGAGTTCTGCTGCTGCCAGGCAAATTTTGCTGTTGTATTATGGAGAAAGAACAGCATAACCATACACTGAAGTTTTGCTGATGCAGAACAGACGGCAGGTGTCTGGTCAGGCCAGGAGTTTCGTGTTTGACACAGTGCAGGTGATACTTACATTCTCTCCGTTGTTTACGTGTGCAAGAGTCAGTTCTTCCGTTTCATTATCTGTGTGGTCATAAATGCAAAGTGCATGCCTCAGGGACTTTTTCTACCTCTTCTCCTTCCTGAAAGATCTGAGCAGCAAGTGCAGCTGAGAGAGAGATGATGTCAAGTAAGAAGTTCTCCACCATGACTGATTCTAAACACTTGGTCTTTTATTGTTTTGATACCACAAGTAGCCACATAGAAAAAAAAAAAAGGCCAAACCCCATCGAAACTCTCTGACTCTGCAAACCAACAGTTTGAAGGCACAACAATATCTAGCTAACTTGACCCTTTTCCCATGTCCTCCCTTTTGTTTCTAACACATCAAGCGCTGGTACCATTAGTTGTGTTTTGTTTTGTTTTTCTACAATACTTTCCTGTGCCAACAAGCAAATTCTCCCATTCATCATTTTTTGCAGTCAGCAGTGAATTCCATTGTCATTCCTGGTGTCACCTCTCTGCTTTCGTCTCTTTCCTTACCTTCCTTTCCCATTTCTTTATTTTCTTTAAACTGCTATTTTCTGCTATTTCCTAACAAGGTAGTCTAGTACTCCTATCCCACATTCCTCTAGACGTGTTCAGTGCCTGCTCCTTTAGTGGCAGCTGCTGCAAGAGGGAGGTCAGGAGGCACCATCAAAATTGTTCCACTTGCCTGTGCTGTCATAGGGCGGCGTGGTTCAGAGATGAGCGAGCTTCTGCTAAGCCCCACTGACGCGAAGGGAGGGAAGCTCCAGCCCTGCAGAGAATGTTCTCCCCACTCAGCCAGCCCTTTAGAATCTATTCCATTAGCAGTCATGGAAGCCACTACATACATCCCACAGTGACTCTGATGATCAAAAGAACGTTTGATTAGAAAACAGTGTGTAGATTAAAGGCTAATTGGTTCTTCTTTCATTGATAGCAGTCTTTATTTCTTACAAAAGTTAAATAGCTTTGTAATTAACAGTGACATGTTTAGACTAGAGAAGGCTGAGTTGAAATCTCTATTAATGACTGTTTCTTGGATTTTAAAGCAGGAGTGAAGGCTTTCAGCTACTGTTTTGATCTTTTTTCTTCTCATTTACTATTTTTTAAAGGAATGTCAGACATATGTTTTTATTTTTGTCCTCCTGTTGGGACAGGATTATTAGGTGAGATGGTTATGGATTAGGTCTAATAAAATCTTCCCTCAGTTCTAAATGGTCAGGTTGACCCAGAGCCTCTTGCTCTGCCACACTTTCTGTGGTGTCTTCTTTGCCCTTTTGAGATCTTCATATTCTACTGCCCCATAAAATGTGGAATTCAGGCACAAGGTCAAATAATTTAAATTGTTGACTGATAAGCTCCACTTCTGGACAGTCCATTAGTACATAGGCTAAACAGTGTTTGGGGTGTGAAATTGTCTTTGTGCCTGTAAAGGGCTGGGAATATTTTTGGGTTGTAATGGTATTCAAAAAATACCATCTGAAAAATGCTGCAAATGCACATCTGCATTTTTTTTTCATCTCAGAAAGGGTTGCTACTGTTCTGGTAGTTTTGAAAACTGATTCTCCTTTTCTGAATGTTCTTATACATGACAGAACTTTTCACTGAGCTGTCACTGGAAACAGACAGCATAGTCTGGGTAGTAAATCAGAGCAACTATGATTTACTATACTTTGTATGCTAAAGTAAGCTTTTGGCAGCGCAAATGCATAAACTGCAGAAAATCATTTTTTAAACAATCACAGGGTTCAACTGCCCTTCAAGGTTTTCATAAGAATATTTTAAAATTATATTGCATAGATCAGTATCTGTGGTAGATAAAGCATCTCTGAATACTTTGCTGCTAAAAAAAAAAAAAAAGAAAAAAGAATATTACATGGCTCTTTCATGATTTTTGCCCTTTGAGTAGATGGTAATTGAACATTCCCTTTAAGAATATGTCAGGTGGAAAGATCCTCTGTGTACTAAATGGATACATTTTTGTCTGAGAAACCAATGCTTTGTTCAGACTGTCCATTTTAATCTTATTCTTGCACTACAAATTTATATGAAAGAGACATTTCTTCTAGGTAACAAAAGGTCAGAGACCCAAGCAGCAGAGAAAAGGAAGATGGGACTACAAGCGGCATCTGCTTATGTCTGACTTTTTGGTAGAAAAACCCAACCGTGAAACACAAAGTTGGAAATTCACCTTTTCTTCACAGATTGAGATATTTTAGCTTTTAACAGTTTTAATTTTCACTCTCATACCTTACACTCTTTTTCTAATGTATAAATCTATGCAATGTGACAGGATGTAATAATGACAGGACTAGTGATTTAGCAATCTTATTTGCTGCCATTTATCTGTCATTCAAACCTGCCAAAATTCAGTAGGGTTATAGATTGACCATTTCATGGCTGTTTTCTTCTTGACCAAGATATTATTGATCTCAGATTGTTCCTTGATATTCAGCTTTCCACATTGCAATTGTCACAACCATCAGCAGGGCTCCTTGACAAAGCTTTTTATAGAGAAATCTTTGGTCTCACTGGTGGAATCTCAATTTGTCACCTAGACTGGTAGTTCACTCAGGCCAGGGGTTAGGGACATTATTATACTTGCATGCAGTGTAGTTATTTACCCATCTTTTCAGCTAGCCTATGTCTGACACCTTTAACGAATTTCAAAAAGAAACAAGGAATGTTCTTTTAATAGCTGACTTGGGGAAATTATGCAAATTTGGGACCCAGTTCTTTTCAGGATATTTAATAATTTTCCATAAATTCTGTAACTCCAGTAGACATGCCAGCTTCGTAGAATGAGGTATGCTTTTATAATGTAGCAATATGAACATTCATACCTCAGGATTGCACTCAGATTTACAAGGCTGCATGTCTAGCGTAGTTTTTGTAATCTTTGAAAAGGCTGCCTTATTGGAGCCATATGGCGAGATTGTTAAACATCTGTACCATAGGAGTAACAATTCCAAAGCTTCCTGCCATCTGGATGAATTACAATACTTGCAATTCAATGCATATGTTACAGCAACACACCAACGCCACAGTAGAGTGTACTTATGAAGAAAAAGAAAAATAATGGCTTATGTGATCAGTGCAAAAGTTGTACACTCTTAGAAAATGTTGAATCAGCGTCTTAAATTTCCTGAATATTCATAATGTCTGTTCATATGTCAGATTGGTTGATTGTTTTCACTTTAAAAGGCAGTAGCTTATGAGTATTTTAGAAGAAATGTTGTCGTCCCACTCCACCTCAATTTTAAATTCCCGTTGGCCAGCATTCCTGTAACTTGAAAATGTATTGTTTGAAAACTGCTGGACTTAGGAAATGTATTATTCTTATCTTTATAGACACACATTAAAGCTGGTGCAAGTGCTTTCTGTGAGAGCCTTACTGCTACATTATTCAAGTATGGCATTCTGTACATAAGTAATGTAATATAAATTAAGAGAGATGATATAGCAATACATCCAGATACTTTCTATCAGGGGATATTCTTTTTCTTTTTCTGATTTGGGATGTAGGAGTGCAAGAAAAAGGTGTGGAAGGCCATTCTGCGTATAGCGTTATTAATTATAGAGTTGAAATGATAGTGGGAGACTCTTTGAAATTTCTCCTTCTATATGTATTTGAGATGACTCCATATGTCTTTTTCCAATGAAAAATATGAGGAAATTAATTTGGATCCTGTGCTCCCATCTGAGGGGAAGCTTGCACAGGAATTAAGAAATTCTGATTCTAGTAGTAGCAGTCGCAGTTGTAATAGCAGCAGCAACATTCGTACCACTGCGTGATAACTGGGAGGAACGCCTGTTTTCTGTTGAATGAGCAGGTGGGTTGATAGGAAAGCAACAGAACGGGTTGTCTGCATTCAACTTCTGCTACCATACTGCAGAGTGTATCCTAGGAGCCATATGCCGACGTCCAATATCCCATTTCACAGAACACAGTGGAGCAGGCCACAGTACAGGCTTTTGCTTATTCATTCTGAGCACCTTGGGAGGCAGGTGTATGTGCATAGCAAGAGGGAGACCAGCCTTAGAAGTAGGTCAGTTCGTTTTGTGGCATAGGTAGACACTGGGTTACTATTTAGCCTAAAGATAATGGAAAGACCTCTTTGATGGGAAGGTGAAAAAATCAATTCTCATCTCCCATCCATCATTTTATATTTGCAGTCAACTTCTGGATGCTGATGGATTTGCAAAGATGCTGGTGGGGAGTAGTAATGAAATAAAGGGAGGACTTCTGGAAGAAATGCAGTAGAAGGAGGAGAAAGAAAATGTTCGTACAAAGGAATGAGAATAGCATTGACGTCCAAAAGGAGAGTATGCTGAACCTATATGATGTCTCAAGGGGCTTAATAAATATCAGAGGAAAAATTATGCAGGCATTATAGTTAGAAAAAGATTTAGACTGTTGCTAGTGTAGCAGTAAAAATGCTGTTCTGGCTGCATTAGGCCATCTCTGTTGGATCAGTATAAAATAACACTGGGAATGTAAACACAGAAGGAGTCACTGAATCCAGAGCTACTCATAGTATTCATGCTAATGGCCCGGATGCCTGGAAGCTTCAGCAGGATCGGAAAAAAAGGCACAAGAATCATAGATGTGAGTTCATTGTTGAATTCAAAGAAAGAGCCATGCGAAGTTTAGTCCATTAATTTGCCCACTTTTAGCAGAGACAGACTGGTCCCCAGCTGCTGTAAATCAGCACAGATCCACTGTGGTTGAATGGGCATCTTCGGTTACTTCATCCTCACTTCCACATCTTCTTTAATGTCTCACCTCCCTTTCAAAATCCCCCTCCTCCTTCTCCTGCTTTAACATACTTTGCTGTTTTTGGTAGTTTGCACTGATCTAGAACGGTGTGATGGACACCAATGCTAATCCACAATAGCTTTATGATTCAGTCCTTCCTGTGTTGCTGGTGTCCATTTGCTTGCATAGATTTATGAAAACAAGATCCTGTCCATCCAATATATGAATGAACAGTTTTTCACAGTGTGTACGTACAGGACATTTGCCCTTTATTGAATTACAAAGGCACAGAACTCCAGAAGGCATTTTCCCTCCAAAAGAGTTTGAAGTTCATTAATAGTCCAGACATGTGGTGAGCTGGGTTAACTTACTGAAATCAATAGGGTCAGAAAGAAGATGGATGTGTGAAATGAAACATGTTTAAAATTGAAGTCGTTGGTTGACCACTCCTTTACATCCTTCTCCCATTTAAAAGATTTATTTTCCTTATGCTCTGAAGAAGTTTTAAAGCCCAGTAGAAAAAGAAGGAGACAGAGAGAGAGGAAAAGAAGTTACCTAAATCTAGGTGGCCTTTAAAAAGAGCTTCTCATGTACATACAAAATCTGGATAGCATCTTTTTCCACTTCTTTTCTACTGTGGTTTCCTCTGGCTGTGACCTTCCCCACAGCAGTTTCAGAGTCTTTGTCACACAGTAGCTCTAGGTGTCTGGGAAACCACCAGTCAGATGTGGGGGACCATTCTAAGGCAGATTCCTTGTTGACTGAAAAAAAGAACTACTGCGACCTATGCCAGGTGTAAGTGCCAGACACACCTCTTCCTCATTTCTAGGCATCTTATTACAAGATGAAACAGTAAATAAAAATTAATCAATATCTCTACAAGAAGGTCTGAAGAGCATACAATAGAATAACGGCAAAGCACAGTGTTGTGGGTTAAACCCAGTACCTGCTTGCTCGCTGACCCACACAGCTGCTCTCACTCGCTTTCACCAATGGGGCAGGGCAAGAGGAAAGGAAGATTAAAAAAGGGAAACTTGTGGATTGAGCTAAATAAATGTTTAATAAGTAAAAGAGAAGTGGGAGGAGAAACAAAACAAGTGATGTAAGGGTAGTCATTCACAACCCCCCATGGGTAGATTGATACCAGCCGGTTACTCAGCAGAAGATGGCTAATCTCCCCAAAGTCCACCCTCTCCCTTTTTATTGCTGAGCAGGAGTTGTAATGCATGGAACATCTCTTTGGTTAGTTTGGGTCATCTGCCCGGCTGGGTCCCCTCCCAACTTCTTGCGCACCCCCAATCTGTTCAGCGGGGATGGGGAGGGGCAGCAGCGTGAGAAACAGAGAAAGTTTGGATGCTGTGCAGACACTGTTCAGCAATAGCTAAAATGTTAGCATTAGCAGCGTTGTTTTGGTTGTAAATCTAAAACATAGTACCATCCAAGCTGCTATGAAGAAAATTAACTCCATCCCAGCCAGACCCAGTACATGCAGCCATACTGTAGCTAATAAAGCGTACTCATCAAAATGATCCTTGTGAAATCTCCATTGTTTCATGGTCTTTTCACCTCTTAGTTTCAGTAGTGACAGGGGACAACTTTGAAAGCCGGTGTGTAGTACTCAAGTATTTTTCACTCGCTTCAGAACCTTGGAAAGGAAGAGCCAGTGTTGGCAGTTGTCTGGGCTGGCTGAGGGTTTGTGGGCCTTGCTCCTGCCACCCTCTGGTCTCTTCGCTATTTATAGCAACAGCTATGGATGCCCTAAATACGACAGCCTGTGCAGGCAGGAGGAGGCGTTTGGCTACCTGGGTGCATTTACTTACAGTTCAGCTATTCCCCATCTCCTCTATCACGGGAATGAGACTGGCTAGAAGCACTGAGCAGATTGAATTTGGCCCAAAAGCTGCATGTTAGGCTTAAGAATACTGCTTTCAGCATCTTTGTGGGTGTAATTTACCTTTCTTTTATGTGAACTTTTGGAATGTGTGTCTGTAATTATTACGTCCTTTTAGCAGTCCCTCTTAAAAATACCGATGACATTGACACTGGGAGTATCCTGTGAGCCTGCTGTATGAAATACCATACCAGACACGTTGTGTTTATTGGTGTTGGTTTCTCAAATGCTGGGTAATGCCTGGGAGTGGGATTAATGGGTGGGAATTTAAAGAGGTTGTAGTTCCCTTTGTTCCCAATTACCTTTGCCTTCCGTGGCATGTATACCATGTTGGATGGTAGGATAAAGATATGTTCTTCCATGGATTTCCAATTGCTTTTGCAAGTGCATCCATTTCTGATGAATATGTGATGATAGCCTGTAGAAATAGGCCAGCTACTCTGTAGCTTAATGCAAACAGATAGGACTCTGTTATGAAACAAGTCTTCAAAATTTGTAGAAAGCAATCACATATGTTAAAATAAAAAGTATTTGCAACTGTGAAATATAAATAAATCAGACCAAAGTGTAAAAATATTAAGATGCCAAATTGTGCAGAAGATCACTATGGGACTTTAGAAAAGAAGTAACTTCTTCCCATTGAAAACATACTTTTGCATCAGGAGCCTGACTTTCAAAGGTGTTGAATGCTACAGTTTCCTTCAACTTGGCTGAGAACTGCGGACGAAAACCTTTTCGAAGCAGTGTTGACACCTCAACAATAATAAACGTCAGCTGTTGCTGTTGAAGTAATAACTGATCTGCAGACTGATTGTGCTTTCATGTGGATGTACTAATTCTTTCTGCAGCTTTATATAGCAAAGCACCTTCCTGAGACATGTGCATGAGTTACTTTAGTGGTGGGTGAAAGTGAAGCAAAACTGCATGAAATCTCCGTGAAGCAAAAAAAAAAAAGTGTGATAGGGCAAATTGGGTAGTAGGAGTGAACTAAAGGTGCTCAAAGTGCACATAGGTGACAATTTTAGGTTTATGATAGAGCCGGTTGGCAAATTGGAGTTCATTTTCGGTTCCCTAATTGTTCTCGGTGAAAGATGATGATGATATTGGCTGATAGCTTGAAAAGCATCTGTTAACACTTCACACTCTAGTACAGTGTAAGGGTATTAATCAGGTATCAAATAGACTAATCAGAGACAGAGCTCTTCTAACCAGCCATGGAGACTTCCTCCAGAACCAGATATTCTGTGACTGTTTACACACACATTCTCTTTTTCTTTCTGTTACAGGATTATAGTACTCCACTTTGTAGTTGGGTATTGTTGTACATGCTTTTCACTTCAATAAAGAATTTTTAAGGGTCCCCAGTTAAATTTTTCGTGAAACTTCAGTCCATTGCAGATTTGATCACAAAACATTTTTTAATATTTTATCTTAAGCTCAGTATTTCTAACATAGGTATTCACTTTGGCAAACCTCACTTACTGTGATGCAGTAAGTCAAGAGACATTTTCAATCTATTTAATCCCAAAGCTTGCTTTCTTTTTATCAAGATTTTTCCTTTCTGAATACTATGATTTACTTTTATTACTGGAATGCCCAGAAATCCATGTGCAAACCCACTAAAAGATAGCCTTACTTGAAAAAGCTTACAGCTTAAGTATGTAAATTGGGTCAAATATAGAGATTTTTTTCTGACTGAAAATAAGAAATTGTGTATGAAACACATTATAAGTATACTTGTAAAGAAGTTAGAGCTGGTATTCAGTATAGCAAGCAAGAAAAAGAGGCTTTCGGTTACGGTAGTGTAGTGCATATATGAGCTCTGCTGAAGCAAGTCACTGGTACATATCTTAGGACCTGATATCATTACGTCTGCATTCACAGGTCTTATGTTTTAGGAAAATCTACAGTTCAGATAGAATTCCTTTTAAAAACATTATTAAAAGCCTCCAAAATGATCTTTTTTTCACCAAATACGGTGTAATAGTTTTGTTTATACAAATGCTGTGTAACATTTACCTCATAGTAAAGGGCAGACATCTTCAGTAGCTTCTGATAATGTAGGTAAGAATTTTTACTTCCAGCTCCCATCTTCTATTTTCAGCCAACGGTGTGAATCACAGGAACTGGAATGGAATCATAGAGTCATAGAACAGTTTGGATGTCTCATTAGTAGAAAGTTTCTCTAGACGCTTAGACATTACTAAGAAATTGGACTTGATCCTAAACCAGCTGACCTCCTGCAATCTAGAGTTAGTTACAGAAAGTTTAAACCAGTGGCTTGACATGAAAATCAGCCCCCATAATTATACAATAATTTGTCTCCTGGGAACTGCTTTTCCAGTTCTTTTCAGTAAGTTGCTCTGAAACACATTGCTATTGTTCCTTTTCAAATGTGAGAAAAGTGAACAGTGTCTGCGTTTAAATATTCCATCCCCAGTAACGTTAGTGCAGCTTCTACATTAACATGGTCTTCAAACAGACTATATCTCTATCCTTGATGTCGGCAGGGTGACCTTCACTTGCAGTGTGTGGCTTGATCTGAAATGAAATCTGAAACGCATTGGCTTGCTAGGGCCTATGCCGTCTAATAGCCTGGCCTCAG
>Ga0181612_172513_pt1 | contig 10416 bp, 5 predicted proteins | sample HoacroProtozoa21_FD_119630 | JGI IMG/M metagenome (GOLD analysis project Ga0181612, IMG submission 119630) | Hoatzin crop microbial communities from Cojedes, Venezuel. Combined Assembly of Gp0051906, Gp0051904, Gp0051908 | reverse complement strand
GTCAGGATGCATGGTTCCCCCTTGTGTCCCTGATTCTATTTCTTTTTGGGACAGGCATTGCCTACTGGAGTGGAGTATTTTTTTCTACGTCTCTGAGACTCTTCTCTTCATTATGGTTAACTCTGATTAGGTAAAACAACATTATGCTATATAATTATGCTCTTTTAGGTGACTGTGACCCTGTCAATTTTTTATGTTTGCTTCAGTGTGAATGCTTGGGCAGATTAAATTCTGCAATATAGTTCATACGTGGTTTTAGCCATCTGGGTTTGTCAGCATTAAGTACTAATCAGGGTTGCCTCACATTCCTTATTCCACATCTCCAAAAGGGAACAGAAATGGCTTGCTTGTTTCCTTCACCAGCTGTTAGGAAGGTTTTCAGTTTGTTTTTGAGGAAAGCTTGTTGGGAAGAAAGCAACTGAACTATTCCCTTTTCAGCAACTCAGAAAATATATCTATATTTATATATCTATATTTAGAAAAGAGACTATAAGCATTGCAATCCATTCCTCATTGTTCATATTGGATAAACTGCATTAAAGAATGCAAACAGGTTTGTAAAATAAAAACTTCTTGGATGTTAGTTTCACTTTACAAGCCTGATTAATTTTGTAGATCTAAGAATACTGGAATGTTTTTGCTTGTAGAGATGAATGTTCAAATATGAAAGGAGGTGTAAAAAAAGCAAGGAAGACTAAGATTTTGAAAGAGTAAATTAGTAAATTGGATAATATGCTTAGCTATTTTAATGGTTTGACTGTTCTCACGCTGATAACAGCCCTCGGCTAGATTTGAGCCATCTCTCTGTCTCCAGAAAGCTGGATGCGATGCTCTTTACTCAGAAAATATCTGCTAAATGAACTCTTTCTTTGTCGTCACTAACACCTCTGGTCTTAATCTACCAAATAATAGATGTCGTGTCAGCTATTTCTTCTCAGCTATCTTGTTTATAAGATAAACAAGATATATAGTGGATGCTCAGAAACTTCAGTATTACTTTGAAGTGATGAACTTCCAAGTTTCAAAACTACTCTTACTAAATTTTTAAGGGTTTTAGCTTGATTCATGCTCTTTTCGTTAAAGCTTTTTATGTCCTGCAAGCCCTGAGAATGTCTTGGGCAGAGGGAGGAAAATAAGATCTGTGTGCCTGCCTGTGAGTCAGGTAGTACATTACACAGGCTCTGGTCTAGACCTGAGTTTCCTGGGGGGGGGAATAAATCTATAAATTTCTCTGAAGTAGGTAGTATTCACTTGACTTGTGCAGTGTTCTGAAATGCTCTGATATGGCCAGCAGCAAAGAATTTGTCACCAGCTGTCTGTGCAATTCTTTGACAACTAGCTGCTTTCTTGTGGTTATTTTCAATATTTGTTGCAAAGGCTTTTAAAGTTGCATTTTTCCAAATAATGCTTTTTTTGTTTCCAGTGTTGATTTTAATACTGGAATGTCCCATGAATATCCAAGAAGTCCACACTTTTTCATAGTTCCATTGCACTTCCTCCCCACCCTGTTCCCCGTTGTCACGCGTTCTCAGCTCATCTTCGTCGTTTCGGATTCATACTTGTCTCTTAGTCGTATCAGCTGGAATCCAGAAACTTAAAATAAGCTTTTCTGTGTCTCTCAGAGTGAGCAAGCAGAAATTCCTGTCTGGGAAGGATTTTTGTCACAGAATTAATCCCCTGGAGACTTGCTTTTGTATGCTGCTGTACTGTCATAGAACACTGCCGCGCAGTAACGTGTGTCGTAGGAGTCACTTTCATGACGCAGCTGTGCAGTAATAATAAGATACTCGTTCTCTTTGGCTGAACAGCAGAACTCAGTGACTGGTACAGATCTACAGTTAGCATTGTCTAATCCTTTATGTTCACCAAATGAAGTGCAAATAATACATGAGTGACATTCTGGAAGGTTTTATGGGTTCATCTGATAAAAAGGTTTTTTTTGGCGAAGTAGCTTATGTAGCAGTTGGTATATATGTTCAGCCTTGTCTAACTTTATTTTCCGGTGCTTAATTCAGGAGCAATTTATTCCTTTCAGTCATTCACAAAATAGAATTGTTTTTTGATCTTTATAGTTCCAGTGTTGTTACAAGAGTATAACAGCAGTTTTGTCTTTTTTTAGACCTACTGTACTTCAAAAAGACAACAAGTTGATTACACCCAGAAGACTCTGCGGCGTGTTATCCCTTGCTTTGGTTAGCTGGACCACTTGCGGTGCATTTGCTGTGTGCATTATTTATCTTCAATACTTGTTTAAGGTACTGAAAGGCTAAAATTTTGAATTTATAACAGAATTCAAAATTTCACATGCTTTGAATTAACTCGGTGTTAAAAGCAGAAACTCAGATTACCATTTTTCATACTTGGGAAATATTATTATTTGCATATTTGAAATAGGTCTTGTTTGAACTTAGACTCTCACAATCTTGTAATCTTTAGAATTATTTTGTTCTTTTGATAATGCTTTTTCCAAAGGAATGTACAGTCCCATATGTCCACTACAGTAATGCACATGATTGCAATTTTTAACTTATGGATAGGTAATGTTATAAAACCAAAGACTAATAACTCCCTGAAGAGAAACTTTGGGCAAAGGAGGACTTTGAATGTTCTGTCAAATACTTATTATCTTTAAAGACTTTTTACAAATCTTTATAGAGTAAAAGGAAGAAGGGTGGATATATTGTAGAATTAGGATAGTCTTACTGTATGTCTAAGCTGATCCCTTGGCTAGTGCCACAGAGATCCATATTTAGTTTCTGCTATTCAGTTTCCATGGTCTTCCTTGCATCAGAGCACCTAACTTATCTGATTCACCCTATGGTTATATAGCTGCTAAATTGGCTGCTATACTTAGCTACTAGGGGAGCACTGGCGCCTGCATCTGGGAGTAGGGGCGCAAAGCAGAGCAGCTTACAGGTGGTCTGAAGTAGGTAGGTAGCAGCTGACAGCACAGCCTGAGGAACAGGTCTATCTCTAGCTGAACTCCCTGTGACATAAGGTTACCCTGACAGACGTTCCCACGCTGACATTACTCCTTGACATGGGACTTTTCCTATGTGGCCCGCTTATGGTTTCTGCAGAAAGTAACACAGAACTGAATTAGCGGGAGGAGGTGAGGAATATGAGGATTTTCCACTCTGTATTCCCTGTCAAGCACAGTGACAGGGGAGAAGGCAGGGCAGCGTAAGCTTTCTCTCTGTGCTTGGAAATCCTGCCTTAAGAGAGCACTTTGGATGCTGCTGATAAAAAAGGGAGGAAGAGTTCTTGCATTGCAGCTCCGTTGGGGCCCCAGAATCATCTAGCTATAAAAAGGGTCAAAAACTAATTAGCCCAGTTCTTTTTTTCTTCTACACTACGGCTTTTGTGTGAAGAAACATTACTGAAAAAGCGGAACTGTCTGCCTTACAGGTTATAAAACTACATGTGAATGTAAGAGCAGAACAAAACACGCTTGTCAGGGTAAGTCAGTTTCCTGCTTCTGCTCAAAACTGTGACCAAAAACTGTTTGGCAAACCTACGCATTATGAATTGTTGTCGTCTTGACTTGGTAGTATTAGGTTGTGCTGTGATGACTGGATGGCTGTAGCTTGCTTACTGTGTGCATGCTGTGAAAGAAAAGCCAGGACACGAGCAGCCTGTTCCATCACATGTGACTGTTGCATTCACTGTTCAAGGTCACTGCTGTGTGAACTTGGCTGAAGTTCATTGAAGAAGAAAACTTCGTCTTTGAGTACATACAGAACAGCAGCTTTGGTCTAAGTTTTGGTGTTTGATTAGGCATGCCTTAGTTGAAGAAATAAATTTAATTCCTAGATAATAACCTATACTAGAGGTAAAAATTTTTTTCCAGATAAGTAGTTTCTGGCGATTAGGGTGTTTTTAATCAGGAGATGACAAATATGATTTATTAAAGGGATATGGACTGAGACTGCAGCAAGTTGGGAGCTGTTTAAAAAGGAGTGAAGAAGCTTTGGGTTTCATGCATTGTGAACTTTGTTTTTTCAGTTACTTTAAGGTATAGGATCCAAGATGTAAGCCTGTGTGGATACAAGCATATATTAACTACCTGTTCTGTTTTGAAAACAGAGTTAAAAAAGCAGTCTGCCAGAAAAAGTTGTTGACAGTTTTCCTTGAGTTTCTCTGAGTGCTTGTTGTTTGTTTAGTTTAAAATCCCCTCCTCCTCTTCCTTCATCTCCATCTAATTTTTTTTTTTAGTTTTGTTTAATTTGTGGGGTTTCTTTTTTTCTGTCATTGGAAGTTAGCATCTGCCAACTCATTAGCTTATCTTTGTTATTTGTTCTTACAGCTGATGTTTTACTCCCAGTTGCATTACCTCCTGTATCTTTTCCCATGAATGATCATCTGTGATTTTCACCCTCATGCTTTATTACCCCTTTTATTCTGTTCTTCCTCCTTCCAGGAACTCCATTTCTTATCACTGCATTGGTGTCAGGGCATCTCCACTCTTTTCTTCCAAGACACCTAAACTATTTCTGGTTAAATCTAGATGCTTTAAAATTGAACTATTGAACTTTGCCTTTGATGGCTTTTTGAGAGATAAATTGCAATTTTCTTCTTAAATCAGAGCTGGTATGATAGTGTTGTGATAGCATTTTTCCCTCCTCCTCCCCTTACAAGCCTGTGCATGTTTTTATGATCTTCGACTTTTTTTTTCAGGATTCAGACCACTCAAAAGAAACTTCACGGAACTCCAGTACACACACAGTCAAAAAACAGAGTTCAATGGACAGTACCTCAGAAGCAACACAATCTCTCTCCAACAGTACAATTGCTGAAGATGTTAACAGTCTTAAGATGCATGTTACAATTCTCAATTTATTCACGTGGATTGTGCTGCTCAACTTGCCATCTTTAATTTATTGGTTGAAAAATCTCAGGTAACTTCTTAGATTGCCAGTAAGATGGAAGAAAATAATAGGAACCTTTGAAGATAGTAAAAATTGCAAATGTTTGACTCTTTAGATTATTAGCTACCTCATAATTAACAGAAGTCTTTGATACTATAACTGGTTTTTCTGTGCAGTCCAGTTTATGTTATGATACAAGTAGGTGTTAAGTGATCAGTGATATGCTGAAGGAAGTAATAATTCAGAACGGATTTAAAGTCAGGCTGTGATGCCACATATATTTCATGTATGTTTGTTGTTACCAGCACATGCTTGTTCCCAGCTTGGATTTTATTTGTTAGCCTGGTTTAGAAGTAACGTGCTTTTTAAACTATTTTTTGCAGGTACAGTGTTAGTCTTGATCCTGATCCATGTAGATCTACAGCTATTATCCTCGTATGCATTTTAGAAATTCTCATGAATTCAAGTATTTTCGAAGTGAAATCAAGGTACTGTAGCCTAATCCCCAGTTTTTGTTTTCCTGCTTCTTTCTTAGTACTTCCATTTGTGTGGCAAAACTTAATTTATGCTGCACAGACATGTAATTGTTCAGGCTGCACGAAGATTCCTAAACTCGTGTGGTTGAATCTTAAAAGACTGGGTAAAATGCATCCAAATTACCTGTTGTTCAGCTGAGTGGAGAAAATCACTGGTATTTACCACATGGACGTAAATGAAGTATTTTCTATCTGAACAATCAGTTGCATAAAGACTTCTTTAACTGTGACTCTTTCATTTACAATTCATCGAATCCTTCCAAACGTTACAGAACCCTAAGACATTTAGCAATTATTGTTGGAAAGTCACAAGGAAAAGTGAATTCTAAACCATTATAGCTATGTTCTTGTAATTCCCCCTTATGGGCACTTGTGGAAACGTAATGTGCTTTCTACCGGATGAAGAAGTTTTGAGCACTTGCTTTTGCTGAGAGGTATAGCATTTCTTATTCGGATATAAAATTAGTGCCTTATGAAAGACAATGAATAATAACCAATGTAGTTTATCTTCTTGACCAGTACCTCTTAACTCAAATGGTCTAAAACATTAGATCTTCCTTAGTTACAGAGAACTTATTTCTAAATTAATATAAGAATATTTTAAAGTGACGTTTTATCAGCCTTTTTGAATAATTGCTCTTGCTTATGCATTAGTTGTTATTGCCCATTATTTGTTCTCTTTTAAAAATTAACAAATCCTTGAAATCTATAAATTGTTTTTCAGAAGTGAAATATGATATTTGCGTACCTTCTGCATGTATGGCTACAAAAAATGCCAATTTTTTCTTTATATTCTTACAGTAAACTCTTGAAGATCGCAGCCAAAGTTCCACTCCCTTTGTCTGTTGTGATGTTGGCCTTTGGACGAATGCATTTATACAGAGTACCACACTTTGTAACCTTTTCTCTTCTTCTACATGTGCTGTGTTGTATTGTGTAACACGCGTTATACAGGAACAGTGCAGCCGAGAGACTTAACACTGGAAATGGGGTAAATTTCAACAAAGAAATGCCTAGATTAATATGAACTGTAGCTTACGTTGTGTGGGAAAGAGGACAGAACTGTGAATACTTTGTGAAAAGTTTGTGGTTCTGTTCCTGTTGCTTTGAAAGCTTTTCATGGTGTTTATTTCCAGACTGTGAAAATTAAGTGAATTGACTGTGTGTGTGTGTAAGCACATAAATCATGTTAATGTAACATCTTGATACTCTGTTTGCCTTGTAGACACTTGATATTTCACTATACTTCTTTGCTGAAACAGACTTTTTTACTCCCTATGCTATACAGTGCGTCTGTTCTGATACTTGCATCTCTTGCAGGTCTAAATTATGCTGGTTAAAACTCCGTGCATTTCAAGCACACTGTGACCATCACAAAAACTACACAGCCAAGTATACTTTTAATCATTTTATGTTACACTTAAAAGCTGCCACCATTGTGTCTAGACAAACTAGAATGTACTGCTTATGTAGAACTGTTATTTCTGTCAAATCATTTGTTCAATCAGTGTGAGTTGAACATTTGTGAGATTATTGAAAGTCTTACACATTTTACTTTTTGTGAGAGTGAGAAAACATCAAGATTCTGTGTAGCTTTCTATTCAGGAAGGATACCAGCAGATTCATAAACAATTTGCTGTAATGTTGTTTTAAAACATTGCCAGTTTTCTCTGGAATTTTGTCAATTCTGAAATTACTCCTCGGACCTTGTCCATATGTGGAAGCTAGCAAATGTTGAGGTATGGGGTGAGTTTACAGTGCAGTTGTACCGCGCTGTTTCCAGGTAGACAGGGCAGGTTGTTTTCCTGTTGTAAATGGAGAATCAACAGTCTCATAATAATTGTCCATACATGAAATTAATATGGAATAGTTACAACACTGTAAATTCATGCTCTGCCATGCAGTACTAACTTCCTCACATGGACAAACTCTTAGTAATAGTGGGAAATACTGACTATAATTTAGCTCTGTATAAAGTATTATCTTAGTGCCTAGATGCTACAGTGACTGCCATTTATAATAAAGCCTAAAATAGCTATGTGTAAGGAATTCTGTCCCCTGGGTATGTGTTTGGCCAACAGAAGAAATCTCAATAGCCATTAGGTTAAAATGATGTATTGATTCTGTGTAGAGATGAGCCTACTACTTGCTTCTGTGTTAGCTGTCTCCACTCTGTCGGAGACACCTGTTATCTGCATATGGAAATACTAGACCAGCTGCCATCTTATATGAATAGTAAGAGGAAATCTGCTACCCACAGGCAACCAAGTATATTCTTGATAGAGTAGTACAGCCAGCCTAACCCATTAATTTTATCCTATCTCGTTAATCTTGCCTAAAGTGCCTCAGTTACTTCCAGCGTGTTGTTAATATCAGTTAATTTCAGCTGGCTGCAAGGACTTAATTCACACAGTGACTTTCCGAAATGAAGGACAAATGTGAAGTAAGCACCTGTTTTGTCCGCTTATGCACAAGTCAGCAGTTCAAGCTATCAGTAAGTCATTACAGCTGCTTTAACTGAGTAAGACTATTGTAGTTAGCCAAACCACTGTCCCTGGTATCAGTAATCAATGTGCTGGTATTCTAGTCAACCTTTTTAAAAATAAATTAGATTATACATAGTGTTTTTAAATCAGAAAAGTTATTTGAATAGATTATATCTTGATGCTCTGCAACCAAATGTATGCTACAGTATATCTATATAAGATAATTTGTGTGTCTATACTTGTAGCTAAATCTACTAATTGGTTTAGCCTAAAATCTGCTGTTCAGACATAGAAGAATATAGTAGCTTTTCTACTTTCAAGTGACTGTGAATGAAAGATGGTGGCAGAACTGCAGTGGGGCTGGTAAAAGGCTGTGAAATGTGCAGGATCTGATTTCTGTGGAAGATCATTTTCCTTGGCCTCCATGGTCCTTTTGACTTACTACTATATTTTACTTCTGATTTTGTTTTGCCATCTTAATGGGCTCTTTATGCATGAGTCCATTTGTTGGAGCTGTTGGTGGAATAAAATAATAATCAGAATAAGGAGAGCAAGCAGTCTCTGCGTGTAGGAGCTTTGATAAACTCTGCCACAGTGTGAAACTTAATGAATTACAGCAGCAGAGGATGACACAAATTTTTTCATTTAATGATATTTTTAAAGCTGGGAATTGTGTTAATAGTTGCTGTTGCTCTTTGTGAAATGGGTTACAGAATTTTGCGTATACCGGATTTTTGAGTTGGAGGTAGGAGTAGATATAGTCCTGAGTCCGAGATCCTGGATGACAGAATTTATCACGTCTCCCTCAGTGCTCCCGTCTTTCAGAGATGATTTACCTTCGCTGGAGGAAGGAGGGGAAGTCTGACTGCTGCTTTGGATTTGTATGCATTCTCTGTCATTTGCTAGATGGAAACTGTTCTCAAGAGATGAGCGTCTGGATTTTGCAATTATTGCGGACTACATAACTTCATCTGTTTGAGAGATTAGGTGTCTAATCCCAGCTAGATTTTCTGTATAATCAGTGGAAGGGGATAGGAATAGAACAAGTCCAGAGGACAATTAATCCCATTCTAAAAGAGGATGAATGATCCAGCTTGTCATTCTGAAAAGGACAAGATTTTATAACAGTCTAAAATTGTTTTCAGGTAAAATACAATGATTGTTTGTTGTTACTTTTGGAGAAGAGGCTTCTGTTATGCAAATTTCTCGTTCTGCCACTGATCACAATTATAATCTCAGCAGAAATATAGGCTGACCCACTCTAAAGACTTTTAATTGAGTGTATGAGAAAGTGTAAATATTACTGAAATATCCTTTGTTATGAGTAGACTGTGTTTATAAAACAGCTTTTGGCAAATATATTGTCATGTCTCTTAGCATCTTTAACTAAATTAAAATTCCAGTTTATTCTTCAAGTTTCAGATTATCTAGACTGTGTGGGAGAAGATAAAGACACAAATTAATTTGTAATGGACTAGACTTCTGCTCTATGAGGGAGGATTTCTGTTAGCACGCAGATCCAAATTTGTTGTTGTCTCCTTTTTCAGAAGTTGAGTTATTAATTCTGCAAAAACACTGTTCTTCATCCATGTGGATATTCGCCACATTTAGATGGAGATTATGCCACATAATCAAACATTTATGTTGAGATTAAGCCACCATTTTTTGGCTTGTACCTCAGGATGCATCCAAAATGCAAACTTTTTTGTGTGGCTCTTTTCTAATATTTTTTATAAGAAATCAGGAACAGAATAAAAAAAACAGGGTAAGAACCTAGAGTACCAAATGTCATTAATTTTAGGTACAGCATAAATGTACAGCATAATCTTTCTTTGGCAGGGGCAGGGAGAGATTTATGAGAAGCTATTAGTGACATCTCCATACCCAGAATTTCTCTTGAAGTCTATAATCTTTTATGGTTGCTATGATCAAATATGTGTTCCTCATAGTCGTATCATGCTACAATTGTAGTAGCTACACCTGTAGCTAACAGTTCATAAAAGGTCTATATTTGTCTGGTAAGGACAAACTGTTACCTCTCAACTGGAATTACCAAATGTACCTTGAAACTGAATGAACGAATGTTGTCCAAAGGTGGTATTTTCAGTTTTGATTTAAAAGTTGGTTGTGGTATGTCATGTTTCAGCATCCTGTGAAAAGGGGGGTTGTTCTCTGGGTTTTGGTTGGGGTTTTTTTGTAACAAAAAAACCCCTAGAGTAACTGGAATTCAAGTTAATATTACATCTACTATTTAGAGTCCTGCTCTGATTTTGGTTTTGAGTGAGCTGATACATTCCAAAATATTAACTTACTGCATTTTAAAACAAACAAATGAATAACACAACAAAACCTTACACAGTGCAGTACTAATATATTGCAGAAGACATAGAGACTGCCTGTATGTCTAAGTGAACTTTTCACCTATAAGGTAATCAGGCTACCTTTAAAATCAAAGTTTGAAAAAAAAAAAAAAAAAAAAAAAAAGTATTGATACTAAAAAACAAACAAACAAACAGAAAGCATTGT
>Ga0181612_157150_pt1 | contig 10416 bp, 7 predicted proteins | sample HoacroProtozoa21_FD_119630 | JGI IMG/M metagenome (GOLD analysis project Ga0181612, IMG submission 119630) | Hoatzin crop microbial communities from Cojedes, Venezuel. Combined Assembly of Gp0051906, Gp0051904, Gp0051908 | reverse complement strand
TCTTCGCAACATCCCTAACCCGGGCCCCAGGGAGGCAGCAGACTTCCCTGTGGGATGGGTCCGGTCGGCAGATCGGGCCCTCTGTTCCCCTCAGAAGGGAATCACCTATGACAATGACCCTCCTTTTTTTCTTAGTTGAGGCAGTTGTAATACGTGTAATTCATTGTACCTCAAGAAAGTGTGGGTGTGCCAGGCAATACATGTCTCTCATAGAAATGTAATATGCTACAGGGCTTCCAGACAGTCACCTTGGGCATATATTTAGAAGTTTAAATATTTTATTAATAATAGTTTTTTTGGATTTTATTAACTTTTATTGTATTTAGACCTGTCATTTAGATGACTTAATGCAGTGTTAAGGGTAAAATCTAGATGATCTACAAGGGCTTTATAATTTCTAATTTCTATGAGAATTTTTTCAAAATATACAACTACATATTTTAATGGAAAAAAGAATATAGATATGAAGAAAACAGTCCTTTGATGGAGTTGTTGTTTCCTTTCTTATCATTTTAATTTGAGAATAATTGGTATTTACTGTGAGGCACGACTAATTTAAAAAGAGAATCAGCTTTCTACATCTTGACTGAAGAGGAGAGACAAAAAAAAACAGTAGAGCAAGAAGTGGGAGTGCTTTGATCAGGCAACAGGCTCAATTTTGCGTGTGTTCCTCTGTGCAGGTTTAGGTTCAGGGCTTACCATTTGATGGAGAGTAACTTGCTGCCACATAACTGGATATTTTAAAATTTAAGTAATGTCTATGTGCTAATGCCTTGGGTATGCTGTTCTAAATGTATCTAATTTTGGACACATGTAGTATGTGGATGCACCATATGATAATACATCACTGAGAGGACTCTTGGAAACCTTTTTGGTAAGCAGAAATCAGTTACACCAGCAGATGAGTTTGGAACTTGAAGACTGAAACTGGCCCAGAGATCCTTTTAGTCTCTGTTACCACTGCTAAGGCGACGAGTGGAGAACATATGACATCATGTTCAAGTGACATATTAAAAAGGTATTTGGTATTTCTAACTGTATAAAAGCAGTCCAGTAGACTTGCCTTCCATAAGAGCTTGAAGAGCCTTGAGTCCTTTCTGTGACAATTTTGGTATTTTCTTGGATATGTAAACAAATAATTGAGGCTGCGTCAAAATAGTAATTTAGGGTAGTAGGATCCTCCTGGTGAAAAGATTAAGACCATCTGAATAAGTCACTGAGTCTTCTTTTATAAGCAGTGGAGGAGAAATAAGGCATTTTGGGTATGACGAAGGTATGATTTATCTCACCAGGAAGTACACATCCAAAACAGGTCAAATGAACCACACCTTATAAAGCTCTGTTTCCCTTCAATGATTATAAAAGGAACATAGTCTGGTTAATTCAGATGTACAGATCTGTACAATAAATATCCAAAGTTTGGGTAGAAGAATGAGAAGCATCTAGATTCAATTATTTGAGACTTATCTTTAAAATTTTTCTAACGGGATGTAAAAAGATTTACCTTAAGAGATTTTTTTTTTTCCTGAAAGCAGACAGAAATTGAAAGTTCTGTAGTAGGAAAATAACCAATGTATTTTGTTTTTACTGTATAATTGGAAGTTTTTACAATTTTGTTATCACTCTCAGTAATTTATTACTCTCAATAACTTAAATAATATGTGATATCAATAATATCACATACTTTTGTATGCATTAATATATGTAGATTACTATTTTGGAGAGCTCTGATGAAAAAAAAAAAGGATCCAGAATTTCTTTCTCTAGCTGAAAGTCAATGTTCATGTTTCAAATATGGATGTGCATATGCCAGGCTGTTAGTGTTAGACCCCAACACTGCTCAACATTTGCTCTTGTAAAATCCTATAGGATGAACTTCTGTATGTACAGCACATTTGTACTGTTAAGTACAGTTACTGTAAAGCTAATTGATTTCTGTCTTTGAGTGTATGCCTATATGTACATATTGTGGACATGCAAGTAACAAGTGGAGATTGGACTGGTTTTTGGTGTCTAGGTGCATGCACATTTGCAGTGGGAATGTGTATTTGGTCAGTACATCTCAGGGGCCTCAACTTTTCAATAACTTATTTTCCTATTTTGAAGAACTTGTTTTCTATGTAGACACACAAGCGAAAGTTCAGTTTGATAGGAATCTTTGCTCTTGACAAGCTCATACAAAACTGTGTAACTGATATGAGAAAAGGCACGAACTGGCAAAGCCATGATGGGTACTCTGTTCACTGTAGAACAGCAAGGACATAATAGCTGTACTTGAGGGTTCCTCTCTGGTGGCTTGTTTGGGATTACAAGTAATAGTCGAGATTGCTGCTAAGAATTTTAAAACCTTAAAAAATTGCCAGTATTTTTCAGTGGTGGATTCTTAATGCCTAATGGTAGATATCTACATTTAAATTTAGTCATTTCAGTGAAAATTAGGCCATTTCTCAGAAATAGTCAGGAATTAGAATCAGTAAGAACGATCAGTTTTAACTGTTCTACTTATAAAGCCCATTGTATTTCACTGCTTTGCTCCTAGAATTAGGTACAAAATTATAGGGAACCAAATTACAACTTTTTTTGGTTAGACTTTGGTTTTGGGTGCAGCAGTTGTAGTGATGATGCAGAATATATCTTCTAGGAAAACACAGTATGAGCTTATATGCCTTCAGTTCATACAATTAAAGCTGAGGAGTTTTCCTCACTTAAGATCCATTTTTAAATATATTTTAAAATGAGGATTTGTAAAACAGGCAATATGTAGACTGGAACTCTTGTGGTCTTCTGGCTATTTCTAAATGTGTATTTATGCAGTAAAGGGTAGATCTTCATGAGCTCACTGATGATTTCACTTAACTCCTCTGAAACAATGTCTTTGGAGACAGAGGTAAGACAGCACTGCAAATTCCATGCCAGAAGTACATTTTGCAAAATGTTATTAGCTTTCAGAAGAGTATTTATTTCCCTTTAACAGGATAGCCACACTTTTATCTGTAAAGTAGTGAAGATGTTAACTGTTGTTTTGGTGAGAATTGCCCATTTTAAGATGTTGTCTTCCTTTCCAGAATCAAGAAACACAGTTAATACATTTACAGCAGGCCCATTCATTACTTGGAAAATATGAATGAATTGAAGCATCGAAGTACTTTCTATACAACTGTTTTTATGAAATCAAAAGATATATAATATTGTGCAATGTTTCTGCAAAATGTAAGGGACCAAGTTCAAAGTGTGTCTTTGAAAAGAAGACCTTTGTATTCTGTACACTTCCTTCTTTAAAATGAGGCTTAACTTTTTTTTTCCATATAGCATATGCAAGTCTACATATCAGGAGAAAACAAGTGACAAAAAGATCATATTTCTCATAGTACATAATATGCCTCTGAGAAGATTATATGTTACTTTTCTAAAGCACATGCTAACTTTTTGTAGCTTATTTTTATTGGGCTGTATCTTCACATCATGTCTGTAAAGTTCTCCGGACAAGTGTTAAGACTGTGATTAGACCTATTAGTTATATTTCACCAATGTATTGATGTAGTTTCAGAGGAATAGGTTGAGCAATGTGAAAGCAGGATCTGAAGTAATGGAAGTAAAAAAATATCATTTGTGGTCTGTACTAAAAAGTGCAGAACTACTTTGGTTTAGTGTTCTTTTGGTCCAGCCCTGAGATTAAGTAGAAAAGTCACCATTTTTTTCTTCATATAATAGTTTCATAATATTATGTAGCTTGTAGTAACAAAATATTTTTCATGTAACACATAGTAGCAATGGTGAAAAAAAGAGAGAAATGTAATAATGCAAAATGTGTGGGCATAATTTACAATTTTAAGTACCCAGATAAAAGAGAATGTTTTATTAAAATACATGAGTCATTCTCCAGTTCTATGGACAGCAGCATTAATTTAGACATTTTCTTTAAAACCATCTTTTAAATCTTTCTTCCAACCATGTGTCTGCCACACAGGTTAAATTCTGATGGTATAAAATACACATATATATTTCGTCAAAACCCTACACAATCATGCCCAGTTATGAGGTACCTGTACTTACTAGAATTGTTCCTGATATTTAACCAGTAAACATTTCTGTAGCAATTTCAAGCAACATTAATATGCCTTTTATTCTCAAAATATTTTCTATATTTGTTTTTCTTATAAATCAATCATATTTAACAGATCATTTAGCCTTCCCTAAAACATCATCTACTGTACAGGTGAATATAGAATAACATTGTTTTAAATATTTTGCTGAAGTGATTACAATAGATACTAGTTGTGTTAGGAAAGCAAAGAAATACATTCCTTAAGACAAAACAGCTTCTTTAGATTGTGATGAAAACTCATTCCATATTCAAATGATTTGCTTTCTGAAAATTCTGTTAGGAGCACGATACCTTTTGCCTTTTCATTTAATTTACTGAAGTAATTTTATAGGAACAGTTAAAAACTCTGAAGCAGTGACGCTTTGAACCGTACATAATTTTGTGCACAGGTAGACACACAAACGTACCTCCTTCCTCACTGTATTTCTTATTCTGTATACTCTGTTGTTGGAGCCTTATTTCTTGGAAGCAATTCACAAGTCCTGCTAGCAGAGGTTATGAATCAAACAGGATAATCAGAAGCCTTTGCAGTTTTACTGTATCTTTGTCTATCCTTTCTTTCACCTTTCCTTTACTGCACTATCTTGTCTGTCTGATTCTCACAGGAGACATGGATTACAACTGGTTGGACCATACGTCTTGGCATAGCAGTGAGGCATCCCCAATGTCTTTGGTGAGACATGTGGAGCCTTACCATTTAGTTTCCTTTATCATTTCACATTTCCTTTGTTTTATTTACACCTTTGCATGTTTTCTTTTTTGTATCTTTTTTTTTTTTTATCTCACACCTATAGGGGACAGTCAAAGGGGAAAAAGAAAAACTAGTGAGCAGGCAGTTTTGTCGGATTCTAATGCCTTATCCGAGGGGCAAAAGAAAATGGTGTGCTTTGGTGGCCACTCTTTGGAAGAGGACTTGGAATGGTCTGAGCCTCAGATAAAAGACTCTGGGGTAGATACGTGTAGTAGCACAACTCTAAACGAGGAACATAGCCATAGTGAGAAGGTACTGAGATTATGGAGCCTGCATTTTAACCTGCTCATTCGGTCTTTGTTTGCTCTCTGTCACTCATTAAAATAGTGCATAAAATAAAAGATAGGGTGTTTCTAGAGACAATGTAACATTTCTTAAGGTGCAGAAAAGAAAAACAAATGAAACGTCTCTGCATGCTTGCGGCTTTTACTCTTTGACAGCCTAAAAAAAAAAATTGAGAAGCGTAAAGGAATGTGGTTCTTACAGTTGCATAACAGCAAATCATGGTATTGCCTTCAAGTATAAAGTAATTAACAATAAGGATTCTACTGATTGGCTTATATGATTTATTCTGTTCAAACTCCTGGGGCTGAAATTAAATTAATAGTTTAAACCCCAGGTGAAAAAGGGAGAAAATTGGGTCTCTCTGCACAGAAAAGTTGTTTTTCTTTTTTCCCTTTCACTGTCATGGTTGTTCTTTTGTTTTGTTGCCATGCCATTTCTGTGCAGTATTGTGCAAAATTAAAGGCTTTGCCATCTGCTTTGGTATTTTTTATTTTTGCTTTCTGTTTGGTGGAGATTATGATAAATCTTTTTAGAGTTGTTAGTTGTAATGGGAGCAGATTTGTCTATGCCTGCTAGTTTTGCATGAAACAGAGCATGAAATAGTATTTACCTGTGAAAAAGTGTTATGATTACACAATATAAAATGTTAGAATTTTATTATTCCAATATACAAGTATAACTGTGCCCTTGTATGGGAATGGAATAAAAACATTCACTGTGACTATGCTTCATATGTGCAGTAATTATTCCAAGAAAGAAATAATACATTTAAATAGAGTAATTACTATAATTTTTAATATATTCTGTAAGTTTTAATATATTACTACCGAGAGAAAGTAAAACACTGAAAAGTTTTGTCAGTTTGAGAGAAAATTGACATGCCTGGAATAGTGGAAAAAGACGAAATATCTTACACCAAATTTCTGTTTTGAATTAAAATTCTTTTTACTTTTATACTAGACCTCTACAGCTGTTTGTATCAGTACCCATAGTTTTCTGTATCTGTCTTATCATCAGGATGCAAAGATCATTCTAGATATTTACAAATTGGATTTAGTAGAATAATGTTATTAAATAGTAGAAATATATTGTGATGGACTATATATTCAAATAAATCTTTTCCAGCATGGTTTTCTCTCATTCTATTACATGAAATATTAATGTAATCATAATACTTTCATGGTATCTTAAAAATATATCAGGAAATGAAAAGTATTACTGAAATATTTTTGTTTAAAATCCTATTCACTGTATTTTCTATTAACACCATATGATAGCACCCAGTAACGTGGCAACCATCCAAAGATGGAGACTGTCTCATTGGTCGGATTTTGTTAAATAAACGACTAAAAGATGGAAGTGTGCCTAGAGACTCAGGAGCAATGCTTGGATTGAAGGTTCGTAATGAGTGATTTTGGAACTAACAACTCTCTCGGTTAAACTAGCTAACTTTATAATGAAAGTATTCTCATATTGTATGGAGTATGCATACAGATATCTGTACTGTCCTAATCATTCTCAAAATTACAATATAGCAACATTTTACATTCAGTTACCGAAAGCAATTTTACAGGGTCCCTGACAGGCCCAAACCCCATATTTTTCAGAAAGGCAAGGCATGTTTTCACAAGTTTGCTGAGAATATCTGCTCTGCAAGGTGCTAATCGCATCCTTGCTGGGCAAGCCAAGGCCTGCCCACTTTCTTCAGTATGGAACATTGCACCATGCTGCAACTTCTGTTCCCCAAAAGAGAGGAGAAATGTGAAAAAATAAATTATCTCTTTCGAAGATCTGGGGGACATCTACAAGTTAATGACATTTCAATTCAGAGCAGAGTCTGCCAATGGAAGAGCCTATTTCTGGATTTTTTCCCCTCTGATTGATTTACTAAATTTTAAATACAAAAGACAGGAAATTATTTAGTGTTTATTGTGTATTATCATCACAAAGGAATATGCTTGCATCTTTTTCTTGATGCAGTACTCTTTGAATACATTATGAAGATATTTCTAGCTTATTTCTTGATCTCATTTTTTGTGTGATATTATTCTTTGCAGTTTCAGCAATACTAGTACAAGAATGAGAATGCATTATACACGGTAAAAGAAACAAGCGTGTATTTATTTTGAATCAACATCCTTGTTGTGGTAAATCTTTAAGAAGTTTGATTAATTCTCTATTCTCTAGTAAACGTGACATCAGCTTCACTTTGGGTACACAGATTAGGCCACAGTCATACACTGTAAATAGGGACTAAATCTGTATGGTTACTTACATACTAACATGCTTTGGAGATTATTGAATTTTTGATTTAATTGAAAAATGATTCAATTTTGAAGTTGGTAGAGAAGCCAGTTGAGCGTCACTTTTGGTGTGTGTGTTACTGTTTTAATGTCAGAAAATGCAAGACAAGAGACTCACGGTGTCACTATGAAGTATATTTTGTTTAAACTTCTACGTTTAAAATGCTAAAATCTTCTATTATAAAGATGAACGCTTCACTGAGATTCATGAATAATATAGATTCAAGAGTAACTTCTTTTTAATCTCAATAGACTTCTGAAAAGAGTGATTTTCAGCAGTTGTTCCTCACTTGAATTTTCAAATAATTGCATTATTGAAAGTAACCTAAACTGGATTTAGTATTACAAATTTTAAATCTCAGTAAGAAGACTGTAAAGAAACCTTAAGAATTTGAAGATTATGCAGTTATAAATGATTATAATATTTGAATACCCTGATTCTAAGATAAATAGTAAGGTTAAACCTGTTGGAGTTTCCTGTAGAGAAATCTTCAGTAGGGCAAGTATTTTCCTCTGACTTGCCCAGCCAAAGTAGATTTGATTAATTGATAGAGGTGTTTGATGCTTAGCATGAACATTGTGAGTTCTGTTACATTAATAAATCGATTTACAGTTAAAAAGTACTGAAGTAAGCAGTCTAATGACCATCACCTTCCTTTTTTTTTGGGTGGTAATACAGTGAAATACTATTCATATATTTGCCAAAGTTTAAAAGCTGTAGCAGTCTGTATTTGCATGGTGTTTAAATTTACACAAATAGCCAAAACAGGTACAAACATAACCTGTCATAGCCAAAAATCTGTGGTATTTTTTTCAAGTGTATCTCTCTTACCTGGGCTACCTGAATACCAAGGAAATAATTGAACTCTTCTTTCTGTTGCCAGAACATTTAAGTTATTTAAAGAAATTTCCATTCTATGAAAATACTTCCTCTTTGTAACAGGTAGTAGGAGGAAAGATGACTGAATCAGGTCGACTCTGCGCATTTATCACCAAAGTTAAAAAAGGAAGCTTAGCTGATACAGTGGGGCATCTGAGACCAGGTATGTATCAGCTATAGATCTATCCTGCTGAGTTGCTTTTTTGGAGGTGATAAGAAGCAAGCAAGTTTAATTAGATGTGAAATTATGTTAGATAGTTGTGATGAACTACTGCAGAATTCAACCTGACATTCAGTTACTAGATTATTAACATTGCTGATTTTGTGAAATATGTAAATTCTTATGTTGTTCAAAATCATATTTTAACATTTGTATTCATGTTTCTATAGTCAAAATAATATTCCACTGATGTCTTGCCCAGTTGTATTGTGGTGTATATTTTCTGTAGAGCAAAGCTATTACAAATGTGCGAACAGAACCACCTCTGCTAAGAAGCTTCTTCTATCCCAACATGCAAACCATGGATTGCTAGATTGGAGAATGTGCAAGAAATATTAGCTATTAATATAAGAACTATCTGAACCTTAAATAATAAACTTGTAGAGATAAATAGATCTTCAAAATAGTAAGTTGATGAGATGTGCTGTTTTAAAGACCTGCATTTTCTACAGAGCATGTTGGGGTTTCTTTTAAGCCACAGCTGCCAAAGCAAGTAAGAGCTATATCTAATTCAGTAGGCATCCTATGGATGACATTATTGTTTCACTGAATTTTATGTATTTCAAGCTGAACTGCAGAAAACATTTAACACTCAGGATTTTCCTGTATGAAGGACTCCAAACTAGTTCTATAACACAGGTTTCACAGCTCAGTAAACTGACTGTAGAATGCCTGAAATTGTCATTCTAGGTACAGTTCACAGCAGACTTCCTAAGTAGAATGTTATTACTGAAATTACAGGTGATGAAGTATTAGAATGGAATGGAAGGCTACTACAAGGAGCCACCTTTGAAGAGGTGTATAACATCATTTTGGAATCCAAACCTGAGCCACAAGTGGAGCTTGTTGTATCAAGACCAATAGGGTAAGTAATTTCATAATTTTTTTTATTAAGTATGATAAAAATGTTGCTAAATTTTCTTTTAGGGCGAAGTATATCAAACAGATTCATTGACATTGTAAACAGTAAAACTTTTTGTAAAATTCTGTAAACCAAAAGCATAGCTAGAAGGATAGATCACACCAGTAAGTAGAAAGAGCTGGTGTGAAATCCTCTATATTCTCTGAGAAAGTCCCAGGCATTGCCTGCGAATAAGGTAAAAAATAGGTTCCCTTCTGTGTTTTTTTGTTGGTGATCCAGCCTGTGTTGGGTCTGAAGCAGTGGTTATACTCTTTTTATTGTTGAAATTCTTGGTTAGTAACTTGACTCCTGATTTTTATTTCTCCATTCCCATTTTTATATAATACATATATAATTATATATTCGTATTTGGTCTATGAACTGATGATGAACTCTGAGAGTCTGCAATAGAGAATTTTGCCCAAAATACAGTATGCTAATGACATAATCAATATGCTTTGGAGAGGCTCAAAATCCACATTCTTATCATCTTCACCTATTAAATCTATTAAATTATTGATGGTTATCTAATACAGAACGTATCTGAATGTACAGCTAGCACTAGTGCTTGTCTAAACTGTATGACACTTTTTCTTTGCTGGTCTACGTTGCCCAGTTTTCTTAACTTAAAGATCTATCTGAAGTTTTTCTTGCATAGCAATAGGGCATTTCTAATTGATTTGTTGTATTAGACTACGAGTACTTCCCATTCTTCATCTGTTCTTTCTCTTCCAAGTTCCTATAGCTTACAATCACATCCATCCCATTTTTACTTCTCCATTGTAATTTCCATAGCTGATCATACCAGGTCTATGCAGAGGGGGATGCTTATCACTGGCTTTGAAGACGCTCGGAGTTGCTAAGAATTTTGTCTTTTCCCCCACAGAATTTATTGTGATGTTGTTTTGGTTTGGCCTGGATAAATACCAGGTGCCCACTGAAACCACTGTATCACGCCCCCTCCTCAACTG
>Ga0181612_172039_pt1 | contig 10417 bp, 10 predicted proteins | sample HoacroProtozoa21_FD_119630 | JGI IMG/M metagenome (GOLD analysis project Ga0181612, IMG submission 119630) | Hoatzin crop microbial communities from Cojedes, Venezuel. Combined Assembly of Gp0051906, Gp0051904, Gp0051908 | reverse complement strand
GCCAGTATCTTGTACTTCACAAGTTAAAAGCCTTTTGTTCTTTCTTTTCTTTTTTCTCTCCTCTTCCACTGGTGTGTGCCTTTCCTAGAGGACTCCTGTGGTCCAGCAGTAACCTGGGGTTAGTTTTAAGTGGAACAGCACAGTTCAAGAGTTTTGAACTGCTGATTCAGTCGCAATACTTAAACACAGAGCAACTATACTGAGCGGGCAGATGAGTGCTACATTGCATAAACCTCTTTATACTCATCTGGCAAAGATTTCAATTATGATTAAGTTCATCAACAGAGTCTGAAAACCTCAGAACTGGATGTTTGCCCAATTCACGGGTTATACAATTATGAGTTATTAGAGTCCAGCAGTCTAATGACGCTGCCAAGCCCCAAAAGAATCTGACTACTCTGAAAGACTGCGGGCTAAAAATGCAATTACACAGCCTCTTCTATAACACTTTAGCATGCACTGCCTACAACGGTAGCGATGTTTCCAGGCAAAGTGGTGACCTTTATAACGGAGCTAGAAACGCCAAATACAGAAGTCTTCTCTTATATCCTGTACATAATTAATGGGTAAACCTTTCCCTAGATCCATGGAGGAGCAAGTATTTCCCCATCAAGTTTTCCAAATTTTACAGGTGAAGAATAGACTAACTTCCCCAAACTTACAGTGGAAACTTATAGCAAAGACCATAAACCGCAGTGGACTATCTTGCATTCATGCCTACCGCTTTAATATGAAAACACACTTCCTTGTTAAAGCTTAGATGACATACACTGAGAATTGTTTATCACCCAGTGAATCTTCACACATACTGTTGCAGTGGTTTCTCCCAAAGGGTATATCACAAATCTTGCTGCCTTAATAATGCTGATTCACACATTTTGGAAAAAGAAGCAGGTTTCTTAGGGAAATGAATTTTGGGGACAAATTCTGGGAATTCTGGGAGTGCTCTCTTGGCCAGCAAAGCTCATGAGCAGTGCTCCCATGTTTTCCTCCCCTTTTGTGTAAAACAAAAGCAGAGACTGGCTTAACTTATACACAGACTGCATAGTGACAGCTGGAACTGACATGGTTCTGCTGTGTGTAGAAAATTACAGTAAATAAACAAATATATATACATAGGTGAGTGGAAAGTAGATTTTTACATAACACTGCTCATTATCTCAAAATTGGTCCTATCAGGCATATCACAAGAACACAAAGGTTTTTTTCTCTGGAATCTCCTCTTACTAAAAGTAAGAGCTCAAATACTCTATGAGGTGACATAGGAACCTTTTGTTAACTCCTTGTGTCTTTTCCTCTACCTAGGGAAAGAAGAATGCAGCTGTTTGTACAGGGCTTATACCAACTTTTATATCTATTGTACTGCATAGCATCTACACACTGGTATATACCGCCATACCTCCTATTTCTGGAAAGTACCAAGAAATTTAGGTAGTCCTTCTAAGTCCAATTCCGGAAAACATCCACGTACAGAAAAGCTATAAAGCCAGTATTTTACCCTTGTACTTCAGTGACCTTGTCTTACAAAGAAGTGCTTTCCCCCAGAGTGGCTGGGCCTTAAGCCATGCTTGAAAATCTAGTGTTCTGTTGCTGGGTCAACCAGGACGAAAAAAGGATTCCCCATACAAGGTCCCTCTGAAGGGGCTATGGCGAGTGCCACTGTGTTTGACTTGTCGGGACTTACGCTGTGCAAACTGAGAAAAGGCTTTGAAATAGCATCTCAGTGTCAGGCTTCAGAAGATTTTCTTGACAGAGAGCCAGACCCACCACAATAGAAATTCAGGATGATGAAACGTACACACACAAACCCCATGTGCTTTCTTCCCCTCTCCTCAAAGCGGGACACACCTGCTAGCTCAAGACAATGACCACGCAAACGGCTGTCAGTCAGCTCATCACCTCTCTGCAGCCAAAATTACCCCAGGAATTACAGGGATTTGTTTTTCTAAAGCAACTGCAGTCTGTGTCAGTGAAAGAAGGAGACCTTTTCCGACAGCATAGTGCAGGCAAAGGTTTGAATAACATGCACCATGCCACATGGTCAGATGACTTGCAAGAAACACTCCTGGTTTTCAGTTCCAAGGGAAAATCATATATCCCTGAATCCACACATGCTGGAGGAATCTATTCCAAAACAAAGCATAATTCAAAGTTCAAAGTTTTGAATGTTTATTATTTTATCTGTGCCTGTTTTTAATATTTATATCTATCTCCATGGCAAAAAAAAAACAGTCTTTTATTTATGTTAAGTTCTAACATTGTAGGAAATGTTTCGCAAGGAAATAAAGCCATATACAACAACATTGGAGGTCAACATGAAAACAAAACCAGGCCACGTCCATGCAAAACTCTGGCCCAACTGCACAAGACCTCCCGAAGTGTAGTTGACATTAAAGAAGATCAATGTCTAGAAGAACAGCAGGAGCTTTTCTTTCAGGGGTGAGGAAGAGTGCTCTCAACCCCTTCTTGAACTTCATAGAACACTGACCAAGAATGACATCTCTTTAACTGATATTTTTTATTTCTTTTTGGCTTTGTAAAGCCACTCAGAAGAGCTGGCTGTAGATTTAGAGTTATGCTTTCATGGACAGAACACACCCTATTCCTTTGCGTTCCACATTACAGTTAACCCACCCCTTAAACTGCCTTCAAACATAGGCATCAAAACCAAGTAATTTACCATAGCCTTTAAGATATACAAATACTTACTTTCTTATCGCTGACAGCTGCCAACTTGCGACTAAGCTAAAACTTGACCTTGCGTAGTCACTAGGAGCTATATTCCTTAGCCAGCAGAGATCTCAGCCCTTTACATAGCCACTACATGATAAAAATAAGCATATTTTTCTCCTTTGTATTTACAAACACAACTATTTTTTAGTTGTGAATATTCTACATACTCAAGGGCATGTTTTTATTCCCCTGATCTCTACTTATGTGTGGACACTCCTGTCACTCTGCCTCACTGATGAACCATCTGAGGCATTGAAACATGAATTAGCCAGCTGGAAACTGCACAAGGTAGTGAAAGAGCCAAAATTTTAAATAAGCATTTCCAGACCTCACACCCTAATTTCTTTGGATGCCCCAAGCTCTGTGTGCAGTAAAGATCTTATTAGAAGGACCTGGCTGGAGGAATAAAAGGACAGAATTAATTAACTGAGTTGAAATAAGAGCAATCTAAACCTTAACCTGATTTTTTTCCTGGTTTTTTTTCTTTTTTTTTTTTTTGCTTTCTACATGATCTCTGACTTGTCCAGAATCAAAATCACCATCACATCATGGTGATCACAGAAAACACTCTTTTCTTTACCAGCCAGTAGTCAGAGCTGCTGGCAGCATCCTTTCTCCAAAGGTTGAGATGCCTTTCTACCTCATTCAAGTACAAAACATTTTGGGTTCAAACAACATCCCTTCCCCACCTGTTGTACCTGCAGTGACAGAGGTCAGCCAAAGCGTTTCTGGTGCTTGTTCCCAGACCTCGCTGTGCCTGCACTACCTGGCCTGTGAAGGTGGCTTGCCTGCGCGGTGTGCCTCCCTCTCTAATCTGTAGAATGCACGGCAAATATCTTCTCATGGCTTGGCAGCCTCATGTGGATAGATGGGGCTTTGATAAATAAGAAGACACTGGTCTAAGAAGCTCCATTCCTTGAAGTGCCAAGGAAACTCTCTCACTCATTATCGAATAGCCTACAGTGTTGGGGTCTGCTTTGGAAGACATCAATTAGCCCTTGCTTTATCCTCTAACAATACAATAAATATTTGATAATCATAAGCTGCCTAATGCCAGGCGAGTTTCCAAGGAGAAGGCCTGACTGAATTGGCAGCGTGCACACCTCACGTCCGTGCAGTTGCATGGAGGCAGGGCCAGTCCCTGCCTGTGTCACTTGGGCCTGCTCAGGAAATGAATTTGGCAGCTTTGGTCCAGCTCTTGGCCAATCAGCAGCTGCACTGAAAAAATCAGTGCTGGAGCTGGCACTGATCTGGTATTTCTGTGTCGTATGTTCATCACATGCAAAAGGTCAGCCTTTCCCATTGATTTCCAGAACTTCAGCGGACTTTGGATGCTTTTCCATTTTCAATTTTCCCTGCACACAGCTGGAGCAGGAACCATGGTGTCTCTCCTGTGTGATGCAAAAAATATGTAATGCAGAAAAATGTTCTGTCCTGGCAAGTAATAAAGAGTTAAAGTCAGTGGGAAGAATTTTTTTTATGAACTCTGACATTGTCTAATACTTTCCACTGAAATACTTCCCCAGTAAGAATGGGGCCACACAGACTTTTTGTATTTTGGGGGACAGCACTGACATTTTCTGACTCTACTGATGTTACTGATGTTCGGATTTTCTGATGTTTAGAAGGACTGTTGAGGAAAAAATTTGGGTTGAACCAACATATGGAAGTGAAGCCTTGTGTTTCAGATTGGTATTTCTGCATTTCAGTATGATAAAATATGAAAATGCCACTACTTCAAAGGAAGTCTTTTCAGTCCAATTTCCACATCGGCTTTTCCAAAAACCGTATATTCCGAAACTTCCTGCTCCATAAAGAATAAAGAAAACTGTCTAAACAAATGCATTTGGGCATGTTTTTATTAAAATAACTGTTAAAATACTATAGTCTCTTTTGGCAGGAAAATCCCTCCTCCAAAGAACTACAATGTGTTACATTTGCATAACAATGTCCTTAATAACACTCATCAGGGATTTTAGTTCTTGCCCTGCCCATGTTCCAGGAAATTCTGTCTTCCCACTGGAAAGAAAAAGTCATTTCTTCCATGAAGACTTGATTTCCTGGTTAACATTCAAACAATCAGAGTGACTTATCAAAGAAAGATCTGCGCATTTTAGAGAAGTGCATGATACAACTGGGGCTGTGGTGTGTCTTTGCAAGTCTGCTTTGTGCTTTATTTCTTTGCACTGTCGGAAATGTATTCAGCTGAAGCACAGTGTGAAATAGTTCAGCAGCTCTTCCAAGTAAGCATATTTGTACATTGTGTGTGCTTTTGTTTTTAACAATGTAAAGACGGTCGGCCTGTTGACATTTGTTTAAGAATTTGCAGGCGCTAAATCCTCCTAGTAGAGCTGACTTTTATCTGTAGTGTAAAATCTACCACGCTGCCTTTTTCTCTTCCTCAAGAAAAGGGAATCCACTCCAAGTATTTCTAAGAAACTTTGGGCAGGTCACAACAAGCCCTTGCCCTCCAGAATCATACCCTTCTTTGGCAGGATTACTCCAGCACCACAAAATGGACTAGAGCTTCAGCCACCATCTCCCATCACAGGTTTGAGTGGGACAGTGGGAATTTATCGCTGTTGAGGATGTTGTTCAGTTCTAAAAGCTTAATGTCTAGAAGGGTTACTTGCAGATGTGTCACCTACCTGACCAGCAGAAATGTCTTGGCTGTATGAGTCCCAGCTCACCCTTTTTAAAATGCATACAAAAGGGGCCACAGTAGCAGTGCAACAATTTTCAAAGTAGGTCTAGCCCAAACCTAGTCCCATTAGGTTTGGAAATGTTTCCATAAACTCATCACTGGCTCTGTCATTAACAAGTGTTAAGAAGTTCTTGTGGCACTGAAATGCTGCTGCTTTTCTTGAGGCTACCATTACGTACTACTACGCAACTGAAAAAAGAGCAAAAGCCCTACAAGAGACCAAACTGCTTCCTTCTGAAAACAACACCCATTCTGCAGTGATAGTCATGCTTTTTCTTTCTGTCACTTAGCTTTGTCACTTTTACTGTCAACCTGGGATTTGCTGAGCAGCAATTCTTTTGTTTTGGTTTAAGCTCAGGATTCCTGCAGAGCACAATGCAACAGAAAATATGGTCCTACCTGCTGCGGAAGAGTGTTTGGTTTTCCAGACATTCAAACACAACCTAGTTGCTTAATTTTTCAGACCAAGAGCTATTAACAGGTATACTTGCACATGACAAGTGTATATCATAAGGTCTGATGTATGCTTGATGCAGAGGAGCCTTCTGAACAAGAACTAGCGGGCTTGTATATTTCTACCAGTATTCTGGCATTTTTTCATTTATGCTTCCTTCTGCTCAAAAGGACTTTGAATAGGAAATCCACAGTCAAAAGTTAGCATGTTAGCAAAGAACAGTTTTGCCTGTTTTTGCTTCCCATAAGACTCCTGGAAAAAGAGGTCTTCCTCACAACCCTCCCTACTTACCTAGTGCATCTCAGGCTTGCTGAGTCTTTTGTGCTACAGTGCTTGCCGTTCAGTGGTTGCTGAATGTCACAGAATGGCTTTCATGGGCTGTTTTGGGGAAATGAACAGGCAAGAATGAGAAATCTGTCAGGGAGTCCTTGCACAGAAATGGGGGGGTTCTTCCCACATTCCTGCTGAACTGCATAGCCCAGCTAATGCTAATAAACCACCCAAAATCATGGAGAGATACTGATTTCCATCAACTGAAGATCCAAGCCTATATGCCTTTGACAGATTATGGCATGGGTGTAGCTTCAGTCCATTTTTTGTGCTAATGGAGGCACTTCAAAGAGAATCTCCGAAATATCAGTAAGAGAGAAATATTGGGTTACACAGAGACACACTCCAATTTGTATCACACAAGGCTCTGCCCCAAAGACATTAACAGGAAATTCTTGTGTCATCTGTGAGCAGTTCTTGCAAACAAATAGTTTTGTCATTAAAGACGGACCTTTTTCCTTTTTTTTTTTTCCCCTTTCAGCAAATTCTCTGGAAAATGCAGGGTCTGGGTGGCCAGACTCCTCTGGAGGTTCAGGTGGGATTTGTGGAGGACTTTCAGCTGAAATAAAAATGACATAATAATTCATGAGTGCTTAAGGTACCTCTTCAAGAAAACACTGGAAAGATGCATTTTCAAATGTGTTCTCAAATGTGTTGTCAGGCCCATGTAAAAGAACACAAAACAGCGGTTCCACCTTCATATGTCAGGACAGTGCTCAGAGCTCTGAAGCAGGCAAAAGTCCCAGGGGACCCTAGGATTTCACCCCTCACCCACCTGCACTCTCCTACCTCTCTTGCTTCCAGCATGGCTCTGCTCACTCTTGACTGCTGACGCTTCTCCATTTTGCATGGACATAATCCTTCAGCCAGGGAAGAGTAAACATACAGAGGATTTGTACAAGGACCCCTGTACATCCATGGAGGCTGGACACTGCACATCACAGCCTGCTTCTGACTTAGACATAGCATTAATTCAAACAAATACTGCTAGGGCAATCCCGTAACTTCAGCATTTCCACGTACTCTCGAGCAACGGGATCATTTTGGTAGCTCACTGAACCAGTGGGCTGAAAGAGACCTCAAGCAGCCTCCTCCTTCATCTTCTGTCTACACACCTGTGAATGTCTTGATTCCACAGAACAGCCTGTGCCAAAGCCATTTTGGACAGAAATTGCATTCTTCTAACATCTCGGTGATGGATACTCAACAACTAGGGCTTCTTTGCTATCCTTACCTTTAGAAAGTTTTTGCTCTGGCTTTCTTCTTGCTATGGAGGATTTTTTCTCTCTTTACTGTAACCTTTTACCTATCTGAAGACTATTGTGTTTTACTTCCTTTCGGACTAAAAGTTTTCAGAACAGTCTTTCCATGATTCGTAACTGTAACATATTGACAGACAAGACACTGTCTTTGGAGATGTGGTTGTAACACCTAGGTCACACACACACTGGGATGTTCTAGCTACTTGGCTTTGGGCAGTTGCTGAACGGAAAGTATAGGAGCCTTGTTACAACATGTGGAAGTCCTGTTCTGAAATCTATGGTACCATTTCACCTATGTGGAAAAAACATTTAGAAAAATCCACATTTTAAATTCTAGTACATAACACCTGTATATTATTCCATTTCAACCCCTACTGAAAAAGCTAGCCCATTGTTTCCTGGCATGAAAATGAAATGTGCTAATTTGGGTCAATCAGATTTTATGGTCAAGCTCAGTCAAAATATTTGCAGTGTTGTTCCAGAAAAAAAATTCCTGTAATCAGTCTGATTGGCTTCAGGTTTGGGACATTATTTTTCATCACCTTGATCAAAAAATGTACAGTTTTATAGTCCTACTCATCATACTGAGGTGCATTAGCACCTCTGTATATTTCAAAAAGTCCAATAAGCTAATTTCAGCTATGAAAGCTAAAGTCAGTTTAGTCCTTACTTTACAAATTTCTAAAACATTCTTCAGGAGAAAACTTAAGTAAACTCCACTTAGTTTTACAGAGGAAGATTCAAGATGATGGGCTACATACTTCTTTTAATCTGATTCATGGCATACTGCCTTTAAAATTAGAAGAAAGCCACCTCGAATGAGTCCTGAAAGAGGATTCAGATATTTTGCACAAAGACTTTCTGTACACAAGCAGCACTGAAACACTGTCTTTCCCTCTATGAAGATTTGTCCCCGTTTGCCAAATGCTAAATACTGTCTCACTAGGCAATCTTGCGTTTTGAGCTCGTTCCCTAAACAGTGTTTTGATTTTCCAGCAGTGTAGCTGGCATCAGAAATAAGTATGTACTGTATTTTTCCAGTGCCTGTTTATTTTCTCTTCCAACAGGAGCTTTCTTTTTCCTGGTAACACTTCTCCCATTGCAAGTTTTGGTCGGGGTCCAGGGGATTGTGGTCAGCTTCTGCAGGGATTTTTCTCCTGGTTCTCTCTCCATGCATATTTCATGTGCCCATTACTTTAGGTGCCATAAACACAAATTAAAAACAGCATCATTTCTGCCAGAAAGGACCATATTTCTCTACTCATTCATTATTTATGTTGCTTCCTTAAGTGGTGTTGTTCTTGCTTGTTTGTCTCTAATAGGGGATACAAGTTATTTCACAGCCTTTGTTCATTACCCAGATTGGGCTGATCAGGAGGTCCACTGAACTGTAAAAGCAGTGAGGCTCATCTCTGCTGATAGATAAATCCATGAACCATGTCTGCTGCTGAACAACCAGCCCCAGTCAGCCACAGAAACCACATTAACCTTACCTTTAACTGTGTGTCATGGGAGAGAAGATGATTTCTGTGCTTTGGGCCCATTTGAGCACCGAATGTTTAACCTCTGCACCCAGAATGGGCTATGAACTCGCACGGTGCATAATCAGCCTCTAAGTATGAGTAGATAAAGTGCTGTTCTGTGTCACAGAGTCTGGTCTTGTGAACCTCACCTTCTTCTCAGGAACAAGTCAAACTGCATTTAAAAAGCCGTTTGATTTCTGTCTCCCACTGCTTTTACAAGGAAGCCCCCAGATTCTCTCTACTGCAGTTTTCACAAGATTTCCTATTTCCATCCTGTACTTCCATATGGTCAGTTTTGACCCTTTCCTTTTTTATTGTGCCAACTTTCTTATTCTCCAGTTACATAGCTCTTTCAACCACGATGCATTACCAACCATTGCACTTTGATGCAGCAGCAGCGCAGTCTCACACATTTTATTTTGTCACTCTAAAAATGTTTCTGTGCAGCTGGAGCAGAGACAACTCCACTAATCTTGACCACTGGCCATCTGAGGCCTGCAAAATCATGAGACTGAATTGCCTTGTATTTTCTTGGGCAAATGGCAGGATTTTTTTTCTGCCATCAAAGCTCTGTTTTTCACATTTTCAAGCTGCTCCACACCACCAGAAAAGCCGTACATTCCCTTTAAAAGAAGAGAGTTGTCATATGAATGCAGACTGAAGCTTTGACAAAACCACCTTGTGCTACAAAATGCATAGTAAGATTGTGAGACCACACCACAATCGATGTGGTGTACTCAACCACACCACATCTTTGACTCTACTTTTCTCCAGGTAACCACACAAGAGGGATCAGTAGGTCTATGTTGCCACATGCTGCAAGGCCATCAGTGAGTTCATCCCAAAGAGGTGCTAGAGGACTGTCATCTGTTACCAGCAGAGCCAACGAGGGCATTGTCTAAGTGCAAGATTCACATTACACAAGGAACAGGGTGTTTGCAGGACATTTTATCTCCTCTTTCTCTCTGCACAGCTATGATGCTATGGGTGTCTTGTTGAAGGAGGGGCAACAGCGCAGGTTTAGAGTGCTCAGTCCTTGCAATTTTGGGGAGTCCCACATCAACCAGAGAGCTTCATTTGAGGGCAGCCTGTGTCTTCTGGTGCTGCCATTAACAGCTAACCTTGCAATGAACCTAACCTCCAGCACCAGTTGTCCTGTCCTGTTGGAGAGCTGAAGGACAGTCAACAAGTGCCTTGCCAACGGGTGTTTGCTGGAGGCTGGTGTGTTTTCTTACTTCCAGACATGTCACAGCTGAGGCAGGAATGGCATTTCCCTCACAAGAGTACAGCCAGCTTGGGAGGGAGGGAAGGAGGACTGGAGAGAGGGCAGAGAGAGAGGAAGGAAGGAAGGAAGGAAGGAAGGAAGGAAGGAAGGAAGGAAGGAAGGAAGGAAGGAAGGAAGGAGGGAAGG
>Ga0181612_168395_pt1 | contig 10417 bp, 7 predicted proteins | sample HoacroProtozoa21_FD_119630 | JGI IMG/M metagenome (GOLD analysis project Ga0181612, IMG submission 119630) | Hoatzin crop microbial communities from Cojedes, Venezuel. Combined Assembly of Gp0051906, Gp0051904, Gp0051908 | reverse complement strand
TTATATGAAACAAGAGATGTCCACAAAATGAAACCATTATCCCCCTGAATTATTTTCTCCCCCGTGGGGTTTTTTTTGTTTTTTTTTTTTTTTTTTTTTTGTACACTCTTTGAGGAACCTTAGCATCCAGGATAACATTATAATTCAGTAGAACGAGCAATCCACATGCTATATAGCTGGGAAAATTCTTAGGTAGTAAACCTTCACAGACTGGCAAATAAAGTGTAAAATATGCAGACTTTAAATTCTGATGTGTTCATCTAATTGCAGCTCAGATGGTTCTTTCTAAAACAGCTGCACTTGAGGCAAGATCTGGAGGCATCAGATATGTAATATGAAACTGCCACCTGGAGAAATCTAAGACCAGATTCTCATTGCCTTATTTTGTAGTACTAAAATTTTGCTTGTGAAGGGCTAAATATCTTTCTAATCTTGTTGAAGTTATGCCATCCATTAATTAGGGGTTGATTTGCGATTGTACATTTTAGCAATGGAGATATACAGATTTATAATCTAACGGACTGACCAGCCTGTGGTATATTCAGGTGTGTTGCAGTTTTGTAATCATGCTCTTCTCAGTGTTTAATGTATTGCATGTGTCTGAGAAGATGTTACTGTGTAATTTTCAGTAATTTCTGGTTACAAGTCTGTATTTTACCTTTTTCTATCTTATTTCTGAAAGTGGGACAGAAGTTACTTTATTGCTATATGTTTTTAAAATCTGTTGCTAACTGTGGATTTTGAGGATTTAATGGGGTGGGGGGAATATTTTGGAACATACTTTTCCAGAAATAGGTCAAAAGCCACATCATCTGTATTTATAATCTTTTATTTCTTTCTGCCTGAGAGTACAAGAAAGATAAATATTGTGTCATGTTACTTCAGACAGAGGAATTTGGTGCTGGGGTCTCAGCAGTGTATTTGTGCAAGTAAAGTTTCTGTTCCAAGAACAACTGAAGTATTTGGATTTTGTGGTACAACTTTCTCTGTGTGCGTGTATATATATCTGTATATAAAAGGAGCTATGCCTGACACATCCTTTTACAAGGGTTATCTTGGGGTTAGATTGCAGCTTTATATTGTGCCTAGAGAAACAGAAATGCAGTGGGGTGTGTATTTAATTCCACTTCATCTTACTGGTTTTCTCCCAGAAGATTTTGCGTAACAAATTTAATAAAAGCATGTATGTTTTGTAACAATATATGCATTAAAAATTCAGAGGAAAAAATTATTAAAACGGATGTTCTTAACCACAAAAGTCACTGAACATGTTCTGCTGTAAATGCCTCCTCCTGTTCTGCATGATTAGGCAAAAAAGATCTTGTTAGTGGCTGCCTTATTACAGACTTTACATGTGAAACTTATCCTGAAAGCAAAAATGCAAAATATTGAGATTAGCTCCAAATTTCTCTTTGTTAATATGTATGATATGCAGCTTAGAAGACGAATTTCAAGTTGTTTTTCTGAAAATGTCCAAATAATTAATATCACTGCTGTATCATTTAATATGTATTCATAACAATCAAGTCTTTCAGGTCTGATTTTTTTTTTGTCACTGATAGCTTATACTTACTGTGGCATCTTATAATTCCTTCTGTCTCTCACTGTTGCTGTATGCAAGCAGAAGAATGTTGGGGGACAGTGAGTATGTTGGCTGACAGCTAGGTCTCTACTCAAGGTCAAATGGTTAATTTTCTAGGCTAAAAATATTTTATTTAGCATCTAAATGTAAATAAGATTTGGAACAAAAATGTATAAATTATCTTCAGTCTGGGTTATGCCATATTTAAAATGGACATAATAAAAACATTAAAATAGTGTGCATTTCGGAGTTTTGGTCTGTCAAGAAGTTAGGGAAAAGTGATAGCTGGAGCAATGGAAGAGGAATTGTGTGGTACCTTAAGCGGGGAGCAGGGCGGGCACATGGCATGACTAGAGGAGAGAATCATTTTTGAGGAATGTGCAGTAAAGCAGCAAATTTGAAAACCATTGAATTACTGTTAGTATAATCTTCACTGTGGAATCTGAAATATATCTGTACCACTCCTGACATTTTCTAATCCCAGAACTATATTATAGAATATATCCAATTCATACATAACTGAACCGAAAGCTCACGTACTTCTGTATAACAGAACGAAGCCCAACTGGACAGCTTACTGTTAGGCAGTCACCAACATGGAGATTGTGTTCCTGATCCTGGGACGGCAAATCATTGTACAAGCGATACATTCTAATCCAGTTATGCCTACTATAGTTACTGTGTGCACTAAATGTACTAGTGCAGTGACTCTCAGAAAGTTGACACTATTTTAGAGATGAACTATCAGAAAGCAATTTGGGTTGCAGGGTTAAAGAATATTCACTTAATTGCGAGTAAGAGACAGAGTGCGTACTGTGTGAACAGGCATGCAGTTTTAGTACATATGGATCAATGTGTACATGTGAGAGCTGTGTACTGGCAGTAAATATAGGGGCATCACTGCATTCGTGCATCATCTTGTTCCCTTCAGCTTAACTTTTTTGCTAAGGGCGTAGATCTGCTTTCTCTCCCCTGACAGGAATTTTAGCTTGAGCAAGAAAAGCAGAGTCATTTATTTTGAAACAGATCCTGTCCTGGTTTCAGTTTGCTTATGTTGATGTGCTTCAGTGAAGCCATGTCAATTCATGCTAGCTAAGGGTGGAAAAATTGATTTTTCTACTGCATGATCATGATACCTCATTGGAAACTCATGTTTAAATAAAATACAGTCTCCCACAACAGGGTCAGATGTGAATAAAAACTAGTCATGTGAAATCCGTAATAGTGACAACTGATAAGATTGCTGCTTCAAGCTTAAACACTATCTAGAGCTGTATTTTTACATCTGTCTTAAAATGCTGAGTGCCCAACAGAGATTGAAAGTATTTTCTGCAGTGGTAGTTCTTGCTTTGTTTAAATTCAGGAGATACGGTTGATGGAACAAAGGCAGCTATCTCAGTGGTTCTTCTGGATTTATGAAGTAAGAAAGCAAATCTGGAATTGTTTTTCACCAGAACTTTACATTGTAGTATTATTACTGAATTGTTGGGATTTTTTCCTTTTTGCATCAATATATGAGAATTACAACGTTGGACTAAGGTCTGTTTGAAATGTTTCTGTTGATATTTCACATCCAGAGCTATTAGTCAAACTGTTTACATTCTTGGATATGGCATCAAATCCAATAGTAAACAACATTTTTGGAGTGACAGAAAACGTTATATGTGGATTTGACATCATATCCACTTGTTACAAAGTTTCCTTCTGACAAGCTGTCAATGAGATATAAATCAGTGAGAAAACTAAGGAAATTAAATGATGTGTGTATTTGCCATAGTTAATTTTTTCTCATTTTCTTGGCTTGTGAAAGAAGGGACTGTTTTGTTAATATAGTATGAGTTACTGAGTTTCTGGTTTAGCACTGGGCCAAGATGGACCTCTATTTCAATTTTCTATCTTCACATAAAAAGTAATAACAACACCTGCACTGATCACGGTCCTTTGTAGTGTCAGAGAGAGCAGCAATCAGATACTCTGTCTTAAAATATCAATGGTTTCAGAGTTTGAACAGAGTAATTTTAACACTGATGATAGTTTGGATTTTTGTGTATAATTCTCAAATAATAAAGTTTGAATAGTGTCAAAAGTTAAAGGACGTGGACTTCTGTTTTAATCTTTAACCTATTAGGTGGGTAGATTACGTAGTTTACTGCATTGTTTTATTAGTGTTATCTTAGTATGTAAGGACGTTAATTCCAGTATCTTAGTGAAGTTAGGAAAGAGCATGGCATGCACAAGACAACCCAACCTCAGTGGTGCCACACTGAGCGTTTCTTTAGCATTGATAATGCATTTAAAGAAGGCACAGTCATTTCCGTCCCATGCTGGTTTTTGTACTTTGCTACTGATTCTGGCAGAGCCAAGCATAAATTTACTGTTGTCAGGGTTGTTTGAATATATGACTTCCTTGTCCTGAAGCAGGGTAACAATTTGAAACATAACAAGCAATCGACGTAATAATGCACCATTGCTCTCTGTACATGGTTGCAAGCCTTTAAATTTAGTAAAATGGAATTAGTTCTGAAACTTCACTCTTGAAACTATACCTGTTAGTAAGTAATAATGCATCCTATAACATGTTCTTTGATCAAGACCCATATTGCTTTAGCAAAGCTATGTTGTTTTATACCTTCTGAATCAAACCAGATCTGCCTGAGCAGTGGCAAAGTGTTGAAGTATGAAAGAGAGACTTTGAACAGCTAGCGGTAAAAAGAAAATCTAAACCGGGTTGTTGAATTCTGAAATGGAGCTCAATCACAGGCGTTTCAGAGGTGATTTCCTGTACTTTTCACTAGCTCGATATAACATATCTCTGTGTGTAAATAGTCAAAATCTGACGACTTATCTTTTTCCATTGAATGGTTGAGACATGTATGTTGCAAGCTGCATATGCTTCGCATAATCTCTTGGAAAGCAACAAGGATTTTTTTATCATTCTGAACCTGATACCTATTGTAGGAAAAGAAGTAACACTTCTTTTCTTCAATACCATTGCGTTTCCAGATTCTGCCAAATGTATTTATTTAGTCTTTTTAATCAGGCAAAACTCTGTTAATTTCAGGAGGGTTTTTTTCATAGAATATGGCTGCGGGACCAAGTACCGTATCAGTGATTCAGTTTTTAGCTGCAGTTCTAGGCAGGGGCTGGTTACATGCTGTTAGAGGTAGAATGCAGCTCACTGTCAAATATTTACAATGAATAATCTGTATGTGCTAAATGACATGTTTGTGATTATGGTCCAGGGATGTTGCTGGGTCATAGTAACAGAGTTTTTTTTTTAGTATTTCAGTAGACATTGCCTTACTGATCTTAAAACTTAGTGGAAGTGCAGATGTATTTGATTTTTACTATTTAGGAGAAGAAATGTTGCTCAAATTGGAGGTATTAGGTAAAACCACCTTATTAAAACCATAATTCCTGTTGCTGTGAGGGGACAACATACAGCTAGAGCGCACTGGGTCTCAATCTGATGCTGAGCATACCGGCTTGGGGAGTAAGCATAGAGTTCAAAACTACCTTTGCACAGAGCTTTCCAGAACTTTATATTCTCTGTTTTGATGATTCAGAGTTTATAGTAACATCCTTTGTTATTAAAGCTGTGGTACTTCTGATGCATTTTTTAAGAGCAAAGATAATAACTTTAAAGAGGACTTTTTATCGCCTGCAATACTCCACATGTCTGCAAATGCAAGATTGTTCCCAAATAGTCACGTGTTTTCTAGTGATTTTTCCAGTGCAGTTCTTGTTTTTATGTGGTTTTGAGCACCTATGTTTGAATCTATTAATACATCTGAATTGGGGATTAATTTGAGACATGTTTAAGAGTCAGGCTCTGATGGGTGGTGATAATGATGATGAGGGAGTAGAGAAAATATTGACTTTTTGCTGTGATTACAGTTTCTGAATGGAAGTCAAATGCCTCAATTTATATTAAATTAGTCACAGGGAAACAATTACTGCCTGACCTGTTTGTGATAGTATTGCTGTAAGGTACTCACTGTGGAGCTCAGTGATTTAAAAGATTATAAAGCAATCGTTCATCCCATAAGAATGGAAGTACATATTGTAGCACAGTGGAATTAGAGGGAAGGATATTGGTGGCTTATGTAGACAAGTGTACATGGAGGGGAAGTAGTGATCAAGTAACCTGTCCTAGTACTGGAATTATTTATCAGTTTTCCTTGTGCTGGACAGATGCAGATCAACTGTCCTCTTGGTGAATCTGTGGTAGAAAAATGAGAGATGTGGTGAATAGACTTCTTTGCAGGATCAGAATGCAGTCATTAAAATTACTAGTAGTCTTAACCGAGGATCAGACTTTACAATTTTACTCAGAAAAATCCCAACTGATGGTAGGCGTTTGTCTTTTTCATTTAAGAATTCAACATTTCATAATATGCTACTGACCAAAAAACTCAGTGGCTAAAATATGCTAGAGGCTGAAGCTTCTTCCACAGGTTCTAAAACCGTGACCAACTGTTTCTCGTAAACAAAAAGAGAGATTGCTGTGGCCATTTCTCAGCAGCAGAGATATTTTACAAGGTTTCAAGTTCATAGACTGAGACACTGCTTTAAAACCTACAGGCTTAATAGCTGTTTAAACCGACCTAGAAAAGAAGCAAATTTCATGCCCTCATTTTATTGGGTTTTGCTTCAAGGTTCACTTCTTGAAATACAGGACATAGGTTGAAATGAAATATATCAACTAAAACGTTCAAACTGCTGCCACCAGCAGCATGTCCTTTGCATTCAACCAGCCAGAGGCAACCAGAATAAAGCCTCCTGTTGTCCACATCAGGTCCACCTCTTCTCAATGGACTAAGAAGTAATGTGTGTGATGTCTGTGTCCAGACATAATGAGCAGGGATTGCTTAAGCCTTTCCAGACTGTCGCTCCATTTCTTTGTAACTCATTGCCACATCTCTGATTAAATTTATTTCAGTTACTGTATGAATTTCTTTTGCTGATTTCTGAAGAGTGGCTTCACCTTGTTGCTATTGGATTTCATACCGGAGCTGGCCTTGTTTTGAGCTATGCAAAACCAGTCCATGATACAGCTCGTTATTCTGTGTTCACGTAAAAACCATGATGACCAGCGAGAAGCTACTCAGTAATCATTTAGCAGCTCTGCAAATGTGAGTGATGCTGTTCTGGATAACTGGTCAGCCTGCTGTGGAAGGGCAAAAGTATAAAAAATTTCAGACAGGAGTAAGATTTTGATATTACCAACTTAATTTGAGCATCATTCCCTTAGCTACAGTTCACATCTTTTCTCTGAAGACATATTAGACTTCTGCATTATGAAATAAGTATTCTAGTGTGGTCTGTCACAGCCATCCTTAGCATTTTACTGAATACTCAAGCACTCTCTGTTAACTGTTATGAAGAACTGAATTTTGTCACTTTTGAACACATTGATTCTTAAACTGGCATTATGCCAAAGGAAGTGATGCAAGATTATATTCTTCACTCAAAGAAGTTGAATTTTTCTTACAGATATGCAAAGTGCTTTTGTCAGTGAGAGGTTCCTGAAATCCCGACCTCACTATGGCAGTACAAAGCAACTATAAAGTCAGCTTAATTCACCAGTGGAAGGTTTTTCTATTATAAGGAAGGTCTGAAGATGTAGTGGTATTTACAGTCAAGGGCAGGGGAAATATGGGACATTAAAAGAAACACAAAAATTACAGAGTGTGATAGGTTTACCTTATGGTAAACCTATCACACTCTGTATGCATTCTCTTCTTTTTCTTTAAAATATAATCTCATACCAGCACTGCAAGTCTTAAGAGTCAATTTAGTGTAAAAGAAACCCAAAACTCGAAACATGTATTTCCCTATGTAAGTATCTTTCTTCTGTTTGTGTGTCTTCTCAGAAAATAGAGAAAGGAGATTTTTGTTTAAGCAACAGTCTTTTAAGAATGTTGGAATGTTAGTGAAATGTAATTCGACTTCCAGGAGTTGTTTTTAGTGCATGACCTGGCAAACCAAGCTACAGCAAATATTAATGCAAACACTAATTTCAGTAAGGGTTTCAATAAAGGATGGATAAAATTTGAAGACTGTTGCAAGACTGATCTGCTTTCACACTGCGAGTATCAGCAAATTATCTGGTGCTTGCGGGTAAATCTACTTCATTTATCATCTGCACAAAAATTAGAATTCACATTCACCACACAAGTTACAGTGATTTAGTAGTTGACAGATAGTGGTGTTGTCAGCAAGAAAACAGGAACGAAGAAGAGGGGAAAATTTAATGTTCTTTGGGACAACAACTTTTAATAATGTTATTATTCAAAGTAGAAGCAAGTTCTTAAGTCATTTAATTAAATTTGAGAACAAAGCATGTAAAAAGTCTGTTAGTATAACTTAACAGGCTCTGAATTGAAGAGCATGTCTACAGGTGAATTACAGGTTCCATGGTTAGACAAAAATTCTTGAACTGCGGTTAGCCTTTTCCATGGGAGAGCAGGGAGACCAAAAGCATGGGGAAGAGTGACAAGGATCAAAGTAGACTAAAGTCCTCAGCCCCAGAACAAACTACTTTCAAAATGAAGATTGAGTACATTCAGGCAGGACTGTCCTTATCATATTGTCTTGCTAGGGAAATTATTTCAGAAAATTCTCTTTAACTGACCCGGTAAAATCGTCATTGATATGACACTTTGCATATGTTTATGCAACTTTATGAATTTCCGTATTTTTAATTCTAAAACGTTTAAACCTTCTAGTTCCACTATTTATTTCAGTAACAAGATCTTTTTATATGTGTAACTATGCTGATTATGGCTGTAGGGAAGATCAGGATGGAGGCAGAAACATTTGCCCCCCCACAAATATTCCCGACATTTGTCTCTATTAGAGGCTTGACACTGAATTGCTAGGCTGGTGTGGATAATATATCACTTACTCGGTTCATATTCTGTTTTGCCTTGAGCAAATGATACCGCGTCAAAGACTAATAACAAGGGCGTTGTTTAGCAGGAAGACTAGCAATCACAACTGATTACAAGTGTGATTTTGGGGAGTGATTCTCTGACATATTGATATACAGTGCTGGACGTCCTGCTCTTACCAGAATCTTATGAACAATTATAGCGAACTGTTTTCTGTAATAACACATTATGGAGTATTGCCTACTCATAGTTTAACACTTAGATTCAAATACTATATAATTTGTTGAATTGGGCAAAAATCAGAGTGTCTGTTTTATGGAAAACTTTGGTATTTGTTTTCAGTAGTAGTAGGGATGTAAAATGGAAATGCTGAGATTTTTTTTCAGGAATCTGAAAATGTCTTCAATTAGCAAAAGTCAAAACATTTGTTTCAGATTTGTCATTGTACACAGCTGCTAAATTGCCACAGTGGAGATGTTATTAAAGTGCCTCTGCACGCATTTTCTTTTCAAACAGAAGTGGAGAGAAAGACACCTATTTGTAACATACAGTTCTGGCAGTGGAAACAGAACTCACCCTCCTTCCTGTAAGGCTGTATATCGGCTTCCATCCTTCGGCGTGATGGTGTGGTCTGATTCCTGGGAGTGTCAAACATGGCACAGGACACAGTTGGGACCTTTCACGCTGTCTTCCGTGCGGAATGAGTGAATGCTTTACTCCTTGCTAGTAATAGTGGTGAAGCACAGGTCTGGTGGTGCCGGTCAGACTCAAGAGGAGAGAAGAAAACTGATAGGGCAGTGAGAACACCTGTCCAGCATTGTCTGAAAGATAATAGAGGTCTCAGTTGCAGTGTCTTTTCTACACAGTGTCCTTAAAGGCTGTCTTTTTTGGATTCAGGGGAGTAGTTTAGGTGTTGATTAATTCAGCTTAAATGTGATTAATAAGCTGAATATATACACAGCAGTGAGTGCAAAGGCTGTTGAACACTGCATGTCTGGAGTACCTTGCAGTTAGAATTCATCACGACTTTATACCAGTTCCTTTAAGGGTAGGTGGGCTTAGGCCATGCCTATTTCAGCCCTAAAGAGATGTTATCACCTGTAGTGTTTTAATGTTACGTTAATCTTGTTCTGGTTTTTTTTTGTTGATTCTGTTCATAGAACTGTTGTGTAAACTGCTTCTTCTTGCACCTCTTATGGTGATTGTTTTTCCATTCCATGTCTCAAAGTTTGCCATTTTTTTAGAAAAGAGTGCTCCTAAAGTATTTATTTTTAGCTGTGTCACGGTTTAAAGCAGGGCGTCAATAAACTGCATGACAGATGCTCTCTATTAACCCCCACCCTTCCACCAGAAGTAGGGAAAAGGGAGACAGACTTACAAATTGAATATAAAAAGTTTTACTAATAATACTAATAGTATTAATAATAAGAGAAATAACACAAAATATACAAAACCGATACTGAGTTTCCCGGAGTTGGGTGCCGTGGCGCTGGTGTCCAGGCAGCACCAGGAATTCTCAGACTGGACTCAGCGATAGATGGGAACTAGACTCAGGAATGCATGGATCGCAGTCTGGATCAGGATCGCAGGCAGAACAATGAACAAGGTCCTCTTCAGAAGGCGGCCATGAACGAAGAGAGCGAGACCCTTGTGATCCCCCAGCTTTAAGCTGAGGATGACGTGCATGGCATGGAATACCGTGTTGGTCAAAATTGGGTCACCTGTCCTGTCTGCCCCTTCCTGCAAGTATGCCCCCTTCTGACTCCTCACTTGCGGGACCTAAGAGACCTGTTGGTGACCTTGGCTGCTATAGTGCTAAACAGGGGCCTTTTTCTGCATTCTTTTCCTACCGTTAACTCAGTGTAACTATAAACATTAGGTGTTATCAGCTCTGGAGCGGACGGTATCTGTAAAATATGCAGCCAGCTCCAGAAAAATG
>Ga0181612_166821_pt1 | contig 10417 bp, 10 predicted proteins | sample HoacroProtozoa21_FD_119630 | JGI IMG/M metagenome (GOLD analysis project Ga0181612, IMG submission 119630) | Hoatzin crop microbial communities from Cojedes, Venezuel. Combined Assembly of Gp0051906, Gp0051904, Gp0051908 | reverse complement strand
TCCGACAAGATATAGGCAATGACCAATGAGAAAAGGGAGAGCAGTCAATGTTGATTTCAAGGTCTACAAAACAGTCTCAACACATGGAGGTGATACGGAGCAGTTTGCGTTTGTGCCTCGAGTATGGGTAAAGTAATCAACAAAATCTTAAAGAAGTGTATGATAAGGCTTTTCTACAAGCTAATAAAGAACTGAAAAACAGAATACAAGACTTGCAATGATCTGCTTTGAAATAAAAGGAAATTTAACTTCAGTAGTTCAGAGTCCAGCTAATGGAGAACATTATGCTTGCTACCTGCCATAATTTCTGAGGAGAAGAACCTGGGTCATGAATCCACTCTTAAATTGCCTCTTTAGCTAAAATGGCTAGTAAGACTGTGTGAGGGATTGGCAGGAGAAACAGAATCTGTAGCAGATACTATTAAAACTAATTAGCATGTAGAGGGCTGGCCCAACTGAAGCAATCAATTGCAGCTACTGGGAAGCAACCCCAGAAGGAACAGGCAACCAACACCATTTACTCTTTACAAAGTGTTTCCTTGCATAGTCGGATCTTACTAACATGGCTAAGATACACATTTCTTAAAATGTTTATCCAAAATTACTACACATAAACACTAATTGAACACTATTTTGAAAGGCCTTATTGCTCCATTACTAGTAAGAATCTCCATGCTACCTCTCAAGAAGTCTTGCAACAAAATGTACCTGGATGATGACTATGTTTAACATTAAGAGATATGTCTGGTCTTCACAATCCAGAAACCATGCTCGTTTAAAATAGTAAAACAGTATCATATGCTCATTGGGGAAAAGTATGTTTACACAGAAAACAGTTTAATAACCAATAGGAAATTCAAGTCAAACAACTTTTAAACACAAAAGATATTAGCTGTAGCTTTTAGCGAAAACAGACTTTCGTGCAGGAATATATGCACTTGTTTATATTAGGTGTTACGTATGTGACTAATAATCCCAAAGGAGTTACTCCTTCCCCGGAAGACAGATATACTTTCTTACCTTTGGCCATTTGGGATTCAGAAGTCGTGCTTTGATTGCATCATCCAGGGCCTTGTCATACTGTTGGATTTTCATGTAGGCTGCCGAACGGTTACTGTAGAGAATGCAGTTCTGAGGATCAACTCCCAGAGCCTCATTGTACAATATAATTGCTGTATGAAAATCGCCATCATGGCAAGCCTGGTTGCTCTGGCGAACTTTTTCAACAAATTCAGCTTTGCTTAACATGGGACTGTCAGGACTTCTTCTTCCAAAAGATTTTGAGCCAAAGAAAGAAATCTGGGAGGGGAAGGGAGAAATTATACATTAATTTTACGAAATGCTACTCAAAAAAGTAAAACAAAAAAAACAAAACAACAAAATATTAGAAACTGTATAGCAAAAATTAAAGCCACTGGCATTATGGCAGAACAAATTACGAACTCGGAATCAGATTCTTAAAAAAGTAAATTGTTTATCTATTGAATTTTTTGGGGGTATAGAATTAACAGAAAAGAGCCTTATAAAACATATCATTCCCTATGAAAAATGCCTTCCAGAAGACGTATTGCCTTCTTCAGGCATAAAACTAGCTGTAGTCTATTTTAGTATGCTGCACTCCGCGTATTCACAATTTTCTCCTCCTCAACCATACTATTTGATTCTACAACACGAAGCATAGTCTACTAGGCATGGAAGTTTATCTGAATAGGTAGCAGGTGTGAACGAAAAGATGATGCCAGTATATCCGTTTGATATGTACATCACACACACAGAAGCACATGCGTGCACAGACAATGGAAGAATGTATAAATTCTCTTCAAACCAAAGAAGTTGCACTGGTACATCTGCTCACAAATGTCTATATTTAGCCCCCTGCAGGCTGCAAATTGTTCACAAATGGGGAGGGAAGGATGAGTCTTTGGAACTGGGTATACTCACAGAAATTACTGGGGCACACAATTTACTTTAACAACAGAACACTCATCATCGGCAGAGCCACCTTCCCAGATTGACGACTTCAGGTTGTACAAAATAACAAAGAAAAACAGGTTTAGGCCTTTTAATTACCAAAATTATTATTTAAAGTGAGCTGTAAAAAGTCCCAGCTCCACTGATTCTGCACATCCTTTCTACTTTCCTTACTTTCCTCCGTCAGTCATTTGCAGTCAGTAACTGGTTTTGTCACACTCTCCCAAGAACCCTCAAAAACTCAGCAAGAGTATCTTTGTACAACTCTGATAAGAGAGTTGTGAACTCTGCAGTAATTGCATTTAGTGACAGGCAACATGTACATATGGTAACATACAAAATATAACTGAGACTGGCGTCATCCATTTTTAGTCCTGCAGACTGAGAAAGGTTAAGAATATCACATATTGTTACCACAACACAACAACTGCAGGGCTTAAATACATTACCAGAGCAAGCTGAGGTATATTTTTAGGTGGAAAGGGAAGCAAGCTGCAAATTGACATCCTGTCTCAAGCATCAAAATGGTCGATAGACTTTTTTTTTTTTTCTTAAGTCAAATAACAATAGAGAAGCATCAAATGAGAAACTACTGATCTCTTCTTTTCCTTATAATTATACCAAACTTTTTCTCACAGGTGTTTGTCCAAATTGTTTCTAAACTTCTCTACCGAAGGACACTCCACATTTTACTTGGACAATCTCATTCCACTGCTTCATGATTTTCATCATTAAAATGTTTTTCCTAATATGCACCCCACATATCCTTTGTATCAGTAAATGTACCCTGTCTACAGTAGGCCTAACAAAAAACTTTGTTCCTTTCATGTGTGTAGCTGCCCTTTGTATAATCGTATTGCTAATATAAGCTAATATGTAGCTTGACTTATTATTATTATTATGAACAGCACTATAAAAAGCAAATTTCTGCATCCTTGAAAACTCATTCTGTATGCAGTACATCTTTAAATGCGCTGGCATACTGCTCTGCTACCTCTATCAAGTTTACAAACAGCAGCTTCATATATTCTCACGTACTGGCAGGAAAACTGCTCTGCTTTGAGCAACAGCCCAAACATTACTGCTGAACACATTGCTTTATGCCAACCAGTGCAATAACTCACACATTTGTGTGTACCTGACCATAAACTTCATCATGTGGTCAGTTTGCTGCGACCTGAGAAGTTGCAAGAACAGAATATGAAGATTTAGCAGCTATTACACAAGTAGGTGTTCAAACACAAAGATCATGAAATCCTGAGAAAGCTGATCAGTCACCAGAAGGCCATAGATGGCTGGAGGTGCTGTAGGGAAAGGGAGTTGATGAGTACCCCAGTGCCAGGGACCGCACAGGTAACTACCCAGAGATACCATGATTCACACACAGAATCGATTCATTGCAGGAAAATAAAAGAAGCCAAAGGAAATACCATTCTTTTCACATTTCGTTTCATCATCTACTTTTTTCCTCTGTAGTTTCAGCAGCTTCAGAACTTGCACTTCTGCCTACTCCTAAAACCTGCTGAAGCTAATAAATTCACCGTTATTGAGCAAGATTCTTCTCAGTGGGCAAACCTAAAAACTACTGTGTAATTTTTCCAGTCATTAAAGTCAGAGCAACTAATGAATTTTCATACTGTTCTTATTTCCACACTAGCCTTTTTTCCTGGAAATTAACAGAGGAGTGGAAAACTTGATTTTATACAACTTAGAACCAACACTTGAGAGTCACTACAGGCAAGAAATTCCAATACAGTCTTACAGAAATGCTCACTGTATGTAAGAAACATGGAATATTTTAACCTGATGAATATTCCGCCAAGAAAAAAAAAAAAAGTACAACCTTTACCTGGAGCCCAAAAGCAGTTCAAACATGCCAAATATTTCTGAAAGCAGCTGAGTTTTCATGCAATACTCAAGGAAATACAGGGCTAACAGTCTAAAGAACTCTCATACATCATTGTTCAGAAAGATCTGAGGAAATGAACAATCATAAATTAAGAAAAGTATTAGAGGGAAAACACAGGGTGGACGTCAGAGGGTGAACAACAGACCCAGTGCAAGGACTCCAGTGATACTCTGTTTATGATGTGAGAGATCATCTTGACCCATGATCCTTGGAAACTCTGTTAACAAACAAACAAAGAACTGCACAAACTCACACTCACCCACACACAATTTAAAATGTCACCCTTTTCAAAGCTGTCAGCTACCATAGCAGCAGATGTTGGTTTAATCTACATACATTCACAGCAACTTTTTGGAATCCTGCTATGTTCTTAGCTTCAATAGCTTCCTGCTACAATTCTCACAGAACCTGAGATTTTCATGAGCAAAATAAACTCCTGCAGTGCAAATTCAAGTTGTTTAAGTGCAGGTAGGTCGGGCAGCACAATTCAAACTTCTGGCACAGCTAATATGGATAATATCGGTATGAGGCACTTAACTGATCACAAGGGCCAAGTCAGTCTATCAGAAGGAACAGAACAGCGCATTAAGAAAAAGATACAGGTATCTTCTCTTTTGACATCTCCTACAGTTCCAAGTGAAGTATGATTCTCTCCCTGGTTTCTAAACTACATGGCATGTCATTTGCACCACAATTATAGGATCAAGAAAAGTAGTTGTTTAGTTCTCCTGTCTGGCCATGAGACCTACATCGTCACTGCAACTTCCTCCCAGGCGGTCATACTATATGGCATTAATTTGTAAGTACACTGGTCATGAAAAAATATTTTTTTCATAGTCATCCTAGAAATTCTTGTCAACTCTAAAGGTGAAAGGGCTCCACTGCAAATATCTGAACTCCACAAGAACTGGTATTAAGACAGACAGGTAATACCATCTTGGCAGAGAACAAGTTTCATAATCTTGAAAACAATAAAGCTATCTTAATTTAAATAACCAACTGCAATTATAACTTCCCTTAACAAAACTTGACTACTAAGTGACTTAATTCATTGTGACGTGTTAAACAGAGCCAATTCCCATCAACATTCAGAGTGAAAGAAGCAGGGCACAGACTGGAATAAATTAATCTGATCAGTTAGTCATAAACATAACCAGATTAGAAAACATCCACATCTCAGTAGAAAGCCCTAATATTTTCTTCAGGTTCCTCCTTTATTACAGTGTCTAGTGCAGACTGTGGATGAAACAATTTTGCTTCCAAAACTTGTTATTTTGAACCACTGAGCTCAATCTGTCAGTAACAGTACACAATGGATTCAGACAAGGTGAGCTCTAGTTCAAACACTGCTCACATTGTTCGTACAACAAAACAGCTTTTTTGTTAAACAATGCCAAGTTTACGGGTACAACATATCAAACAAACTACTCCAGTTTCTCGGATGTATTTTTAAAGGTGGCCTCTGCCTCTCTCTCGTATTTCCTGGTGATCGGCCTGCATCAGGGACAATTAAAAATACCAAATGTTGCACAGCTTCCATTCTTTCATCATATTCAGAGCAAATGACTGCAGCTTCCAGATGCAGGGGTACCAGAACTAGTAATGAACTTCTGTTATTTAGAAGATAAATACTTCAAGAAATAGATTCCTTAACAGCTACGGCTGTAAGTGCCTCCAGCTGGAGGCCCAGCCTGGCCATGGTGCGGCCAGCATCATGCTGAAGAACCCTCCGCCGGCTCAGCACCGTGGCAGCGGGCAGCATCTCTCCCATCCCCTCCACCTGACCGCGGGGACCGACACTGCTACCGCTGCAGAAGCTACTTGCCTGGAAGCAGCCCTCACGAGCGTTACCGAGCGCAATGTAGAGAGGCCTCCACAATGGCATGTCTCATCAGGCGCAGTCTCAAGGAGCACTAGCGAGACTACAGAATGCACAAGTCAAACAATGGATGTGTTTTCTGTCTGTTCATTATGCATGAACAAATGAAAACATAAATCTGTTAACGATCTTCATGGAATCATACTGTGAGTCTGTAATAACAAGGAGCATCCATGAGGAGACACCCTCTTGCTCCAAGTAAAGTGGTTTCTGCCTTTACTATCTTGTGAAGCTAAATAATCTCATGAAAAAATGAAACTATTTTAAAGGAAACTATGATCGTAATTTCTGGAGCATGTTATTATTTAATTCCTGCTACCATGAGAACTACGTAAGGCAGTAAAACATCACTAGATAAAAAAAAAGAACCACAGAACAAAACTGAGTCACTCTGGTACTCAAACCACAAATAAAAAAAAGATTATTATGATGGTACCAACACACAAAAATTACTCATTAAAAAGCCGTCCCTGCTTTCCAGTCATGACTGTTCTTCTCCTGCTAATACAGTGGAAGGTGATAGCAACGTACATACTTAGGCTGCCCAGCACTTTGTTACAAAGGTACTTGTACGTACTAAACCAATGCTAAAGAAGAAGCAGAAGTTCCTTAGTGCAGTGGAACAAAAGAGGCTCTAATGAAGTGCAGGAGAGTATCTAACAGAGACAATTTAAGGTACTTCTAACAAAGACGATGGCACAAGCTTCTCAGCATCCCTTCTCCAAACCATCACGGGGCACCAGAAACCAGCTCCCACAACAGAGGTCACATTAGACAGAAGCTCCCACAATATCTGCTTTAGATTAGACTCAGCAACTAATTCCCTTCACTGGTGAAAAAGACTGCTCCTCCTCCTCTTGCAGAAGGTGCTCCAGAGTCAACCTTACTGACCGTTCCAGGTGTTCTAAATATGCACAATGTTTTTCCTTTTCAAGAACAAATGAACCCCCAGACCCCCAAAGCAAACAGTAAGTTGAACACACAGAAAAATCTACATCACAAGCATGTTTATCTTCCAAGATCAAGCTTGCCAAACTCAGTCCTCTATACAGATAGAACATTCAGTAAACAAAACAAGTAAGCTCCCATACACGCTGCAAGATCTGACTGTCTGAACACCACAACACTATCCAGAAAACGGCAGGGATAGATCCCCATTAAGTTCCAATTAGATGAATGAGAAGCAGTAACAGCAAATCCAAATTCTGCTCCAAGACAAGAAGACAAGGCAAAACAATGTGGTACAACAGCATGAAGAGAACGCTTCATCAAAGAACAACAAATCTTGCACCTCAGAGCTTGTTAGTTTGTATTTATTTAATGCTACACAATTCAAACAAATGTGCTTTATACAGATGATGTCTTGGGCAGCAAGTCCATAATTAAGACACCTTTCTAAAAAAAAATACTTCTTAACTTTCAAAAAAATACTTTAAGTATGATACGTAGCATTTTCATATTTTAAATGATCTAAATATCTCAAGATACTTAATGAAGCATCACAAAGAGGAAAAAGAATAAAGAGGCAAGCAGAAAAATCGGCATTCCCAATGGATTCTGAAACAAAGTGACAGTTACTTATTCTAAACATGGGTTTCCAAGATCAGCTTAAATCTATAACTCAGCTTCCCTTTCTGAGGAAACATCTATTCAACATCTCGTATTTTAATCTCTAAAATGGTTTTATGTTTTTTTTTCACTCCATGTTCTGGGGTATTGTTGTTTTTCTGTAACAGAAACTGTATTCAACGAGAGTCCAAGAACAGATAAAGAATATGAAGTTTCTCCCCATAACCTCTATGCTCCCAGCAGCCAGCACTTCGGCCAGTCTGTACTACACTGCTGAAGAGACATGAAACTTCACCAAGCCACATACAACCTTCGCCCAATCGGAACAGAATTTTAACAGAAATAGTGTGGAAAGAAATGAAAGGCCACCGAAACTGAAAGTTCAAGCCACTGTAGGATGTGCACACAAACTATCCAGGCCACCAGATTTTTCCAATCTGGATTTTGTCTTCACAAATTGTTGTCAAGTATTACTGGGAATACGTCTTCACCGACAGAAGAAAACATTTCCTTAAATCTCAGCAACGCAATATATACACCCCATATGTGGGACATCAGTAAACTGGACAATGACTCAGGCTATTTCCCCCCCCCAAATCTGTAGGTAAACGATAGAAACGTTGCTCAATGGTCAGTTACAGCATGGTTCCAGGCAACACACACTCTGTGGAGCAATGGCTAAAATATGCCTATGCAATTTTGATGCCTCAGTGAAAATAAAAACACTGCCACCACCCAACAGACACACTGCTAAAGTTACCTTCCAGCTAGCAGAAGCAATATGGAGGAAATCCTACAAACTTTTGTCGCTTCTGTCATTTTCAATGTCCTGCAGTTTTTAAAGTCTAGCATTCACTCTGCATTAATTATCAGGGTATCTAACCTGACACCTACTTTAGTCTAAAGTAATCCTACACGCGCCAGTGAATATTCTGCTGACAGATAGGGTTTTAATTTTCTCTGGTAAACCTGCATCATAGGGAAAAAACCCACCAAGTTAAAATACCACAAATAGGTAAAATAGAAGTCAAATCTCCAAACTTATAAATAAAATTCTAGAAGGGATTTTTAGATGTTCATGAAAATCTGATTTTATACCATTAAAAAATTGTAACTTAACTAAAAGCATAACTAAATCAAAAGGAACAAATACCTTGAACACAAAACCGTAATTTACAGCACTATTCTATTGAAAAAAACAACCACATTTTAGTAAATTTCCTAATGGAATATATGTCTAGGCTACTGGGGCATATTGTTCTGAAAACATTTTACTCCTTTGGTGTTTCATTCTAAGTAGAGACAAAAATATTTTAAATACAAACTTATCAACAGCAAGGAAACTGAAGGGTTTTTCTTAACTGAAGTTTATACAAAGTTTCCTAAGGAAAAAGATGTATTTTCTAAAGAATTTTCTAAAAATGAGAAGCAACTGTGAGCTTCCAATATTGAACCTGGAGAGACCTGCAATTCTAACATCACTTAGATCCACTCTAATTTGAGCTTTGCTACACGTTGCTGAAAATTTTAACTACAACTATGCAATCCACAACTAAATTCAAACAGCACTTTGGAACCAGATGATCTTTAAGGTCCCTTCCAACCCTCACCATTCTATGATTCTATGTACACCAAATCATGCCCTCACTTACACTTCTGCAAAATACTTCAGTTAAGAAACAAAATTCTATTTTCAAGTAAATACTCCAACACCTAGAAAGCATTAAGTTGTACAGATGTTATTTTTAAATACCATTGAAAAACTAACCTGATTTCAGTGTAAATACACTGAAAAATACTATTTGGATCACGTATGCAATCCAATCTTTTAACATATCTAGTGCCAAATGTAATTATTTTCAATAACGGAAAAGCTATGAGCAATATGCATGAAATTATTGCAAAATCTTTATTCCCACTTTCCTCAAATTGGTGACCTCAAAGCTCTGCTCAGTCCTTCCTTAAGAAGCAGATGTGTAACAGATACCCAGATACAGATCAACCTTCATATTCCAAAAGAGACTAAGACAGGCTATGAAAGTTAGAAAAGAATTTAAGGGAGTAACTCAAAGGTCTATAAAAACCGAGAAAAGCACAGGAAAAGTAAAGGGAACAATTATTCACTATTTCACAGAAGCAGAAAAGCATCAAACAGGTAGAAGACAAAAGAAAACCAGCTCAAGTAACCTTACATATGCAGTATAGTTAAATTGCAAAATTATCCCAGGTGTTACAAATGACAAAAATAATAATGGATTAAAAAAAGAAATGAAAAACATGAAAGAAATTCACAGAAGTCTACTGAACATGAAACTGAAATTACACACACTTCTTGAATGTTCAGTAAGTTTTAACTGAATTCTCAAGTACTGTAAAGAACATTTAAACTTTAAAAAAACTCACTCTGAAATAAAGCACAGTGTTTTCATTATAATTTAACAGCAAATGAAAGCAAAGATATAATGCTCCTCAATTCTTAAGATTTTAATTTTTAAATAAAGAGACAAGATTCTGTCTGAAAGTTGTTTGTACCATAGATGGCTAGATCCACAGTAACAGATGCATTACAGATACCTAAAACAGACCAATCCTCATACAAGACTGACAGTCAGTTAGTTGGAAGTTAGGAAAAAATACATGTAATACATATATTGTATAATATATTTATATATATGTATTTATATGCTGTTGCAGCAGTGGATTTCACCTCTTGAAAATTAAGATTTTGATAGTACAGAGTATCAGTGTTAACAATCATTGATGATGTTACCACTAATAACAATCAGTAGTCTTCTACACTAGCATGACCTAGGACTTCAGTAAACACATGACTATGTGTTTGTATCGGTCAACTGCCCCCCCTTCCCCTGCAAAAGAAAAGGGGGGGTAGATTTCCAACCCTGTTGATGACAAAAATCTTTGCATATTGAAAGCACACTCACTGATCCATTTATCAAAAAATTATTTTCAAAGAAACTACAAAGGGTTTCATCAGCACCAGAGGAGCTCTTGTTCAAACCAGAAGAAAGCACAAGAGACAAACTGTCTAAGATTGTGCAAACCTCAAAAAAAAAAAAAAAAAAAAAACC